>Ga0214192_1001514_pt1 | contig 12881 bp, 16 predicted proteins | sample TroBogEpilimnion_44_FD_153030 | JGI IMG/M metagenome (GOLD analysis project Ga0214192, IMG submission 153030) | Freshwater microbial communities from Trout Bog Lake, WI - 29JUL2008 epilimnion | ecosystem: Environmental > Aquatic > Freshwater > Lake > Epilimnion/Euphotic zone | place: Trout Bog... | reverse complement strand
TGCAGCACGGTGCGAATTCATAAACTCACCAATCACGCTAGCTTGGGTAGCTGCTGGAGCCTTAACCTCAGTGCGCATTACTTTGAGCTCTTTAATAATCCAGTCATATACACGCTTGATATCAAAATCAATAATGCCTAAATCTTTAGCAATTAAAGCACCGGCAATATTACATGCGCAGATAGCCGACCAGAAACGTTCTCTATTTGTAAGGCCGACAGCTTTGTCTAGCTTTTGCTGAACTTGCATGACTAGGTCAATGGCTGACTCTAGGTCGCTTACCAAATACTTAGCATACTCAACACCGGCATGACCATAGTTGTCATATAAGCGGTTAAATATGGTATCGGCTTCTTCTTTAGTAAGGTTGCCAGTTAAATCAATCTTGTATTCCAACAGACGCATAAACTCGCCATCGGGTGTAGATTTAAGGGTAGACAGCTTATCGTAGAAAGAAGCGTTAGAACTACATAACACAATCGTTGCCCACTTGGTAGCATTAATACGCTCAGCATTTGAGTGCTGCTGCATGCGGTTTTTACCACGACCTTGCGATGCGCTATAAGCTAAGTCAGAAAAGTGGTCACCAGATAACTTGGTAACTTCGTCAATCGTTACAGGCAGGTTATTCATTACACCCATACGATGGATGATTGAATTCATTGTATCCTTCCATTGAAGCATAAGCTCTTCCGGATGGCCCCATACGCTGTTGCACATCTTAAGAATAGTAGACTTACCAGTACCTGATGTATTGTTAATCAAGTTAATGATGCCGCCCTTAAAGTTTAAATGTTTAAGTAGCGGTGCGCCAAACGCAGTAAAGAAACCAAACGCATGTGGCTCAAAGCCGGGGGTATCGTAAACCTTAACAGTTTTCTTCCAAGCGTCAAAATCGCCTGTCGGTTTTAAATGGTCTGATAAAGATCCAGTTACAGTAGATGGTGGGCTATATGCTACTTTATCTGCAGATATTTCTTGTTCACCTATAATAAATTTTGTGTCTTTGTCGGCCCAGCCGAATTGGTTACGCATAATTTCTAACTCCATTTTATGTTGTAAATTTTTAGCGGATGTAATGACATACGCCATAACTGCTTCCATTTGTTTTTTGCCGCCAAGTACGCCGTGAAATCCTAAGCGTCCCTTCAATAGTTCTAGTGACATTACATCTGTTGCTGCCATAGCAAATTCTTTTACACCGTCTCTTGGTAGGTGCAATCTAAACAATAATGACTCGCCTTTAGCTGGATCATACAAACGTTTGACAATGTAGAAGTCATGCTCGTAAATATTGACTGCATCTTCCCCATCTTCTTCGGTTTGTATCTTTACATACACGCCGCCATTCTTGCCACGAAAGTACGGATATGGATACTCCGGAATATCGAATACCTCTGTTTCACCATCCTCCTTCGTTTCCACGATGCTACTTTCTTCTGCAGCCACGATTTCCGATCCAAGCTGTATCGGACTTGATATCTTTCCCTTATGCGGGCATTCATTACATCCCGATTGGTTAATTTTTTGGAAAGTTTCGCAGGTATAAGGGCCCTTCGTAGAATTCGCCTTCCTTTCGGTCGTCTGCGCCGAGTATTCTGGATGCCCCATAGATATTTGGTGTATCGCTTCATCTCTGTCTATGCAAGCTGCCGCTATCGACAAGCCTGCCCTCCATAGTGGTTCTTCAATACTGTCTTGGTTTACTACAATGTTCTCAAGCTGAGCGCACCCTTTACCATCAAGCGTCTTAATCATGATGGTTTTAAAGCGGCTTTGCTTGTTACCAAGAAGCGCTTTAGTTACTTCATCTAGTTTCTTGGGCATCCAGTCTGGCGCAATCAATACACCAATTACAGACTTGATTGCTTCGTATTCAAGCTCGGGCGCAACTGCTAATATTTCTACAGGTAAACCTTCTTCGTCTTTAAAGTTAAACGTCTCAGGTACACGCAGGATAGATGCATTGTCGGCAGTGCGTGTTGGGTCTGCAAAAAATTCATGCTCTTCACATAAAGCTTTAAGGCGCTCGGCAACGGGCTTCCATTGTAGCCGGTCAACTACGGTTGTTAATCTCCAGTATGCATGAATACCACGACCTGAATTGACTATCGTCGGCAAAGGTAGGCGCACCTTTGCACAGAACTCCTTGAGAGCCGATAAGCCCTCAGCTTGATCTGCATATGGCTTGCCCAAGCCACAATCGACGTCAATCCAAAAAGCTTTAATTATGTCGCCGTTAGGCTGAATACGCCCCTCTTTGGGGTCTTTATATTTAGCGCAAGCAAAGTACACATTGCACTGCTCTTGCAATAGCTCATCAATCTTCGTAGCAGCTTCTGCAATAGTTGCATGAAAGGTTTGCTTAGGCCTTCCATCGTCTTGCCGTAAACCGACTATGCAGTAGTACCCTTCACCTTCCGGTGCTAGTACCTGCGTCAGTAGATCTGTTGTTGCCATATAACCTCAGAACCGAAAAGAAAAGGGCAGCAAGGGATCCGGCAATATCCCGATTCGCTCCGTCAAGCTAGCTGCCCCCGTAGACTTACTTCAATAAAAACTTGCGTATTAATTCAGCTTTGCGTGGATGGGGTTTTGAAGCCCCAGTAAACCAGCTATACACCGACATACGAGAAACACTGAATTGCTCAGCAATTTCCCATACTGGTATATCGTTAGCTATGCAATGCCGTCCAAGCTGAACCCCAACTAAGTCAGGATTAGCAGCTTGAACTGCTTTGACCAAGCGATAGCTGTAGCCTCTTAGACTCATTCTGAATCGTCAGTAGACCAACCGCTCATCACGGCTTTTAAGTCACGCTTAGGTGTCGGCTCGGCTTTCTTTTCAACACGTTTTTTTGGCTCTTCAATTTCAGTTTTAACCGCATTTAAAACTGGGTCTGCCATTTTTGGTGCTGGAGCAGTTAGCTTTTTAACACCATCCGTTTGTGCGACTGTCATAGCAATAGCGCTTCTAGCTGCTGGAGTTTCGCTTAACTTAACAGCTTGTTCCCATTCATTCTTTTCTAAGAAACGTACTGGGCGGAAGAATAACTTGCCGACTGTTGAGTCTTCATCAAACCGCATCTCAGTAACCAAGTTAATTAAGTTGTAGCCTTGTGAGCCAACGTACTTAGCGTATTGGTTAAATGGCATGTGATCTAAATCGCCAGGATCTTTCATGTCATAAAAAATAGATTTGGATTGCAATGTCATTTGATAAACATCACCACCTAAATCAGAAGCCAAAGCTACTGCAATACGACGGTTCTTACGGCAGGCTTTAGTATTACCTTGACCGGAACCATTAATGTCTTGTGGACATCCCGTGCATGACGAAGCTTGTGGCTCTTTAATAGAAGCATCGGGCTTTTCGCCGTCGTTAGACCAGCAATCAGGAGGAGCGATATCGCCCTTTGGATCCCATGCTTTTGCGTAGAAGGTTCTAGAAATATGCTTGGAAGCATTGACAATTACAACTTCCAGCTTATTGGTATTGGTTTTTGAAATCTCCGCACCATTTACTTTTAGTACGAACTTATTTGGTCCAAGCGCAATGCGTTTGGTTTGACTTTCACCACCACCCGATAGGGCTTTAGTTACATCATCAAGTTCGACTTCTTTAAGATAGTCGGGTAGATTTTGGTTAAACAAGGCGACGTTACTCATTTGCTTCTCCTTACAGTGATAGCGTATGTGCGTTCCACATTTAGACCGGCGGGATGCTTGTCCGGATTCTCCTCCAAGAATTGCTTCATGTTGGTTTGGTGAATTCTTCTCTCTAACAATTCGGGTGTTTTCTGTTCAAACAAAAACTCGTAAAACTTTTCCCAATCATTAGTCCAAAAGCGTGACTTGACGCCTCGCATAGCTGTGCCATGTTGTGTCTTAATACTGTCGGCACCAGTCTGCTTGCAAACTTCAAGTATCTGCTGGGATATAATTTCTAGCTGCTCATTTAAGTCAGCTTCTTTGGCTTCGAGTTCACGACGCACTTCATCACGTGCATCACGAATCTTGATATACACTTCGACCAACTTGTCTATATTGGTGACGGGTTGATCTACCAGTTCGGTATCTTGTGTCATTTCGTTTTCCTTAAATTATCTCGGATCTTTGTCCGATGATTAATACTACAACAACTACTTTACTATGTCAACTACTTCTTGTTTATATAAGTCAATTATTTTCTCATGAACATCAAGCTTATTCTGCAACATATGATACAGCTTTGTCTCTACGGGACTACCCTTAATATGCACGATAGTCATCTTATTCTTTTGCCCCTGCCGATCAATACGTGCATTGGCTTGTAGGTAGGTTTCAATAGATGTTACTGGTGCATACCAAATAATAGTATCTGCTGCTGTTAGTGTGACTCCGTGTGAAGCTGCCTGAGGTTGTATGAGAAGCACACGTGGTTCAGTTTCTTCTTGAAATTTCTTGAAAATTTCAGTTCGTTTATTTACGGGAACAGCCCCATTTATAACCTCGCAGGTAATACCTACCCCCCTCAAATGCGCACTGAGTAGTTCTATTGTATGCGTGAATGGCACAAAGACAAGCACTTTGTGACTAGCTTCTTCAATAACTTCCTCGATAACTCGTAGGCGATTAGACACGTCAAATTCAACAACAGCACCAGTGTCAGAATAGACAGCCCCACCAGAAATTTGAAGGAGTTTATTAAGGTTAATAGCAGCATTAACGGTACTGACTTCTTCCCCGTCTGCAACCATGAGCATTTCTTTTTTGAGGAGTTTATAATATTTCTCCTGTTGCGAAGTAAGGGGGGCGTCCCTGAAAACATGTGTCACCTCTGGTAGGTCTAGGCAATCTTTCTTTTCAAATCTGATTGCGGGTTGGAGTGCATTAAATACAGTTTGCTGAGCGTCGGGTTTAGGTAGCCATCGGTACTTGCTAACATTAACCATAGTCTGATCTCTGAACGAACCAAAGAATCTAGGCACATTATCGGGCACGCACATCTTAGCCAAGCCAAATGCATCAGTAGGACTTTGTGCTGCTGGTGTACCAGTCATCATCCATAGCCAGGTACGTGGGGTTATTATATGGTTAAGGGTTTTCCAACGCTGGGTGCTTATAGTCTTATACGCATTAGCTTCGTCAATAATAATTAAATCAAAATTGTTTCTTGCAATATCGTCGGCTACGATTTCAACGCCGTCATAATTAATAATTACAAACTGTGCATCGCTATCAATAATAGCTTTACGTTTTAGCCTATCGCCATAAGCTACAGCAACTTTACGATGCATAACAAACTTAAATAAATCTGCTTGCCAAGCTGACTGCATAATAGATAGTGGGCAGATAATAAGCACACGACCAATACGGTTTGTTTCCATTAAATAATCTGCTGCCCATATAGCAGATGCTGTCTTACCAGTACCTTGTTCATTAAAACAAAATGCACGTTGATTTAGCGTTAAAAAACTGGCTGTTTCTTTTTGGTGAGCCATAGGTTTAAATAGCCCAGGCCATTTGTATTCTTTGTTAATAGGCGAAGGTATGTTTTTTATCTTCAGCTTATTAAGGGTTTGTGCTTCTTCTAAACCCCAATGAATGGCAACCTTGTGCAGGTCACCATCCGTATCAATTACTTCACTTTTAGGTATGCATTCAGTTATTAGGTTTGGTCTACGGGTAGTTATTACAATGGCTTTGTTATCTACTATTTCCATTTTTAGGTTTGTTCCGTTTTATTGTATGGTCTGAGTTACGAGAATACGATCGGTTTGCACTAGCTGCTTCTACTCTAAGATTGGACTTAACTGTTTTGCCGCCTTTAGACAACGGTGTTTTATGGTCGACATCTTTGCCGTCCCCTTTGTGAGCCAGTCCAGCTTTCTCCATAATACGGCGAGCTTTATTACGCTCGGCACGTTTCTTTTTAACTGCTGGCGTACCGTCATACATTTCATATTCATGTTTGTACGGTCTTGGCTTGTTCACATAGGGCATATCGGTCTCCTTCTTTGCGGAAATAGTAGACCGAACCATCGGTCAATACTATATATTTTATTCCACTTTGGGGGTCGTCACCAAGCATATCCTTTAAAATACCCTCGATTTCGGCTTTATTAGGGGGGTCAGAGTTAACCCAACCAGCAAATGGAATAGGCTCGTTCATTTAATCCTCTTAGCTATTTCACGGTTTACGTACCAGACTGCCTTACGCAGGTCTTCTATATCATTACCCTTTTCATCAGCACGCCATATGTATTTCATGGCATTGCCTAGATTGAACCCCATATGTTCAGTAATCTGAATACATTCAACCCCGCTTGGATGGCTGGTGTAATGCTTGGGGTGATTAACCATGTCATGCTTTTGGTTAGTTTCGGGGTAGCACATAAGGCACTTTTGTCCCTTAGGAAAAGCCCTACTATGTTCCGTGCAAAAATCTAGGTCATTAGTCGCCATGATTAAACCCTCGGTAAGTAACCGCTAAATATGTATGACCCAGTATGGGATAACTGCGCCCATGGAGCCGCCCAAATTTTATAGCCTGCTTCTCTAGCAATCTTGCAGAAGTGATAGTCTTCGGATAACAAACGATTACCTGATGTAGCATCAATGCTGGTAGCAAAGTATTCTTTAATTACTTTTTTCTGAGTGTGGTCGTCAGTAACTGCAAACATATCGTTAATATACTCAGGCACTTTATCAGCCAAACCTTCAAATACTTCACGCTTAATCAACATAAACCCTGTGCCACCATTAGCAATCTCAACGATGTCAGAAATATTGGCTGCGATTTCTTTCTCGTAGTTAACCGCATTGACCACAAAGATACCCGTATGGTCTTTAAGTTTTTCTGTAGGAACACCCGCTTTAACCGCAGCTTCTACTTGAACCCAATTAATTTCTTTCTTTGGATATAAGCCACAAATAATGTCTTTATCCGCATTAATCATAGGAATAATATCGTTTGGATTAAATCCAATGTCGGCATCGATAAACATTAAGTGGGTGCAATCGGTATTCATAAAGTCATGAGCTAGACTATTGCGGGCACGGGTAATTAAAGACTCGTTCATCATGTGGGCATACTGCATACCAACCCCTGCGCTACCAAGCGCACCAGGCATGAGAAGCATACCTAATGTATATGATCCGTTACATAACCCACCATACATGGGGGTGGCAATAAATAAAGATTTATTATTTTCCATATAATTCATTTCCTTTTAAATAAAATTGCTCTTGGTTTGGCCTTGTCATGCGGTAGTTTACTGTATGCAAATTCGTGCAGCCAAAGTTAGGGTATCGACTACTGGCTTCTTTATATAGATTTTTATCACCGTCATATGTACGAACTAAGTCAAACATTTTATGGGCTATCTGACTAATCACACAATTCTTGAATAAATAACAGTTCATATCCACAAAGCATCCACTACCCACATGGTAGCTAGGGGTTTTCCCTAAGCTATCGCAGTTATCATCAAATAAAAAATTGCCTTCTTTGTCTACAATACGGCGCAATGAATAACACCAATCCCAGTTATTATTTTCTAGTGCTTCAACCATAGACGGTATATGCTCAGGCTCAAACCAGTTATCTTCATCCAAGAACATAATGTAGTCGGCATTAGTTAGCAAAGGTAGAGCTGCATTGATACGATAGCCATTAAAGAACCCTGTATAGGGTAAACCATTAAAGCCTTGTGTTGGTGTGCCAGTATTCTCAGGAAGCACAATAAAACTTTGTTTGTATGGGTGTGCTTGAATCATACTAGCTACACGCTGAGCATACGCAATACCATCTACTACAATCCAATGCTCTGCATCTATGCCTACACTATGCATAGCCTGTGGTAACCAATCGGTTCCGATTGTTGGTGTTATAACTGCTACACGAGTCATCTTCACATATTCCTTATTTTTTAGTATGAAAAGGGCAGTCTTTAAAAAACTCTTGGCTTTTTATAATTTCGCTATATTTCCTTATAAAAGAAATACTAGTTTGTTTATTACTAATTTTTTCCATTTCTTCTTTGCTTATTACATGCCTAACTATTTCTACTTTTCTGTCAGACATTGGGGTTATTAAAGCCAGCGGTCTTTTATGTGGAATAAGTATTAATTTTTCTTGCGATAAAGGAAACAATAAATTTATTGCCGTAGTATTTTGATAATGATAATTAACCACGGCTGGAAGAGATACGATTTCACAAGTATCAGAATAATTGTAAGTAGGTGCGGTCCATACCCAAGACACGTTTTCTTTTGTTTTAAAAGCCCAAGGACTATTTATTTTTAAATGCCCATAATTATTTAAAAAACTAGTGGCTTGTTTTTTAATGTCATGCACAACCGCAGTTGTTTTTAAATCGGCAAACTGCCACACATAAGTTCCGTTATCGGAAATTCTAATTTCTAATTCAGACCAAGCAGGTATAGCTATACTATTTTTATAGTAATCAACCATACCCACGCAATTTCTCATTGTTCCTTGCCTACCCACATTTGAATTAAGTGGGTAAGATGTTGGAAGTTCTTTCCACCAATCGGGAATAAGTTTCATAGCTGGAACAATCGGAGCATACTCAGCAACATAGTGTTCCGTTGTAAAGCAATCTAAAACTATTTTCTTTTTAGGGAATTTAAATAGCATTTTTTTGCACCGCCAGTTGGTAGTTAGAAAACACTAAATCATATTGGCCTTCAAAGGCTGATAAGAAAGCATCAATGCCTTTTTTAGTATCCTCATGTGGGTATTGATAATCATCAAACAACATAACACCGCCCTGTTTTAATAGCCCCCATGCCATGCAAGCATCAGTAAGAGCGACATCAGGAGCGTGGCTACCGTCCACATAGATAAAGTCAAACGCATATTTAAACCCAATCATTTCGGCTAATGCTTTATAAGAAGTGGTGCGCATTAAAGATACTGTTTGCCCTGTAGTTCTTTTAGCTAAGTTAGTATTACTCCAAAACCTAGACTCAACTGCGGCAAAGTCTATGCCACCATGCTCAACGCTTCCACTAAATGGGTCTATGCAAACAATACTGCCCTTGTCTGATAAACCATTCTTAAGTAGCCAGCAAGTAGCACGCCCCTCAAAAGCACCTATTTCTAAAAATAATTTCTTTTCAGGCAATCGTGCCATGCAAGATTCAAAGTTGCCAATATTGTGGCTAAACCAGTCTTCTGTAAAGTTCAAAATAATGCCTCCTCAAATTCAAATTTAGGTTTTTCTACGGCTGTTCTTTTGTAGCTCCAGCCATTCCTGAGTGATACTACTGCGAGTGCTTCTTCCTTTCGGCTTACCGTACGCATTAACTCGCCTGATTCGTCGAAAAGTTGGTATAGCGTTCCACACTTCATATGGTTTTATCCCTGGCTTTTTGTTTGGTAGTCGGCGCAGTACGTCATCAATAATTTCTATAAGCAGTTGACGACTGATCCGCATATCGTGCAATTAGTAATAGAGCCATCGGGTTTAACGATAGTAACAATGTTGCAGGCAAATACATCAAGTGCCAAACCCAAAACAACAACCATTAATATGAATACAATAATCCACTTAATCACTTTTCTTTCTCCTTGATTTAACTGCAACAATACCAACTTCTTGTTCGGGTTCGTAGCTACGTATTTTAAGCATCTGATCTGCAATGTTATAGGCTGTTTTTATAGGCACTTCTTCACCCCTAATAATTAATCCCAACATAGCAAACATCGCAAAGCAATCCCTTAAATCATTCTCGTTCATTTAACTACCCCTAAGCGTATTAATTCTTTATCTGTTAAATCTGGTACAAAACGCAAACCGCATATAATACGATTAGCTTTTTGAGCATTACCCCTATGCAGTATGGTAGTGTTTACTAATACCGCTCTTGTATCGTAATAAAGCCTACAAACTTCTTTGGTTTTATCCATTTCTATAAAAGCAAAATTTCTATCGGGGACCATTCCAAACTGGGCAGTATCATGTAATTTAGTTTCTTCTGTAGCATGCCAAGATGTATAAGACCCTTCGTAGTCTATAAGACCAATATTTAAAGACTGAGTTAAATACTTTGGATCATACGTATCTACGTGTACCATATTGTCGGCTTCGCCACTTGTCTTTTTGGTTATAAGCAAACGATCAAACTTGTGTAACAGTTGCATATCTTTAAGGTATTTGTGCAATTCATGGCAGCTACCCAAAAGTTCCTCTTTGTATATGTTGTACGCTGTAGGGTTAGTTCTAACGCCGCACTCCCCTGCAATAACCGCATTTATAAGTTCTTTTCTAATTGCTTCTAAGTTAGGCACATCCACGTAACTGTAAAACCAATTTGGATTTATGGGGGTATACCTTAGTTCATTCATTTCCAATGCCCTTTTCCATTATGTTCGCAGTCTTTTACTGGGCAGAACTTCCTGCAAGTAAAGTTAGGCTTAGCGTTCCACACATCATTAGTATGGGCGGCTTCCATTTTGTCTATCTCCTGCAACCAAGTAATCCATTTCTGTGGTGCTTCTTCTTTACTATATTTAGCCTTAACGAATTCCTCGCACACCACAAACGCCAGACCTGCTTTAACACGCTCAACCTGCGGGAAGTGTTTAAATACACATAGCGCCATAAGCTCAAGTTGTTTAGTGTCGGCGTACTGCGCAGACTTACCTGTTTTGTAATCAATAATATGGGCAAGGTTATCCTCAATAATAATTAGGTCGGCAATGCCTCTGTACCAGACATTGGGGTCAAAAAAGCCGCATGGTTTTAAGTCTTGAGTCAAACCCATTTTGTACTCACAATGCTTCTCACCTGGTATTGCTTTTAGTACATCCAATACTGGAGAAAGGAATGAGTATTTCTCGGGTACCGGTGTTCCGTCTTTAATGTGCAACTCAGCCGCTTCGTGCACCAGCTTCCCGTAAGTAAGATGCTCGGCTTCGGGCTCAACAATATCCTTTAATACTCGCAGGCGATAGTATTTGCGGGGGCATTGCTGGAACAAGCCTAGTGATGAATACGACCAAGTAAAACTCATTCGTTTGTCTCAACCCAGCTTTTAACCGCACCTGACATCAAGCGCATCTCTGCCTGAGCATTTAAACAATGTTCGTATGCTGACTGATAATTTCTTTTTATTAGTGCTTCATGTGCCATTTTGATTTCTTTCATCGCTTCTAAATACATACTTGAATACTCTATAGTTCCCATTCTTCAATAGCCTTTTTCTTACTGCAATCACCGTAGGATTTACCTACACCAAGTTCGCAAGCCAAAGGGAGTTCTTGAGCCCACTTTGGTCTCCATTTCATACACTCATCAATATACAGCATTGCAGACTTAGTTTCATCTTCGGGGACGACAGCCATCACCGCATCGTGTACGGTTAAGGCTACCTTGTAACGCTTGGCTATACGAAGCATTTGCTCCCCGATTACACACCTTGCTAGGGCTTGGCACACATTCTCTACTACTTTCCCACCATAAATCTTTATCCGACCACGTCGGGATGCATAAGAGTACTGACCGTCGTTATCTCGTTGAAGATCTGCGTAGTTGAGGAAAAGACCACTTGGGAGTAAAAAACCATGTTCCGTAACGGTAAGTGCTTGCGCTTGATGCCCCACTTGACAAGTTTTTTTAGTTCTGAGCGCTTCAAGGGCACTACCAGCTTCTTGCCACAATCGGGGAATGAAAGGGTATCTAGATCTATAGACTTCGATAATCCTAGCCGCCTCCGCATCAGGGATTTCCACGCCAAAAGTTCTGAGTTGTATCCCAAACTTGGTAGCGCCCATGCCATACCCCGCACCGAGGATTGTCGTCTTACCCACGAACCGCTCTCCCGAGTCGATTTCATCTTCCGTCTTATTGTAGATAGACGATGCCATGATTTTGTATACATCTTCTTTCCTTTCAAAGGCTTTGACCAAATCGTTTTGATTCGAGAGCCATGCAACGATACGAGCTTCAATTTGAGAAGAGTCAGCATCAATGAGTGTGTATCCGTCAGGTGCAATTATTGCCTCCTTAAGAAGCGATTTCCTCGGAAGGTTTTGAAGGTTAAGTTTATCGTCACCACCCCATCTTCCGGTATGCGCCGCATAATATCGCAATGGGACAGGCATGCGCCCACGCTTAGAAATGCTAATAAATCGTTCTGTTCGTGTTTCTTCAAGGGTAGACTTCGTGCCCAAGCGAGCAGCAACAACCGCCTGAACTCGCTCATCAGGATGCTCTGCCAACGCTTTAAATCCCTCATCAGATTTTGCAAAAGCATATGTTTCCTTTCCATTAGCTGGACTTATCTTCATTGGTGGTTCAACGCCCAGCGATATTAGTAGTTCTGCTAACTTCGGATTGGACATTAGGGTATCCTTGTCTGCTACGCAAGCATCAAGTAACTTTTCTTTCCTGGCTTTAACTTGCATCAGATGTTGTTCAAGTAACGCCGTGTCTAAAAATAACGTCGGCTCTGAAAACATTTTGATGGTTAGGCTAATTAGCTTTAGCTCTGAGAGGCTAAACCTAGGCAGTAGTGTATTAAATAAGCTATACGTTAGCTCCACATCGTTATTACAATATCCACCGTATGCGCTAAGATCATCGACGCTAAAATCCGCACGCCGCTTGTTGATCGCTTGTAATACTTCTGTCCCTTTTCGTCCCAAGTTATAACGCTCAACAAGTTTAGCAAGGGAGTTTCCAGCTTCCAAACCATCTGTCGAACGAGCCATGCTAAGCGTGTCCAGCCAAGCCATTGGTTGAATACCAAACCGCCAAGACAAAATAGCTGAGTCAAACATAGCATTATGGGCAAGAGCAAAAGAACTACTCCAGTCGTAGTTATGCAAGAAAGCCAATAACTCTTCGTGAGAACCGCTAAACCATTTT
>Ga0214192_1001508_pt1 | contig 12900 bp, 12 predicted proteins | sample TroBogEpilimnion_44_FD_153030 | JGI IMG/M metagenome (GOLD analysis project Ga0214192, IMG submission 153030) | Freshwater microbial communities from Trout Bog Lake, WI - 29JUL2008 epilimnion | ecosystem: Environmental > Aquatic > Freshwater > Lake > Epilimnion/Euphotic zone | place: Trout Bog... | reverse complement strand
CGAACAGATGTTCGCTTCTGGTGCATCTCCGTCGGATTCACCGAACACCGAACATCCACCCCTCTTCACGCAGAACAACGGCACGCTCGTCATCTGGTTGTGCGAGGAGCGACGGTGGCGAGAGGAGCCCTTCCCATTCCTCCTCGGTCAAACCAGCGAGTCGCTGGGAGGTGGTGCGCACCTGCCAGGCATCACGGACCTCACCGTCGGGTGCTCCAACCGCGAACAGTCCCGGCCAAGTCTCCGCAATGACCACCGACGGGGCCCGATGGGAATCGAATGGCCATACTGCTCCGTCAAAGCGTCGCACCAACTCGTCGATGAGCGGGAGCCCCATGAGCACTTGACTCCCGACTGACCCGACCCCGAGCAACTGCCAGTTCGTCGCAAGTCGCTGCCCGCTCACCACTTCGGTTCGACGGAATCGCTCAAGAGGATTCGGCGCCAGACCCTGAGGAACCGCGTGCGTTGGGGAGAGGGCAGTGAGTTCCGTTCGGTGCGCTGGTCGGCCCCAGAACAGGGCAGTTGCACTCGCCGCGTTGATGGCGTTGGCCACCTCAAACCGATTGTTGGCGTTGCGAGCGTCATCGGTGATGTGCGCGCAGATGATTCGCCGAATTGCTGCAGCCGAGCAATCCGCAGGCAGGGAACCAACAGCTCGGTTGAGGAGGTCGGCGAACCCTCGCGGGTAGCCGAGGGAGAAATCCACGCCCACCATGACCCGTCGCCCCGCGCCCAGCAGACGATCGATCGCTGCCACCAGCCAGACACGGGCCTCGGCGCGCGTTGGGCAGTTGACGAGGTGGTCAACAATCCCTGTTCTGCTCGTCGCCTGCGCAATCCAGATCGAGTCCTTACCCAGTCGAGGCGTTGCGGCTGCACTCCAATCGACGATGATGACGTCGTCGAACATGAGCGATCAGTCGAGGGCTCGGCGCAAGAGGTCGAGAGCGCTGATCGCGCTGTACTGACGGATCCGTGCCCGATCCCCCGGGAGGCGCAACCGCTCAGCGAAGGGGGGCCGGCCTGGAACCGACAATCCCACGAAGACGGTTCCGGGGTCGTAGCCATCTTGAGGATCAGGTCCAGCAACACCGGTGATCGCGAGCCCGCAGTCGCTCCCGAGTGCCGTCGTGGCCCCAATCGCCATCTGGATCGCTGCGGCTTCTGAGACGACTGGTCCTTCGGGGACGCCGAGGAGGTTGAACTTCACCTCGCTTGCGTAGGAGACGATGCCGCCACGGAACCAGGCACTGGCCCCGACCACGTCGACGAGCCGAGAGGCGATGATGCCACCGGTCACCGATTCGGCGAGGCCGAGCGTGAGCCCACGTGCGGTCAGCGCCCGAGCAACCGCGACTTCCATTGTCTCGTCGTCGACGCCGAAGATGATGTCGCCGAACCGCTCAGCGATGACCGCCCGAACCGCCTGCTCTTCTTGAGCGACGAGCGCACGAGCGTGGTCGAGATCGTCACCGCGGGCGGTGATGCGCACCTTGATGCCCTCAATGCCACTCGCCAAGTAGGCGATCGTGACTGGGACCTCACCAGATTCCAAGTTCTGGAACCTGCCGTCGAGCGCTTCAGCGAGACCAGATTCTGAGGCACCCCACGTCCGAAGCACCTTCGAGGTGATCGTTCCAGTTCGGCCTTCGGCAGCGAGCCGAGCGTCGAGGTCGGGAGCGATTGCCCGCTCGAACATCTCCGCCATCTCGTAGGGGACTCCAGGGACGGCGTAGACGACCTTGTTGCCGACGGGGCAGATGAGTCCCGGTGCGGTCCCGCGCACCTGAGGGATGATCGTCGCTCCCCGAGGGACATCGGCTTGACGAGCGTTGTTCTCCGGCATCGCTCGCTGGCGAGCGTTGAAGAACGAGGCGATGACGTCGACGAGGGCGGGATCGCGCACGAGTTCAACCCCCATGACCTCGGCAATGGCCTCGCGGGTGATGTCGTCTTGAGTCGGCCCAAGCCCACCGCAGACGATGACACCGTCAGCACGGGCCAGTGCGGTGCGGAGCGCTCGAACGATGCGATCGTGGTTATCGCCGACCACTTGGCCGTAGTGCGAGTCCACGCCACGAGCCGCCATCTGCTCGCCGAGCCACGCAGCGTTGGTGTTGGCGATCTGACCGAGGAGGAGCTCGGTGCCAACGGCGAGGACTTCGACTCTCATGCCCCTGCTCCCGCTCGTCGACCGTCGACCACGTACTGCCAGAAGGTGAACAGCGTGAGCGCTGCTGCCAGCCACACGGTGGCCAGGTGGAGCCAGTGGAGGTTCTTCGTCGGCGGCAGGCAGACGAAGGCAATGGCGAAGTCCTGCACGAAGGTCTTCCACTTGGCGGACTGTCGTGCTGGGATCGAGATCCCGTGGCGACCCACCACCGAGCGGTAGACGGTCATCGCAATTTCACGGAGCCCAATGATGATGATCGGGAGCCACGGCAGCTTTCCCTGGGATGCCACCACGATGAAGCAGGCCATGATGACGACCTTGTCGATCAGCGGATCGAGGAACGCTCCCGATCGCGTCGCACCTTGACGCCGGGCGACCACGCCGTCGATGCCGTCGGAGAAGGCGACGAGTGCACCGACGCCAGCGGTCGGCCACGTTGCCCCTTCGTGGAGGAAGAGGTAGATGAAGTAGGGCGTCAAGAGGAGACGACCCACGGTGATGGCGTTCGCGGGCGTGAGCAACGCCGATGGTCCGTAGTGCGGTTCCTTGACCGTCGTATCCGTCACTGTCCATCCCCCACGACGACTGCTTCGAGGTCGGTCCCAATCGCCGCCACGAATTCCACTTCCACCATCGTGCCAGCCTCGAGGTGGTCCGGCACGATGATGATGCCGTCAATCTCAGGAGCTTCACGATGGCTCCGGGCTCGACCGGGTCGATCGACCAGCACGAGCGCCCGAGTGCCGACGAGTTCGTCTCGCTTGGCGAAGGTGATGGCGTCTTGGAGCTCTCGAGCTTCCCTGATGCGTTCGGCCACCAGATCGGCTGGAACCTGGCCGGGGAGGTCCACGGCGTAGGTGCCGTCCTCTGGGGAGTAGGGGAAGAACCCGGCCCAGTCGAGCTGCGCCGCCTCCAAGAACGCGAGGAGCGCATCGTGGTCCTCCTCAGTCTCACCGGGGTACCCAACGATGAAGCTCGACCGGAACGCGGCCTCAGGAGCGAGGGCTCGAATCGCAGCGATGCGATCGAGGAACAACTCGGCGCTGCCGAAGCGCCGCATGGCGCGGAGCAATGGTCGGGTGACGTGTTGGAGCGAGAGGTCGAAGTACGCGACGCCGCTGTCGATCATCGCTGCGATGAGTGCGTCGGTGAGACCCGAGGGGTAGAGGTACAGCAACCGAACCCATTCCACTTCGCCTCGCAAGGCGGTGAGCACGTCGAGAATTGGCTGGGTACCCGCCTTCGGGCGTGCATCAGCGAAGTCGTCGGGGTTGCGGTGTTCACCTGCGCTGCGGTCTCGACCGAAAGACGCCAGGTCTTGCGCGATGAGCACGACCTCGCGAAGCGGTGTCGACGACGCCGCTTTGAGCGCAGTGACTTCATCGAGGAGCGACTCCACTGACCGAGAGCGCTGTGGACCTCGGAACGACGGGATGGCGCAGAATCCACAGATCCGGTCACAACCCTCGGCAACCTTCAGGTACGACCACGGTCCGTTCCGTCCGCTTCGAGGGAGCTCCAAGAGCTCGCTCGTGCGCACCCCGTGCGATCGCTTGCCGAGCGTGACGGGGACTCGCTCGGTGAGCGACTCTCCGAATCCCGCCACGAGGTCCACTTCAGGAAGCGCCTCGGCGAGTTCATCGCCGTAGCGCTCGGCCATGCACCCCGTGACGACGAGCCGACTCTGGTTGGTCTTGCGATCAGCGAGGTCCAAGATGACGTCGATGGATTCTTGGCGCGCCTCGTCGATGAAGGCACAGGTGTTGACGACGACGAGGTCCGCGAACTCCGGCGAGGATGCCTCCTCGTAGCCGTCACGTTGCAGTTGACCGGTCACCTTGTCGGAGTCGACGTGGTTCTTCGGACAGCCGAGGGTCTCCACCCAGTAGGTCTTGGTCACAGCACTCGTCCCATCTACGTCCCTCGGTGCGTGCTCCGCTCGGACTACGACCTGCCAACCTACCCGCTCGGGCCCACCGAACTAGCCTCGCCGTCGATGCAGATTGACGATTCCGTCGAACACGACGCACCCGAGGTCGTCGCCGACGAACGAACACCTCGTCGACCCGCAGGCCACCTCATCGCACTCGGCGCCATCGTGCTCTTCGGTGCGTTCCTCCGGTCACGGGGCCTCCAGAATCACGACCTCTGGTACGACGACGCCTGGATCGCCCTCCCCACGCACTCCTCGTTCGTCGACGCGATGCGCCTGACCATTTCCAATCCCGGGTTCGGCGCCATCGCCCGTGCCTGGATCCTGCTCGATCCCCACTCCACGCTGTGGGCGCTCCTCCTCCCCTTCAGCGTGGGTTGCGTGGCCCCCGTCGCCTTCTACTGGCTCGGTCGAGAAATGAACTTCTCACGGATGTGGGCGTTGGGCATCGCTCTATTCATCGCGGTCTCACCTGATCCCATTCAGCATGCAGCGCGGTTCAAGTCCTACAGCTGCGAACTCCTCTTCGGCGCCGTGCTCCTCGCCCTCACGCAGCGGTATCGGCGGACGCGTTCGACGAGTGATGTCGTGGTGTTCGGCATCGTTGCTGCACTCGGAGCCGTGACCGCTGCCTCGATCATGATCGTGGCGTTGAGCTGCGTCGCTGCGCTCATCGCTGAACAGTGTCGCCACCGGCGGCTCACCCGCTCCACCCTGGCCGTCGGCGGAGGTCTCGGGCTCATCTGTTTGGCCGTCGCCATCGAGGTCCACCGCGCCGTACCGCAGCACCTGCACGAGTACTGGTCTGACACCCACAACATGATGACCATTCCCCCAACGCTCAACGATGTCGCTGCGACGGTGGCCACCTCGACGATTAGCTACCTCCACGGCGCTGTTGGACTCCCGATTGGTGTTGCCGACCTCGCGAGTTCCACGCTCACCACCAGTGGTGTGTGGTGGCACGCCGAGGTGGTCCTCTCGGTGGTGGCAGTCGCGTTCATGGCGACGGTGCCCTTGCTCCAGCTCCTCGCCGGTCGGAGGGACCTCCGACTCCTCCCCCCAGCAACCGTCCTTCTCGCTGCAACCGCGGCCTGGGCGCTTGGGGTCTACCCACTCGGCACCGGCCGAACGGACTCCTTCACCTACGGTGCGTTCGTCGTGCTCACATGCACGGGTCTCCGGATGCTCGTCGATCGCCGCCCGCGACCCCTCGTGGCCCGGCGAGCGGCGACTGCCCTCGTCTGTGGTGGCGCTGTGCTCCTCGGCATTCACTTCCACGCCTGGTGCCCACGACAGGACCTGCGGACCATCGTTGCGGAGGTTCGATCCCACGCAACGCCGCTGGACCTCGTGATCGTCTCGCACCGCAACGCGTACACCTGGGCGCTCGACGACCTGACACCGACCACGATCGTGGTGGCGAGGAGCGCTCCAGAATCCGCATCCGTTGGCTACTACGTCGCGTCCCTCGATCCAGCCATCTCGTTCGAAGGTCCAACCGAACCCGACGCGTGGGCAGTTGCCCCGCCACCAGGCGCGACGCGGATCTGGGTCATCACGACGACCAACCTCAACCTCTCGCCATCGCTCCAGCGGTTCACCGGTCCCGCAGCCGCAGAGTCGAGTGGCGATGATGCGGTCGTTGCCCTCGGCCTCAATGGTTGGAAGGTCCGCTCGGTCCTCCACGCTCCAGGAGAGATCGCCTACCTCCTGACCCCACGTACGTCGAGGTAGTGGGCGCTGCCCCATCGGGCGCGGCGACGCTCAGGTGAACGTCGCAATGTGCGGAGAGACAGGGATTTGAACCCTGGGTCCGTCTTTCAACAGACAACTCATTAGCAGTGAGTCCGATTCGGCCGCTCTCGCACCTCTCCGGGCCTAATCCACACCAACGGTCCCCTCGGGAGAAGACCGTGTTGTAATCAGACGAGGTCATGGTAGCGGATGGAGTGCGTCGTACCTTGAGCCCGGCCTCTGCTATCGCTTGTGACGACCCAAAAATGATGCAGACACTGCGTCACAGGTTCCTCGCTCGCTACACGGAACACCGCACTCACTACAATCGGTACTTGGCCCATAAGGGTGGGCGCACGGGAGGACAGGAAGGGCACATGCGCTACTTCATTGGGGTAATTGACCGCGAGTTCGGCGGGGCAGACCACGGCGAGCATGCGGCGATCGATGCATTCAACGATCGACTCGTCGCCGATGGTCACTTCATCGTGGCGCTCGGAATCAGCAGTCCCTCACGCTCGGTAGTGCTCGACAACCGAGGTGGTGCCGGCATTGCAATCCCCGGACCACTCCACGACACGGAGGAATTCATCAGCGGGTTCTGGCTCGTTGACGTTCCCGATGAGGCAACGGGTCTGGCGCTCGCTGCCGAAGGCTCAAAGGCGTGCAACCGTCGAGTAGAGGCGCGCCCCATCGCCTGAGCATGAGACCCACCAGGGGCTTTCGCACACTGGGTCTGCTGCAGCGGCGTGTCGAGATGGCACACCGCCCCCACTACGCTTGGCGTGCTGTGACTGCACCCCAACCTCGTCTCATCTTCGATGCTGTCTCCGTAGAGTTCGGGGGACTGCGCGCCCTCTCGGAGATCTCCTTCGAGGTGCATTCTGGAGAAATCGTGGGCCTCATTGGTCCCAATGGCGCCGGGAAGACGACCGCGTTCAACGTGGCCTGTGGGTTCGTCGCCCCAACGAGCGGGTCCGTTCGCTTCCCAGCTGTCGGCAAAGGGGCACTCAAGCCTCATCAACTCGCAACCGCCGGAGTGGCTCGAACCCTCCAAGGAGTCGGCCTCTTCCCTCACTTGAGCGTCCTCGAGAACGTAATCGCCGGTGGACAGAGCCGCCCCGGCGGCGGAGCACTTTCCTCCATCCTCGGACTCCCGAACGGCGCTCGCACCGAGCGAGATCTACGGACGGCAGCGATGGACATCTTGGAGCGGCTCGGTGTTGACGATGTCGCGACCCAGCTCCCAGGAGCGATCCCCTACGGCACCGCCAAGAAGGTCGCGGTTGCCCGAGCGCTCATGGCCGACCCCAAGCTCCTCCTCCTCGACGAGCCAGCATCGGGACTCGACGAGCGTGAACTCGAAGAGTTCGCCGCCCTCATCGCGTCGCTCCGACAGGTCATGGGTGTCCTCCTCGTCGAGCACAACATGGACTTCGTGATGCCGCTCGTCGATCGCCTCGTCGTCTTGAATTTCGGCAAGGTCATTGCCACAGGAACTCCGCACGAGGTTCGCCAGAACCCAGAAGTCCTCGCCGCCTACCTTGGAGTCGACGAATGATCAGCGTCCATGGCCTGAGCGTCTCCTACGGAGCAGTGCGAGCATTAGAGAACGTCTCGTTCGACGCTGCGCCGGGAAAAATCACCGCAATCCTCGGGGCCAACGGCGCGGGCAAGACCACGCTGCTGCGCACCATTTCGGGACTCGTCACCCCACAATCGGGAACCATCACGATGGGCGAGCGCACGTTGGTCGGCATGAAGACCGAGGACATCGCCCGCTCCGGTCTTGGTCACGTCCCCGAAGGGCGTGGCGTGATTGCAGAGTTCACCGTGGAGGAAAACCTCCGCCTCGGCGCCATGGCTGCCAACGTTGACCTCAAAGCCGGCCTCGCTGCGCAGTACGAGCAGTTCCCCGTCCTCGGCGAGCGTCGAAACCAGCACGCAGCCACCCTCTCTGGGGGCGAGCGCCAGATGCTGGCGATGGCCCGGGCGCTCATTGCCCAACCCAAGGTGCTCCTCCTCGACGAGCCGTCACTCGGCCTGGCTCCACTCGTGACCCAGGAGCTCATGGGCACGATCAAGGACCTGTGTGCATCACAGAACCTCACCGTGCTGCTCGTGGAACAGAACGCCAAGAGTGCTCTCCGAATTGCCCATGACGCCGTCGTTCTTCACCTCGGAACGGTTGCGGCATCTGCCACCGCTGCAGAGGTCGCCGACGACGAACGGTTGCGGCAGTACTACTTGGGGCTGGTCGAGCAATGAACGTCCTCACGTCGCACTTCATGTCCGACATCTTCTTAGGGGTCACGAACGGCGTCCTCTACGGGCTCATCGCTTTGAGCCTCGTGATCGTGTGGAGAGCAACGTCCATCCTCAACTTCGCTCAAGGTGCGATGGCGATGTTCGCCACCTACCTCGGCATGACGATGACCGAGCACGGACTCAACTTCTGGTTGGCCTTCGCGTTGGCCATCGTCGCTGGATTTGCGATGGGTGGGGTCACCGAGCGCGTCCTCGTTCGCCCGCTGTATCGGCGACCCGAGATCAACTCCATCGTGGTGATGGTCGGCTTTCTCGGCGTCCTTGAGAGTGCAGCGGCTGCGATCTGGTCATCGTCTCCTCGGGTGCTCGAGAGCCCCTTCTCGCAGAACTACTTCCAACACGGCAACACCACGATCGACCTCTCACCCTTCGCACTGTTCCAAATTGGCGCCGCCCTCGCCGTCATGCTCGGAGTTGGAGCGATCTTCCGATTCACGAAGCTCGGACTCCAACTTCGAGCCTCTGCGCTCGCGCCCGAGGTCGCCCGACTGCTCGGTGTCCGGGTGAACCGCCTCTTGACCTTCGGATGGATGCTGTCGAGTGCAGCTGGCGTGGTGGCAGCGGTCGTCATCACCGCATCAGATTCAGTCTTCTTGTCGCCCGCAGTGATGGATGGGTTCTTCGTGTTCGGGTTCATCGCTGCCGCAGTCGGCGGCCTCGAAAGCCCCATTGGCGCAGTCGTTGCTGGCCTTCTCATCGGCATCGTTCAACAATTCTTGATTGACTACGCCCCCGGTGGCCTCAGTTCCTTTGCACCGGTGGTGATCTTGGTGGTTGCCCTCATGATCCGACCACAAGGCCTCTTCACGACCACGAAGGCGAGGCGTGTATGAACGTCCTCAGAACGTTCAAGGCGCAGGTGCCAACCACCTACCGAGCAGCAGCGGCCGCCTTGGGCACCGCACTTGCGCTCATCCTGGCGTCCTCAGTGCTCTCCACCGCCACCGACAACTTCGTTGGAACGGCGGCGAGTATCACCATCGCCGTTATGGGCCTGTCGATCCTGACCGGATCATCAGGCCAGGTGTCGATCGGCAACGGTGGATTCATGGCGATCGGTGCGTTCGCGGTTGGCATCATCGGAACCCACAACGCCCATTTCCCACTCGTGGGCTCCCTCCTCGCCGGACTCGTTGCCGGAGCGGTTGCTGGTCTCATCATTGGACTGCCCGCGACGCGCCTTCGGGGGCCATATCTGGCTGGGATGACGCTCGCATTCGGCTACGTGATTCCGCCGTTCATTCAATCCTTCGGCACGACCACTGGAGGTTCAGGAGGGCTCTACCTCAACGTTCTCGTTGCTCCGAAGTGGTTCGCTGACCTCGTCGGTGCGTCGGGGAGTTTGGTCGAGGCAAACGCCAAGTACCAAGCGTGTTTGGCAATCACCGTCGCAGGGGTCGCACTCTTCTTCGCCGCCAACATCTTGTCGAGCCGCCTTGGTCGATCGATGCGACTGGTTCGCGATGACGAAGTGGCCGCAGAACTCGTGGGCGTCAACTTGGCGAAGACCCGAGTCACCGCATTCGTCATCTCTGCGGCGCTCGCAGGTCTCGGTGGAGCGCTGTTCACCCTCCTCACCGCTGCTGCCCAAACGTCGACCTATGGGCTCGCACTCTCCATTGAGTTGCTCTCACTCCTCGTTCTCGGAGGGATGGGGTCAATTTCTGGCGCAATCATCGCCGGGATCTTGGCTGCTTACTCCGATCAATTGGTTTCGAAGGTCAACAGCCTCTTCGGTGTCGATCCCTTCTCAAATGCCGGGGCGAATATGAAGGGCATCATCTTCGGGGTGATCCTGATCAGCACCATGTTGGCTGCACCAAGCGGCCTGGCAGGACTCGGTCGTCGATTGTCAGGAATTGCAGCTGCTTGGTGGAGACGGCGCTCCGCGAGGTCTCTCAGCAAATAGTGCGTGCCGGGTTCACTCGGCAGAATCTCACCGCTACGCTTCAACCGGAAGTTCCACTGAAAGGATCAACATGCGTTCCACGCTCCGCAAGGGTCTCACCGCAGGTGCGGCCGCTGCCATGTCACTCGGACTGGCCGTTGGGCCCGTCCTCAGCCAGGCAGGTGCCTCCAGCAGCGATGGCGTCACCTCGTCACAAATCACCATCGGTGCCACCGTCCCGCTGACGGGAATTGCTTCGCTCGGGTACTCTGACGTGGCGAAGACGGCCAACGCCGTCTTTAAGTACATCAACGCCAAAGGTGGCGTCAACGGTCGCAAGATCAACTTCATCATCAAAGACGACTGCTACGGCTTCCCGGGCTTTGGTTGCACCGGCACGCCGAACACCGTGATCCAGACCAACTCGTTGTTGTCGACCCCTGGCGGGCTTTTCGCCACCGTGGGATCACTCGGGACCGACACGAATAAGTCCGTGCGTGACCTGCTCAACTCCAACGGCGTGCCGCAGCTCTTCGTGAACTCTGGAGCCACCGACTGGAACCACCCGGACACCTACCCCGGCGTGTTTGGCTGGCAGACCGACTACATCGTCGAAGGCAAGATCTTCGCTAACTACATCAAGTCGGCATTCGCCAACAAGAAGGTTGGCTTTATTGGCCAGAGCGATGACTTCGGCACCAACGGGCTCATTGGCCTCCAGCGTGGCGGGCTCTCCATCCCGAACATGGGTGGAACCGACAGCTTCGGCTACAACGTTGGCGACATTGTCTTCGGCGACCCCTTCGTGTCCATGATCTCCACCTTGAAGTCCGATGGCGTCAAGGTCCTCGTCCTCGACACCGTTCCTCAGGCAACGAAGAAGATCTTGGCCGATGCCAAGAAGGTCGGCTTCGCACCGCAGTTCGTGATCTCAGGTGTTGGTTCTGACCCCCAGACGGTGAACAGTGCCGCCGAAACTGGGGCGCTCACCATGACGTTCCTGCCTGCAACGGGTGACAAGACCAACTCGTGGAACAAGTGGATCGCCAAGGTGATCTTGGCCGACAAGACCGACTTCCCGAAGTTCAAGGCGGCGAGCATCCTCACCGGCAACATGCAGTACGGTGCCGGTTGGGCAGTCACCTTCCTCCAGCTGGTCAAGGCAATGGGATCCAGCGTGACCCAGGCCAACGCGATCCACACCCTCGAGACCCAAGGTGCATCCTTTGCCACCCCCGCAGTGACCTCACTGGCCTACTCCTCGAGTGACCACCAAGGCCTCAACGGCGGTCTCATCGTGCAGGTGAAGTCGGTGACTACGACGGCGCCGCTCAAGGTGAACTCGGTCTACACCACGACCGACGCTGCTGGCACGGGCCTCAGCTCGAAGACCTACAAGAATTCAGCCGTGCCGAACTGGCTCGCCTAGTTCTTCAGCTGAAGCCATATTGAAGAACCCCCTTGGCTTCGGCCAAGGGGGTTCTTCGCGTCTCAGGTCCGTGATCGCCACGCGACAATGAAAGCATGACTTCACCTGCGACCATCATCGTCTGCGACGGCGACCAGACCGGCCAAGAACTCCTTCTCCAAGCCCTGCGAGTTCTCGACCCAGGACTCCTTGGCCTCCCCCTGGCGTTCGAGCACTACGACCTCTCCCTCGATGCTCGTGTCGCTTCGAACAACGACGTGGTCCACGAGGCAGCGGCTGCCATGAAGGAGACCGGTCTTGGCTTGAAGGCAGCCACCATCCCCCCGCCAGAACGAGGGAGCGTTGGCTCACCCAACCGCATTCTCCGTGAAGGCATCAATGGTTCCGTCATCGTCCGTACCGGTCGTCGGATCCCCGGCGTGAAGCCGGTGATCACGACGAGCCACCCCATCGTCGTTGTTCGCATGGCGGTTGGCGATGCGTACGGAGCCCTCGAGGGTCGAGATGGCGACGGCGGAGCCGGATCTGAAACGGCGTGGCGCACTGAGCGCATCACCCGCGACGTGTGCCGGTCCGTTGCGGAGTACAGCTTCCAAGCAGCGGCGATGATCAAGGGATCGGTCTACGGCGGACCCAAGTGGACCGTGTCGCCGACCTACGAAGGCATGCTGAAGGAGGAGATGGACGAGGCTGCGGCTCGCCACCCTGACGTGCGCTACCGCCCCGTCCTCATCGACGCCGCCTACGCCGGCCTCGTCACCGAGGACTTCAAAGAAGCCATCGTCGTTCCCTCGCTCAACCGCGATGGCGACTGCCTCTCGGACCTCGTCCTCGCCCTCTTCGGTTCCATTGCTGGCGCCGAGTCGGTCCTCATGGCCTTGGACGACCAGTTGAATCCGGTGGTTGCCATGGCGGAGGCGCCCCATGGGACTGCGCCGTCACTTGAGGGCAAGAACGTTGCCAACCCAATGGCCATGTTGCTCGCGTGTGCCGCCGTGCTCGAGCACGCGGTGGTGCGCACCGGGAACGCTGCGTATGCCGACGTGGCCAAGATCATCCGCACCGCCACGCTCAAGACTGCCGCCGATGGCATCCGCACCTTCGACCTCGGTGGCGACGCCACCATGAGCGGTGTGGTCGATGAAGTGGTGTCTCGAGTGGCTCAGGGGATCGCCGCGCTCAACTAAGGCGTCGGTCGGGGCTTCTTTGACAGCGAAATCGTCGTTGGCGCTGGCTCCATGCCCACGGGCCCACTGCGCAGAACCTGCTCGGGATCTGCAGCGAATCGGTCTCGACAACTCACCGCGCAGAACGCGAAGGCGGTAGCTCCATAGACCATTGTGGCAACTGCGGTTTGGAGGTTGACGGCCATGCCACACACCGGATCGACGACCGAATCGGTCACCTCA
>Ga0214192_1001507_pt1 | contig 12906 bp, 9 predicted proteins | sample TroBogEpilimnion_44_FD_153030 | JGI IMG/M metagenome (GOLD analysis project Ga0214192, IMG submission 153030) | Freshwater microbial communities from Trout Bog Lake, WI - 29JUL2008 epilimnion | ecosystem: Environmental > Aquatic > Freshwater > Lake > Epilimnion/Euphotic zone | place: Trout Bog... | reverse complement strand
AAAACTAAAGTTAATAACAAACATGACATGAAAGATAAATTGGACGTACTTGCCGATTTAATTAATATGAAGCCAAACGGTAGCTTTATGGTTTTTGCAAACTATGCGGAAACTTTTACAAAAATAGAAAAAAAATTATCTGAACTTAATATTAGTTATCACATCCTAAAGGGACAAGCAAGTACAGTACAAAAACACATTGATGATTTTAAAAATAAAAAAGTACGAGTTCTTATGTTAAATGCACAATTTTTTGGTGCAGGTATGAATTTACAAATGACAACAGACCTAATAATTTACCACAGATTTACCAAAGAAATGGAAGAACAAATTATTGGACGAGCGCAACGTCTAGGCAGAACTTGTCCTCTTAATGTTTATTATTTAATTCACGATAATGAATCGTCCAATATTGAAGATAAATTTAATTTCGAAGACGTTAAAAATGTTCATTATCTTGACTGGATCGAACAACAGGAAAATAACGTTGGTCAAGTTTATAATGACACACAACTTATTATTGATTCATATTCTAACGATTTGGGAGATATTAATGATAAAATTAACTCGATTTCACAAAGCAAATTTGGTGATGACGAATATGTTGTCGTGACTGGCAGAAAAAATATTAAAAATATCGATGATGAAGAAGAACTATCAGACATAGAATACTTTTCAGAAGAAGAAATTTTGAAATCTACTAAAAATAAAAAATCACAAAAACTAACAACCAAAAAGGCGGAAAAAAATCAACAAAAATAGATTCAGAATCTGAGGAATATGAAGAGGAAGAAACGCTTCCACAAAAACTAACAGTTATGGCACATAATATCAAGTCAAAACCAAATATTAGAATTTTGAAAAAAAATGTAGTTGTACAAGATGAAGTTGCAGTTAAAAATATAGAAAAAGAACTAAAAAAAGAAAATATATTTGTTCCGGAATCTGACGAGGAAATAGATTTAAATAATTTTACAGTTATTAAATAACGACTGATGTCCAACACATAATTTTAACTTTGTTATATTTGTAATATTTTTTTACTTCTGAGCTTTGCATTAAATCATTAAATAATTTTTCAATTGTGTCATAATCAATATTCACATCGACACATTCACCATAAGAAAAAATTATATCATTACTCCTTTTGGAAATAAACAACTTGTTAGCTTGTAATGCATTTTCTATATAAATTAGTGATTTTGTATTTTTTATTTTTATTATAGTTGAGTCACATAGGCAAAAATATTCTAAGTTTTTATAACTGTTATCTATCTTCTTACTCAATGACGTTTCGTATTTATTATACATTTTTAAATAAAAATTATATTTTTGTACGTTCGTTCCATTAGATTCATTATGTTTTGTATATACATCCATAAAATAGTTTAAAGTCAACATTGAATTAGTTTTGTCTAGTTCATTTTTAAATAATTGTGTAAATAATGTTTTGGCAATTAAATATGCACTAAGAGCCTTCATTTTATTATCGTTAAATTTATAATTGTCTTGAATTATAAAATTTATTATATCTTGTGGTACTGGTGTTAATTTATAATCAAGAACAAACATGTTTTTTGGTATATCATACAAAATATTTTTTATTTTTGTATTGACACTATATTCTTTTTTATTCGTTGTATTTTTCGCAATTTTTATTTTTGAGTAATCGTTAATAATGTTAACGACTTCTTTGATATTTTTAGAATTTGTTATGTTTTCACTTATGTTTTTATTATTCAGCATTTTTTGTTGATGATTTGTTTCATTATTTGTGGGGTCATTATCAATAACGTTATCAGTGCTATTAGAATCAGTACTATTAAAATCGGTACTGGCAATAATATTAATATTGTCGTTGTTCACTTTGCTACTATTATTGTCGAGAGTGGGTGCGGTATTATTAAATAATAAATCAAATTTTTTTTTATTTATTATGTTGTTGTTGACTGGATACAAATAAATTTTTTTATAATATGCAGATAATATAATTAAAATTATATTTAACAAGGCAAAATTACAATATTTAAACGTATTATTTGAAATAAATAATAATGTACATATTTTTTGTATTATTGTAAACAAACTTATTGTTAGTCTGTATAAAAATATTATAATTGGCATAATCTGCTATATTGTATTGCGACTTTTATAATATTTGTCTTAAATTATTTTATTATTTCAAACGCTTCTAAATCTAACTCTGAGTCAAAATTAAATACATTTTTTTTGTTTTTTTCATATTTTTTTAATTGTTCTTTTGGTTGTTCTTTTGGTTGTTCTTTTGGTTGTTCTTTTTTTTTATCTTTTTTATTTTTACTTAGAATTTCTGGTGTGTGAGGAGAGGAGAATATGTCATTTGAACTGTTCAAATCATCGCAATTATTCAAATCATCAGAACTACCAATACTTAATTTAAAATTATTTTGTATGTTTGCGGAATTCGATATTAAATTTAATGAAGAATCATTTGCTTGATTTTCATTCACTTTTTTATCTGTTTTTAATAAATTAATCAATTTATTGTTCTTCAACAAATCAAATGATGAAGAAATGAATGAAGTATTAGTATCCGTTTTTTCTGTAGAACATGATGCATCCTCTGTAAAAGAAACATTATTTTTTCCTTTAGCACTATCAATTGGTTGAGTTTTTTGAACTTGGCAGGTTGTATGTATATTTACATTTCCTATTTTTATAATATTTTCTGTCGAATCGATAAGGACAAATGTGTCTAAGACTGGTTTGACGGATATGATTTTAGAGTTAGAATAAATACCGTGTACAAGGATGAAAGCTAGTATTTTTTCCGTGGATTTGGTAGGTTCGGTTAAAACGTTGAGTTGAGTCTGTTCGGTAGACAGACTGTTATTTGTATTATTTAATTTTTGAGAATTATTTGTGATAATAAATTTTTTGGAAGCTGAAATCAGACCTGAATATATGTTATTATTTTTTTTGGAATAGAATTTTAAAACGGATGATTCCGATTGATCATGATTTTGAATAGAAGTCAATATATTACTTAATAGTAATTTATAATTATCTCCGGAAATTACATTATTAACGATTGTGACATCATCGATTATTTCTTTTTTTAGACAAATTGAGTTACTCATGAAGATGTCATTATAAAAATTTGCTTTATCGTTAACAATTAAATTATTTTTAATATATTCGGAACCGTAAACGACATTATCTCCGACAAATTCTGAATTACCGTTTACATTTAATTTTGACGTATTGTCTAACAGTTCATTTTCGAATCCAATATTTACTGACTGTTGTACATTAATATTTTTATCGGAATTAATATTTTGATAAACGAATAAATTTCCATTTAATTCTGAATCACCCTTAACATGTAAATTTGTGTCATTATTTAAATCATTATATTCTGCTTGTGAATAACCCACCATACCGGATTTTATATATAAATTTTTTTCACAAGAGATATCCGCAAAAAACTTGGATTCATTTTTTACAAATAAATTAACATTATTCATTTCACACAATTTTTCTACACGTTCATAATCATTTTCATCATAACCCACAAAATTTTTGTTACTCACTACACTATCAAGTGATTTTGATAATTTTGTGCTAATTTTATTAGCTTTAATTGTGTTTGCAAGTACATATTTACTTTTGACATTTTCAAGAGGTTGTTCTGGAGCTAATTTATGTTTGTCGTTTGATAAATTAGATGTTGGTTTATTATTTTTAGACATTAAAATATAGAATAATAATCGATTAAAAAAATAGAAAAATAAACCTATTGTAAAATTATATAAACAAAAGTAAATTAAATTAATTTACTTTTTATATTATATAATATTATAATAGTTCTAATGGAATATTTAAACAATAATAATATAAATGATAAAAAATCTTATAAAAAAGATATCGTTGATACATTTTTAATTAACACTGAGGATGCTAATAATCAAGATGGAGGAATAAGTAAAAAAATGAGTAAAACTGAAAAAAAAATGAGTAAAACCGAAAAAAAAATGAGTAAGACTGAAAAAAAAACGAGTAAAACTGAAAAAAAAAATAGTAAAAAAAATGTTAAACTCGAGAAAAAATCAGAGAAAAAATCAGAGAAAAAATCGGAGAAAAAGTCAGAGAAAAAATCAGAGAAAAAATCGGAGAAAAATTCTGAGAAAAATTCTGAGAAAAAACCTAAAAATGAATATCAGCCAAGAAACATATATCAAAATTTAAAATTTAAACTTGAACCCATAAAAGTAATTTTTAAATATAAAAATTCCAATAGGAAGAATCAATATGAAACTTATATATTTGTAGGAACGATTGGGAAAAGATATGAAAGCATTTTTTCCCGTATTGAAAAATTAAATTTATACGAAACGCTAAAGGAAATAACAATTGAAGAAGAAAAATCATTGGTGAATGGCTTTGGAGAATTTTGGATGACCAAATTTTTTAATATTTATCACATTAGCGAATTTGTAAATAAAATAGAACAAAATACAAAAATAAAGTCTGATTTATTAGAAAAATACGATGATAGATGGTTACAAAATTTTATCAATAAATTTAAAAATGATATTGTATTTAAAAAAGTATATTATTCTTATTCGGATTTGATTAAGTTTCAGTACAAGGTAAAAATGGGTAAAAAATTAGAAAAAATAGAAATTGAAAAAGAAGATGTGGAAGAATTAAATTTTAAAATTCAAGACAAGTCTAAAAACATACTTTACAACAAACCCGACATTTTAGAAAAAACTGAGCAAAAACAAACTGGTGGCGAATTGAGTGATTTACCTTCCGAAGATGTAGCAGATAGCAATTTATCAGAGGGAGAACAAGATATGGCTGACATGGCAGACATGTACGATACTATAGAAGAAGAGATTACAGAGTCTGTCGAAGGAGAAGAGGAATTAAATTTGGAAGAAATAGAAAAAATATATCAACAAGACGAAGTTGATACAAATTTAAAAAACACTACAAATTTAATTTCCAATATTTTAGAAGATGACAAATTATTGGAAAAAAAGGAAATTTATATGTGTGCATTTTCTGATGAACGCGATAATAATTTGGAACATCAAACGTTGGAAGATGCGTATACAAAAAAATTCGTGTATAATCATTACATATACAAAGACGACACTATAAAAATGGTTAAAAACAAAATAACCTGTTCAGTAATGAACAATGCAAAATTTGGCAAACAAAATTACATAATTCCCTCAAGAATGTATTTATGGTCGGAATATATTATAAACGAAAAAATAGAAAAAATTATGATTGGACAGAGATGGTTAAAAAAAAATGAACTATTGAGTATTGACGTTGAACCATTACAATTATCAAAATATGAAAATTTAGACGGTCAAATTAAAAATTTAAGAGATACATTAAAGCGTTATGGAGGTAAAATAAGACGAGAAGATGAAGACAGTAATATTCTATATGATTATGATAATTATATAGCAAATGACGAAATATACATGTGTGATATATATAACGAGTTGGGTGATAAATATACGGCTAACACAGATAAAATAAATAATTTAACAGACACATACTTTAAAATTTATTTTCCAAAAATAAAATCTGAAGATATAAGAGGCATCATTGATTATTTGTTAGGAGACACACGAATTGAAGATACAAGAATTAAAAATACATTTGATACACTTTATAATGATTTAATCATTGAGAAAGAAATAACAGATTTGATTGAAATGACTAAAATAGATGAGTCGGATGAATATACGCAAGTTTTTGAATCGGGTAATTTTATAACGCAGTCTGTAATTCACGTAAATCTGGAAATTTATGATAGACAGCTAGAAGAAGAAAATAAGGAAAATATTAATAAACTAAACAAATTGACTGGTGAATTTGGTGCGATATTACTTCCAAAATTAGATTTATTTAGAATATTTAATGATTTTACGCCGACCGATAGATATCCGTTTATTCAATACCAAATGACTGACGGACAAATTATTTTTAAATATTTTGAAGATTATATGTACGAATTTTCGAAGACAAAAGACAATGTTGATATGATAACAAAATGGTTTGAAAATTCTCCTTATGGTATTTCGTTTAAAGTAAAATTACACGATAATAAATTTATGGCGATTAATGTTAATGATATAGGAAAAATAGAGTATAAAACACAATGGAAAGAAGAAGATGGAGCAAATATAAATGATGTCATAAATACTTATACATATGTTAAGGATTTAGTTGGTAAAATTAATGAAACATTAGTCAATCATCCAAGAAAAGTATATGTGCGAGTTCCGGAAGATTGGGAGTTTAGATTTGCATTCATTAACTGTATTCAAAAATTTAAATTACCGGATAATAAAATTATAGATCACAATGATTTGTCAGATTTTGCAAGTTTTTTCTTTCCGTATGTTGCTTTAGTAATTGAACCGAGAAAACGTACATCCAAATTATCATCGAAAGAAGAGAAGTCTAAATATGGTTCTTATCTTAGATACAAACGTGTTTCCAAATTTGAGAATGCTGGTAGAATAGAACAAAGAATTCTTTCGTATATTAGAAATTTTGATTTTGAAGATGACATATTGATTGACGAAATTTCCAAACAATTTAATATTACTCAGGAAAAAGCCAAAGAAGAAGTGACCAAAGTAAGAACGCAATTTCCCAACATTGGTAAACTAAAAAAACCAATTAAAAAAATGGAATCTGTTCCTAAATTTAAACCTCCAGGTATTGGTATAGATATTCAGGGCAAAGTTCCAGAGAAATATAAAATAAGAATTAGTGGTGCAAGAGAACAAAAACAATTAGAAAGAATTATAACATTTATGAATATTCTCATTTATTTATACGCAGAAACGTATATTCTCAAAAAACCCGAAAGACAAGAAATTAAAACAAAATTATCCAAATTAACCAATATCGCCAAACGTAGAAGTAAAGTTGATGAAATTGTTGATTATCAAAAAGAAGTTAATACTGTCAAACAAATGGCACAACTTGACAAAAAACGTCTTGGATTTACACCTGACGAAGGACAAAATCAATGGACTAGATCTTGTCAAAATTCAGGAAATGACAAAAAACGCAGACCACAACAAATAATTCTCAAAAATATTTCAGATTTAGTTAAAAAAGGTTATTTGCTAAACAAAAAAACAGGAGATTATGAAAAAAGAGTTTTATTCAAGAAAAAAGGAAAACGTGAAGGCGAAATTGTTTTAAAAGCTATAAAAGTAACTGACCAAGACGAAAATGGTAATGCAAACGATATTTATTATACATGTGACCCTGAGGACAACGGTGAACATATGTTTGTTGGATTTCTTACACGAAGTAACAATCCGTTTGGTGAATGTATGCCTTGTTGCTTTAAAAAAAACAGAATAATTTCTAAAAAAAAAGAAACAATTGATTTTTACAAACGCTGTACTGGTGAAAAAAGTAAAGATGACACTTTAAAACCTGCTTTGGCCGTTGGTGACATATTGTATATATTACAAGACACAAATAAAATACAAGAGAACAGAATTAGTTACTTACCAAAATTTATAGATTGGTTTACAAATATTCAATTTAAAAAACAAAGAGAAATTAAAAATCATTATTTGCTTAGGACTGATGGATATTATTTTAAATTTGGTATTAAGCAAGATAATTATTCATTCTTGAATACATTGGAATCTGTTCTTGGTACTCCGATCGAAGAAATTAAGAATATAATAATAGACTTCCTTAAAAAAGACACAGATCAATTATTTTATTATTCGTTGAACGACGGTGATATAAGGGCTGAATATCAAATTAACGATTTTATTAATTTTATCAAAGACAGCGAGTATTTAGATTTTTACTATTTAAAAGATTTATTAAAAATACCAGGTCTTTTTACAAAAAATGGAATATGTCCCGTAGTATTTAACAAAATAACTCAAATTATAAAAAGGGGTAATGAACGTGAAAAAATAAAAGATGATTTTTACATTGACGTTGACAAAACTATGGTGGACGATTTTGAATTTTGTTTAGATCAGATGGGGACTATGGATATTTTATTTATGATGAAAGAAAACAAGTTTTTCTATCCGATTATTCAAATTGTTAAAACTGAAGAATATTCTAAAAATGTTAAAATAATAAAATTATTCAATAAATCCAACTCAAATGACGATTTAATCCCAGAACTACAAAAATATTTTACTAAAACGATTCAAGACATTCAAATTGATTATATATCCACACACAAATCAGCTAGAGCTACATATGTATTACTCAACCAACTATCGGTCAAACATAAAGAATACGAAGTTAAATATCAAGTCGTCGATTCTAGGTTTAAATGTAAATATTTAATAACTAAAAACGGCACAGTAATACCTGTGTTGCCTTCGGGTATTATTATTGGTGTGGCAACTGTCTGTTTTAATAATCTTGGTAATGAAAAATTAAGAGGAGACTGTTTTACAAAATTAAAATTTCATAGTTTGGACGATAGTAACAAAAATTTAGAAAAATTATACAAACTGTCTGACAAAAAATTAAATATCAAACCGATCGGATTATTTTATGATTCTATTGACGAAAATAATATGGTAAATATTATCGGTGTAATTACTTCTAATAATGACCTGGTTCCCATTCAAAAAATTAAAATTTCTAAAAAAGAATTGGATAAATCTAAAGTACAATATCAAAATAGACCCCTTTATCATGAATTAGATCAAAAATTAGCTGCCTATAATAAAGATAGTTTCCAAATAATAGATTCAAGAATTAAAAATGTAAATCTCGACAAATATAAAAGTGAAGCATATCAATTGTTCAAATTTGAACTATCAAATTTAATAAACACCAAAGAATATAGTAACTATAGAAAAGAACTAAAGGAATTTATCAACAACAAAGATCCTGCAAAAATTCAAGATTTAATTTTAAATATATGTGTCAACAAACTAGATAAAAAAATTATTTCAAAAAATACTGTGGGACCAGAATTAGTAAAAGTCATAGAAGACATACCAAATTTAGACTATTATAAAATAGATAATCAGCGAAAAATATGTGAAAATTTAGATGAAAATAAATGTACAACAAATTCACATTGTAAATTTCATAATGGTAAATGTAGTTTTGCACTTACACAAGAATATTTATTAGAATTTATAAAAAAAGTATCAGTAGAAATTGTCGAACAAGAAATTAAAGCACTTGAAATTTTAAAGGAAAATAAATATTTTGTTTCAGATATTGTAGATTTTAATAATTTTACCGAAAAACCAGGACAAAAAATTATAAAGAGTACCAACACAAATTTGGCAAAAATTCTTACAGATATGTTCGGAAAAGAACATGTTCCAAAAATTGGAAAACGTCATATCGGTAAAAAAACAGAGGTGGATTTACAAATTTTACAAAACGAAAACCCTTTGAAAGATATCAAAGATGCATTTCAACAATCTGTTATACCATATAATTATTCAATTTTAAGAGCTTATTGCAATGGATATTATTGGATTAAACATTCACTTTATACAGTTGACGGTAGAAACTTGGGTTATTATTCAGAATTACAAAATGAAATTATAAATATTTTTAGATCTGTAATTATAGACTGGTTAAATATTCCGGATAACATAGAAATTTTAGAAAATTTAGATGATAAGACAAAATCCATTATAAATAACAAACTCCTATTTATAGATAATAGAGCAAATAAACGTATATTAATTAACACTTATATAATAGAACTGATGGAAAAAACTAGAGAAAATAATTTGGGTTTATTAGAGGTGTTTATTTTAAATAAAATTCATGATATACCTATTTGCTATATGATTAATGGTGCTCCAAAATATTTTATTAATGATAAAATAATAGAAATTAAAAATAATGATAATCAATATCAAAATTCCGAAAATATATGCATAAACATAGAATTACATTCAGGGAGCAATTATCCTTATGCAGTCGACATTATTTATTACAAAAAATGATAAAAAATAATTATTATCAGTCACAATTATTTTTTTATATATAGAAACAATTAAGTTATTATTGACTTTATTTTTTATTCGTTTATTTTCTTCCGTTATTTTAATAAAATGACAACAAAAAATATTAAAATAATTGATGATACTGTCATTACAAATAATGATAATAATATCAATTACAACAATGATGTAACTGATGAAAATATTATTAATGCCATTAATAATATAAGTATCGGCCAAAATACAAAAAATATTACTAAAAAACACAGAAATAAAATTACGATTGATAATTTCGACACTACTCCCATTCCCAAAACATTAAATACAACTGATAATACAAATATATTAAATCAAATATCAACTGTCAAAAATATATCTCTTTGTGAAGAAAAAATTAACATTCATAATCCAATCAATGAAGTAAACACAAATGAAAAACTACCTAAAAAATCAAATGATTTTTTTAAAGAATTATTGCAAAAACAATTACCAAATGTAAGTCCCACAAAAAAATTAACATATAACGATATTAAAAGAATAAGCAAATTCTTAGTAACATCGATATTTGACGAAAATAATTGTTCCGTATGGAATGGATATATCACGAATGAAAAAAATCAAACTAAAGGTACATACATAAACTTTTATTTTAATCAAAAAAAAATAGCATTACATAGGTTACTATATTTAAATTTTATCGGTGACATCTTAAACACTGAATATATTAAATTTAGTTGTACCAATAAAGGTAAATGCTGTAATATCAACCATATGAAAAAATACTCGTATAATTCTACTTCAGTCCTTTCTGATGTTGAAGAACATCACGTAGATAACAGTGTACATATCGTACAAAATAAAAATGACCTTGTAATAGAATTATAATTATAATATAATATTTTTTATAACTATATTATATTATAATTATAATTCTATGGAAATTAATATTCAACTCACGGAAGATGAAAAAAAAATAAATTTAGGCGGCTTTCCTCCAATTTATAGAATAACTGGTGATTTTAAGAAAAAGAGAGAATTTAACAAAAGTATAGAAACAATTAATAAAAATGTGTTGAATAATTTAAATATACTCAACGTAAAAAATATCTTGGGTATTAAAAAATCATAATTTTTCGTTAATATAAATATATTATTAATATTTTATATACTAATAGTATTATTCAATCAATGTCAGATGACAATATATTTAAAATTGATTCTACAATAAGAGACTCACTAGAGTTTTATGATAATAACCGAGAAAAATATAATGTATTTTTTAATAAAGTAAAATATCTAAAATTTGTTAATAATAATAACATGATAGACGATATTATTTTTTATGATGAAAATGAAAAAATTTTACTTGAATCTTCTTATGAAATTATGGGAGTTCATTTACCAAAGAATCACACGTGGAAATGGTCATGGTCAATTCCATCAATTCATAAAAAATATACTTACATTTCAAGAAAAATACTAGAATATGCCTTTAATTTGGATCCAGTTGATGAATTATCTTTAAGAGCGAACTTAATTAATTCTAAAATTCAAATTATAAATGATTTGCAATTAGACATTCATATTGCGCTATCATCATATATCGGAAAACAACCATTAATTTTTAAATTTTATAATAAATTAGATACATTATACGAACCGGAAAAATCCGAAAAATCTGATAAATCCGAGAAAGATATGTTGTACAAATATGCCTACAACGATGATAATGAAGAAAATTATATGGTTTTGTATTTGTTTATTTTGGATTATAACAACATTAACATTTAATAAAATTATTTTTTCGATACTACATACAACCCACTCGGTGTTTCTGTCTTTGTGTATATACTTAAACTTGGTCCGAAAAATGTACTATTAGTTCGTTTTTTACTGGATAAATAATACCACAGTCCGAGAAAAAATATTCCTGCACCAATCATTACATACATTATTGTATTATAATTCGATGTTCCCATATAACTATTATTTGGGTCAGAACTATCGTATGTAATAATTAGTTGGTTGTTAGATGGACGCACATAATTCATATCTACTGTAAAATCTTTTTTATACGTGTTTCCATCTACTTGATATTGAACACCCAACAAACAACTTGTCGTATTACAATTTAAATAATTTATATTGGCATTGGTAACCGCATAGTTGTTTTCTCCAATAAATATAACCCCCGCCACAACCAACAATGCAATGCCAATAATTAAATTTGTTGTATTGTCATATTCAAATTCTCCTCCCTTTTGAATCAACATACTTATTAGTTCAGGAGTTTTAATAGAGTCAACGTTATTAAATGACATATCTGTTAACGATAATGATACTAGATCCTTACTCATATTTATAATGTTTATATATTATAAATATATTATTTTTTATCTTAAAAATTAGAAAATGTATAATGTGTATTTTTCTTGTTTATATTTTTCTTTTTTTAACATAATTTTTTATTATAAATTGGAGTTAGTGTCGAATAATTCCACATAAACGGATACTTTGGTATTCTTAATGGATCTCCTCTCAAATCGTATGACATATTTGAAGTTTGTCCAAGTCTCGTATTCCAAAAAGGCCAATTAGTATAATCGTCGACATTAGGCATTGGAGATACAGGAGGACCTGACCAATACACCATGAAATTTTCATAATATAATACGTCCAATATAATCAAATATATGTAAAACAATACAAAAATTAAAAATAATATTAAAATAGTCTTCATCTCTATAATATTAAACTATATATTTATCCTCAATTTAATAAAAATTAATCCCTGAGAAATAAGCATTTTTAGACCTATTTACATATATAATATATTTTTAATTTTAAATATATTATTTTTCCTTTATTTAAAATTATTTATGTTTTTGAATGTATTATATTTTACTAAAAT
>Ga0214192_1001505_pt1 | contig 12914 bp, 13 predicted proteins | sample TroBogEpilimnion_44_FD_153030 | JGI IMG/M metagenome (GOLD analysis project Ga0214192, IMG submission 153030) | Freshwater microbial communities from Trout Bog Lake, WI - 29JUL2008 epilimnion | ecosystem: Environmental > Aquatic > Freshwater > Lake > Epilimnion/Euphotic zone | place: Trout Bog... | reverse complement strand
CTGAGCCTGAGCCTGAGCCTGCGCCTGCGCCTGCGCCTGCGCCTGAGCCTGAGCCTGAGCCTGCGCCTGCGCCTGCGCCTGCGCCTGCGCCTGCGCCTGAGCCTGAGCCTGAGCCTGCGCCTGCGCCTGCGCCTGCGCCTGCGCCTGCGCCTGAGCCTGAGCCTGCGCCTGAGCCTGAGCCTGCGCCTGAGCCTGAGCCTGCGTTATCAATAGGCACAAAAAAACCGCTCAAATTTGCGAGCGGTTTTTTTGTGCCTATTTTGCGGTTATGGGTTACATATAATGCGCCCACGAGGTATCGTCCCAAATATCCGCGTAAGCATCATTCGCCAGCCCCCGACGCTCGCCGGCGGGCGCTGGTAGTTCGGCTCGGTTAGGCGGATCAAAGGGTTTTCCCTTCTGCCAATTTTTGCTGCCTGAAAAAGTAGGCCATTTTGATATTTTTGGAATGATGCTCCCGGGGGCCGACCATGCATAAGTATTGGACAGCCATAGTCCCCCCCAACGCACTCCTGCAGATTCGTTAATTACTACTGTTCGTCCTAAGCTATCGACAAAGATAAATTTATTGGCTTTTCCTATTTGGTCGGCTAACAATTCTTGAAAAGCCTTGTTAAAAATCAAACTAGGATTATCGGCCAATATAGGCGTGAGAAACCGCGTGACATAGTGATGAGTATCGCTCATTGTATCGTCGGTGTGGTTACCTGTATGCAAAACGCCATTGTGCATAATCTGAAGATCAATGCCGTGTTCTTTAAAATTTAGCACCGGGTAGGGGTGGCAATTAGCAAGATCAATACCCCCATGAGTTCTCATACGCAGATGCCACGCGCACGCTTTTCCCGCGATAAAGCGGTGGTAGAATTCTATTAGCTCGCCCTCGTCTCTTGGAAGGGATTTTTGTACAACCAGCCGCCCGCGCCCATTAGAATACATAACGCCGATTCCATCAGAATTGTAGTAATAAAAATCTGTCAACCACTCATTACTGAGGGCTGGTAAGTTTTTTGGTTGGTTGATTAATAAGCACATGTTAAAACCCCTTTTTTTTCGGTGTGTGGTGGAATATCTTTTCTATTTTCAGCGTTGAGCTTAGGCAAGCGATAACCCGGCAATCTGGCATGAAGCAATTTAAGCAGGTGATGAGTGTTACGGCGATTTTCAGGCTTGCCGATATAATCTAAAAATGCTTGTGTAGTTAAATTGCTCGCGCTCGCCTCGCGCGAGAAAAACCACGCGGCGCGTGAAAATTCTAGGCAAGCCATGACCGTATTAAGTATCAGCGACCCGCGAAAAAGTCTAAATTCTACGGTCTTGGGGTTACTAAAATTCAACGCTTCATAGCGGTTTTCATTGAGGTTTCGTAATTGCCATTCGCGCCCCCTTTCGCGCCTAGCGTATTTTAACCAATCCATATCTGTTTTTTTGTCTTTAATGGCGCACCACCGTGATTCTTTGCGGCGAGCTACGGCAAATATAAGATCGGCATTTTGCGGGTTATTTATGAACAAAATAAGCTTCGCGGCGTGATAAAGAGTCATATCAGCCTTGCACACATGAACATGTAGACCGCAAGTCGTCGTGTCGTGTGATTTTGCGCCGCGCAGGGGTTTTGATAGCAAATCGGTCAGTTGCTGTTGATGTATATCTAGCCCAGTGTAACCAGTGACAATTTCAAAACCGGCGTCTAGAGAACCGTCGTTTTCGCATAGTGCATAGCGTGAGCCCTCGTTTGTGCGACCTATGCGGTCGAGCACCACCAGCGCGGTATCTTCGCGGGCATCTTCCTCCTCACATTCAACCTCAAGCTCTAGGCCAAGCATCACGCGAGGTTTTTCCTTATCGAAAATCGGGCTGTAAATATAACCTAGTTTCCGGTTGCTAGAATGATACTCGCCGATACAAGCATAGCGGTTATTCCCGCGCCCATTATTTCCGTCTGCGTCGTACCCGTCAGCGTCGTACCCGTCTGCGTTATATCCGTCTGCGTCGTACCCGTCAGCGTCGTACCCGTCTGCGTTATACCCGTCTGCGTCGTACCCGTCTGCGTCGTACCCGTCTGCGTTATATCCGTCTGCGTTATATCCGTCTGCGTTATATCCGTCTGCGTTATATCCGTCTGCGTCGTACCCGTCAGCGTCGTACCCGTCTGCGTTATATCCGTCTGCGTCGTACCCGTCTGCGTTATATCCGTCTGCGTTATATCCGTCTGCGTCGTACCCGTCAGCGTCGTACCCGTCAGCGTCGTACCCGTCTGCGTCGTACCCGTCTGCGTCGTACCCGTCTGCGTTTAAAGTTTTTTTCATTTTGCCACCTCTAAAATTGTCAATACTGTCACCACTATGCAGGCCAGTGTGCCCGCCAAAAAAATCGCTGTAATCATGGCATTTAAGTATTTTGCGTGTGAAAAAGTAACGCGCTGCACGCGCCGGGCTCGCCGGTTGTCTCTGGTGCGGTTTGGTGGTGGGGTATCGGTGATAGTCATTATTGTTATCCTTTGTATAGTGTAGGCGATAATGCCTGAAAGAATTTTATCGTTCTTTTCCGCTTGTTGTAAAGTATTTTATTGCATTTAGGTGGTTGCCTATTTTCTAAGCAATTTGCGATAGTGATAGTCTTTTAAATAGTCAGGCGGGCGATGTTTTAAGGGCTTTGTAGAAGCGTTATAGTGGCAATGGTACTAATAGTATACATATCCTTTTAACAATAAAATTATATGTAATATACTGTATGCCTATCCAGTGCTATCGCACAGGCGCGGATTTTTATTGCATGACTATCGAACTATTTGACTAGGAATGATTATTGGTCGGGGTGATTTTTGCTTGTTGCAGTAAATTTTGCCCTCGCCCCGCTCGCCATGCCAAAACCAAAACCCCTCACGCATTACCGCTACCGCCAACATGACTAGTATGACTATGCGATGCAGCAAACCCCAAGGATTTTCTGTGGTGCGGCGCACCAATTCGCGTGTTGCAATGCACCAATTCGCTTGCCGCAATGCACCAATTCGCTTGCCGCAATGCACCAATTCGCTTGCCGCAATGCACCAATTCGCGTGTTGCAGTGCGGAATTTTTGCCCACAAAATCGACTTTTTGCGGCCTCCCCCACACCTCCACAACATTTTTTGTAAAAATCAAACTTGCAAAAGAAATTCTTACACACACCACGCATAAAGCCTTCAAGTAAAACCCCTAAAAAAAATTTTATTTTTTGAAAACAGGTTAGTGACCACTAACTTGGTTGCTTTTTGATCGCACATAGATTACCTTTCACTTATAGCCACCCTTGCGAGGCATCCGAAATGACCGATGACACCCAGTCCGTAGATACGACTCTCTCCACACCCACAGTAGAAACCACGCCAGCTATGGATTCGCCCGTAGATACGGCTCTCTCCACACCCACGGTAGGAGCTGCACCCGCTCCTGCTGCACCGGCACCTGTTGATGCTCCTGCTGCACCTGCACCTGCACCGGCACCTGTTGATGCTCCTGCTGCACCTGCACCTGCACCTGCACCTGCACCCGCACCCAATGTTTTTGAGACCTTCCTGAATGAATTGGAAGCGCAGGTGGGAAAAATGGAAATGGCAATAACGATATTTCACTTTTCTGTTATTAAGCAGAAGCTGCGGGAAATGATAGCTAAGGCGCGGAGTGCGCCTAAGTAATGAAAGTCTATAACATGGGCACTGCGATCTTCACGATCAAAAAAGAGCCTATAGACTTTAAAGCTACCGAAGCCGAGCTTCGCAAAATATACGACGCGGCGTTCAAAGGGCTGCGCGGCGATTCAATGGCTATCAAAGTAGGCTATATGCCTTCTGCTTTTACTGCCCTGCGTGAAATTGATCCTCTCGTCAATTACGCCATCATGCGCGGGCAGGCGGATTTTGAAGAAGCCATCAGCGACGGGATGCTCACCAACGCCATAAATAATAACGACGCTAAAATGCAGATTCATCTGTCTACGCATCGCATGGGCTATATGCCTGCCAAACCAGCGGAAGGCGAACGTCAGGACATACGCATAGTTGTGGAAAATTCCCTGCCCGACCCTAAGCTCCCGATAAGCACTTCTACGGCTATAAACGGCGTAGATGGCTGAACTCCGAGTCACCCTCCCGGTACTGCACAGTGGACAACTAGCGCTATTCAGTCAGCAGCAACGGCTCAATGTCCCACGCTGCGGACGGCGCTGGGGCAAGACTCGCTTTTTGGAGTATCTAGCGGGTAAAAAGTCATGTAATGGGGGCTCCGTGGGCATCTTCGCGCCGGAGCATAAGCAACTGGCCGAGCCGTGGGATCATCTACGCGATATGCTCGACCCTATCGTGCGCTCCGCCAACCGCAACGATGGCACCATCAAGCTCATAGGTAATGGCAAGATTGACTTCTGGACGCTGAACGACAATGAATTGGCGGGCCGGGGGCGGGAGTATGACTTGGTGCTGGTGGATGAAGCGGCCTTCACCAAATCACCACAAATGAAAGAAGAAATTTGGTTCAAGTCAATCAAGCCTACTATGCTGACTACGCGCGGCATTGCGTGGGTGTTCTCCACCCCCAGCGGGGTAGACCCGGACAACTTCTTCTACGCGGCCTGCAATGATGACACGATGGGGTTCAAGTCGTTCCATGCCCCTACGTCGAGTAACCCCTTCGTGCCCTTGGATGAATTGGAGCGCGAGCGCGAGCGCAACCATCCTGCGGTATTCAGACAGGAATATCTGGCGGAATTCGTGGATTGGTCAGGTGTGGCGTTCTTCTCCGCCGATAAATTGCTAATCAATAATTTACCCGCTCCCTACCCCGAGCGCTGCGACTTGGTGTATGCCGTCATGGACTGCGCGGTGAAAGGTGGCAAGGAACATGACTCTACCGCAGTGGTGTATTTCAGCTATTCCGAGCGCGCGCCCAATCCGCTTACCATCTTGGACTATGACGCCATCAATATCGACGGGGCCATGCTGGAAACATGGATACCCAGTGTGTTCTCCCGGTTGGATGAATTATCCATTATGTGTAAAGCGCGCCAAGGTGTTGCAGGTACCTTCATCGAAGATACCGCAGCGGGGAGCATTCTGCTGCAACAAGGCGTCAACCGGGGATGGAACATACACCCCATAGACAGCAAACTGACACAGGCAGGTAAGGATGAACGGGCTATCAGCGTGTCAGGCTACTACCACCAAGAGAAGCTGAAAATTAGCAACTATGCCTATGACAAGCTGCTGAACCTGAAGGGCTCAACCCGCAACCATCTGCTGACCCAGCTTGCGAATTTCCGCATTGGGGATAAAGAAGCCAATAAGCGCGCCGATGACTTGCTGGATTGCGTGGTGTATGGTCTAGCTATTGGAGTAGGCAACAAATTAGGGTACTAATCTCTGCGCGTTTAATATACCATTGCCAATAAACCAAATAGAGGCATCCTATGGCTGATGTTTCCATAAGTAACACCAATATACCGTCCCAACTGATGACGCTGTTAGAGGCCAACTCCATTGAACCGGGGACGGATATTGGGTATTCGCTATGTAAAATAATCTGGGAATTTCACCCGCTCGCAGGCAAATTGGTGGAAAAGCCTATTGTTTTAGCCCTCTCCAAACAGCGCTTTATCAATGTGGATACTCAGCCCAAAGATATGCTGACAATGGCATTTCAGAAGGAGTGGGACTCTCTCGGGGCCACCAACCATATCCGGGATGTGACTTTTTTAAAGCGGGTATATGGTGTGGCAGCTATTGTTTATGGGGCTGATGACATACCTACCGACGAGGCCATAGACCCGTGGACACTACCGGACTTAAATATCTATTTTAATCAATTAGACCCATTAAATCTGGCGGGTTCTGTTGTTACCAATCAAAACCCCAATGCGCCGGATTTTCAGAAGCCCAAGAATTATATCACCGCCGCAGGACAGCCCTACCATCCAAGCCGTAGTGTGGTGGTGTTTCATAACACACCTATTTATCTGGCCTACCAAGCCTCCGGCTTTGGCTATACAGGCCGGTCTATCTTCCAGCGCGCGCTGTACCCCCTGAAGTCTTTTGTCCAATCCATGATTACGGATGACATGGTAACGATGAAGGCGGGGCTTCTGATTATTAAACAAAAAGCGGCTGGCTCCATTGTGAACCGCCTCATGCAGACCGCTGCGGGAATCAAGCGCACCTATTTGCAGCAAGGTACTACCGGCAATGTATTGAGCATAGATATAGATGAATCCATTGAAGCGGTTGATCTTCGCAATACCGATACCGCCATGACTACCGCGCGCGACAACATCATTGCCAACATTGCAGCAGCCTCTGATGTGCCTGCCATGCTCATAAAAGATGAAGCCTTCACCAATGGTTTCGGAGAAGGAACGGAAGATTCCAAGGCTATCGTGCAATATATTGAGGGTATTCGCGCTGATATGCGGCCCTTATTTGAGTTTTTTGACAAGATTGTGCAGCATCGGGCATGGAATAAAAACTTTTTCGAGTCAGTTAAGGCCGCATACCCTGAAAAATACTCAAAAATGACCTATGAACGGGCTTTTTATGAGTGGAAGGACGCATTCAAACCTTCGTGGCAGAGCCTCATGGAAGAACCTTTATCAGAAAAGGTTAAGGTGGATGAAATTAAATTAAAAGGACTCACGGAAGTGCTGCGTACTGTACTGCCGGTCATGGATGGCCCCAACCGCGCTCGCGCAATCGAATGGGCGCAGGATAACTTGGCGGAAATGCCAGATACATTTAAGAGCGACCTTAATTTAGATATTGTGGAAATTGCAGAATATGAACTGCCCGTACCCTTAACCGCGCCTACTGAGCCCCCAAGCAAAGATTAATATGTCTTTTTATGAAACGCTTACTGCGGCTATAAATGATTTTATTATTTATGGGTTCGATAACCCGGAACGACTTGATTATTGGGCAAAACAGTTAAAAAAAACGCTAATAAGTTCGTTAATGGACGAAAAAGCGTTGGAAAACGCCGTTGAAAGCGCTTTAAATACGGCCTATAACCGGCTAGTCACCAAAGGTAAATTAATAAATAAGCATGTAGATCGGTTCACCATAGACCGATTAAAACCTAAATTGCGTGAGGAATTGCAGCGCCGCATTACCGCAAGCGCTAAATTAATTAAATTAAACCGTGAAGAAACAATTAGTAATGTTCTGCGCCGATTTTCTGGCTGGGCTTCGAGCATCCCTGAAGGGGGCTCCAAGGCGGTAGATAAGGCAAAAGAAAAACAGGCTATACGCAAATCGTTAGCCAAAGCACCTTTTGAAGAACGCAGGGTAATAATAGATCAAACGCATAAATTAATAGCCAATATTAATGATATTGTTGCTGTTGATAACGGAGCTATTGGGGCTGAATGGAATTCCCATTGGCGCGAAGCGTCCTATGATTATCGTGAAGATCATAAAGAACGCGATGCAAAAGTATATGTATTGCGTGGAAATTGGGCCTCCGGTAAAGGGCTTATCAATCCCCTGCACGGCTATACGGATGCCATAACTATGCCCAGTGAAGAACCATACTGCCGATGTTTCTATAGGTATATCTATACTTTGCGCGGCCTGCCGGAAGAAATGCTTACCGCAAAAGGTAAAACAGCGATACAATCAGCGAAAACCCAACTAAGGTAATAGATTGCCTACAACCAGCCCAGCCCAAGAACGCCTCATGCAAGCCGCCGCGCACACACCCGGCGGGTTTGGCGGCGTACCTCAGTCTGTGGGGGAAGAATTTACCAAAGGTGATGAAATACCCGCCGGGCCCACTCCACTTAGTACGCCTGAAATCGCTGAAGATGGCCTTTTAGACGTAACCAAAAAACTAAATGAAAAAGTAGTCTCCGATGCGGCTACAGGGCTTGCAGCAGGTATTCTATTCGTTACGCCTAATAGTGAAATTTTACTTTTGCGCCGAGGCAACAGTGGCGATTACCCCGGTACTTTTTGTACCCCCGGCGGCCATCAGGAAGATGGCGAAACGCTGGAAGAATGCGCGCGCCGTGAAACATTGGAAGAAACCGGGTTGAAGTTTGAAGGCGCGCTGGAAAAACTGCGCGATGATGGTACTTTTACCACTTACATAGCCCGCGATGTTGAAAAATTTGACGTAAAAATATGCGAAGAATCAACAGGTTATGTATGGAGCGCCCTAGATTCCACACCTTCCCCCCTTCACCCCGGCCTTGAAACAACTATTCGTATCGCAAACGCGAAAACTGAATTTGATATCGCGGAACTGATGCGCGAAGGGTTGCTGCCCAGCCCGCAAATTTACGCCAATATATGCCTTTTAGCTATCCGCATTACAGGCACCGGGCTGGCTTATCGTTCCAGTATCGGGGAGCACGTTTGGCGCGACCCTTCTATTTATTTGAATGAAACATTTTTAAAACGCTGCAATGGCCTGACGGTGATTATGGATCACCCTGAATCTGCGGTATTAAACTCTGAGGAGTTTAAGAACAGAGCCATTGGCAGTGTTATGTTGCCTTTTATTAAGGGCGATGAAGTCTGGGGGATAGCAAAACTTTACGATCAGGAATCGGTTGACGAGATTCTCGAAGGTGAAATTAGCACTTCTCCATCAGTAGTATTTGACAATGCTGCTGGAAACATTACACTAACGACTGAGATTGGCGATCCGCTCTTAATCGAAGGTGTACCCTTTCTTTTGGATCATATAGCTATTGTTACGAAAGCTAGGGGATCAAAAGGCGTTTGGGACAAAGGCGGGGATTCTGCCGGAGTTTTATTAAATAACCAAGAGGTATCTGATATGAGCGAAACCAATACCAAGCCTGCGGCAGATGCCAACGGTGAAAAACTAGATGCAATTCTATCCGCCGTTGGCAATCTTGCCACCCGCGTGGATAGCATGGAAAAAAATCTTCCTGCTGCCCCCCTCGCCGCCGCCGATAAAAAAGCCAAAGCCGATGGCGGCGTTGTAGAAATGCCTGCCGGTGAAATCCACTTTGATGGCGACGGCGAGGAAGAAGGCGAAGCCGAAGCCAAGAAAGACGATGACAAGGCTAAAAAAGACGACGACGCCAAGAAAGATGATGACGACGCCAAAGCCAAGAAAGACGATGACGAAGAAGAAGAAGAAGAAGAAGAAGCGGCTAAAAAAGCAGATGACGATGCTGCCAAATACGCCGATTGCCAAGCCAAGGCCGACAGTATTTTAGCCTCGTTTGGAAAATCTGCTTCTCGCCCCCTGCAAGGCGAAACGCTTATGTCCTATCGCAAACGTCTGCTGCGTGGTCTGCAAGGTTATTCTGATAGCTATAAAGGCATCAATCTTACCTCTATCAAGGATGAAGCGCTGCTGGCCTTAGCTGAAAAGCAAATTTTCGCTGATGCCTATGCCTCCGCTAAAGCGCCCCAGATGTTTGCAGCGGATCAACTGGTAGAAATCCACGAAAAAGATCGCGCGGGCCGTACCATTACCAAATTCCGCGGTTCTATGTCCGCTTGGCTGGATGATTTTAAAGTCCCAGCTCTGCGCGTCAAAGAGTTTCACCTTTCTAACAATCAACGCTAAAGGATAAGCCATGAGCGCACAAATTTCTCTGAACCCTATGGCTACAACTAATGGTGCTGGTCTATTTACGACCAACACCGCTGGTTATACCCAAGGCGATGCACAAGATGATCCCGCAGTACGTTTTCAATTAGCGGGCGGCGTATTAAGTGCTGCTGCCCCTACCCCGATTTGGGGCGGGCTTCCTATTGAAGAACTCGTACCTACCGCCCAAGCAGGGGCTTTGGGCCAAGTTCAACCCGGCACGGATATTTTGGGGGCAACTATTCTCCAATCGGTATCGCTTGCAACCAGTACAGGTATTTGCGTATTTAATCAAGCTTTTGCCGGTATTACAACGCCTCAGTCTACAGTGCCACTGTATTCACCGGGGATGTCGGTGAACTTCTACCGTTTTGGTAGCAGCGCGCGTGTTCCCCTTCGCCTTAATCCTGCTTTGGTAACTTTGGAAGGTGAAATAATTAACACCCCATTGACTTGGGATTTTACTAGCAATTGGTTGACTACCTTTGACGGTACAAATGCTTTCCCGGTAAAAGTTTTGCGGGTTAGCACTTCTGGCAATAAGTCTGTCAGCTATAATTCTGGCACTGGCAATGCTAATTGGATTACCACTGAAACTATGGCTCTTTGCCTACTCTAAAAGGATAATTATTATGTCAGGCTTTGCACCCTCATTTGTTACAGTAAATCCTCACCTGATGTTGCCTGAACTGATTATGCAATACAGTTTGGCTTCAGGTGCCTTCACAACCCTTGCTACTGAAAACCCAATGCCCCGCTTAGGCGAAGCTGACCTGTATGTGTACGCTAAAAAGGTTCAGTTAACCACTCAGGTATCGGCTAATCAGTCCCAACAAAACCAGTTGCCTAGCGCTTCTGTCATTCCGAGCATGATTAGCACGGCGACTTATCGCTTGCAAACCCGCGCTCAATACGACAATTTTGACGAGGCCGCTACCGGGGCTTGGGGTTATGCTCTGCCCCAAGCAATGCGGCTAGCAGCGCGCCAAGGTATTGCCCAACAACTGCGTAACGCGCTGTTGTATGGCTATAACCCCGCCAACGGCGAAGGGTTGCTGAACACTAATGGCGCTACCATCGCGTCTTTAGGATCGGACACCAACGGCAATACCGGGTATTCAACTTGGGACAGCGGACAACTGGCGCAATATCTCTTGAACATGATCGGCGCTCTAAAAGTCCGTACTCTGCAAATTGGTCAGCCTTTACGCTTGGTATTTTTGGCCCCCCAACGCTTCATTAGTCAAATCTCCTACTCCGGCGTGGTTTCATTGACCCAATTCCAACGAATTGGCGCTGGTGTTGAAACCGCCGCCGGGTTGGTGGAAACCGTTGCTTCATGGGCGGGCGGCGACGATGTTTCGTTCGCGGCTGATGATACTTTGCTCGGGCAAGGGGCTGGCGCTACCGACGCGATTCTGTTGATTGCACCGGAACTGAAGATTCCTAAAGCCAACAACAACATCAACACAAACGTCTTTGCAACTTTAACGCCTAATATGACAGCGACTTCGTTGATGTTGACGGATGTATCCGCACCTACAGAAATTCCAACGCCTATTGCCGATGGGGGCATCACCACCCTCTACACTATGCGTTCTACTTCTGGCTGGGGTATTCGTCCTGAAGCTTTAACGATTCTGTCCGCAGCGTATTAATAGTAAAAAGTAGACATTCAAAAACCCCGCTCTCTTTGGCGGGGTTTTTGTTACTTCGTGTGATGCCGAAGTTAGCTTCAATGGGGGAGTCGGGGGCTTGAAAAAGCCCCGCATCATCGGCTCTCCCACCCTTTTAGGGGAATACTATGAAAATATTTGTGGCAAATTGCAGTAAACAAGAGTTTCATTTCACCTACATGCTGCTCGAAAATCCCCGCCCTTTTTCGCATAGAATACGGGCTGGATCGCAAATGGAAATTAACGGCACGGCAGAAGAAATAGGCCATATAATTAAACAGCATGAAATATATGGCATGATGGAAGTTACCAAGGTCAAAAAAGGCTTCGGAGGTATCGCCTATCGGGTAGGAACTCCTATTAGCATTGAAGCCATTGAACACGGCTTGGAGCAACGCGATCAGGAATTGATTGATCGGGCCTTGGAAGCGCGTAAAATAACCGCTGTAGCCGCCGATCAGATGATATCTACTAAAGCGCAAGAAATGGGGCTCAAGCAACGAACGGGGCTTGAAGTGGAAGTAGTTGAAGAAAAGAAGAATGCGGGGGATAATGAGCCCAAGTTCGAGCAAACCATTGAAGTGGTGCGCGAAGGCATTGCGCCTAGAGGCCGTGGAAGGCCCAGAAAACCTTAAAGGGACACTATGACAGACCCCATTACTTCTCCACCAACATTAGCAGGCTTTATAGCGTGGTCACGGGCGGTAATGGGGCTAACTACCATTGTTATAGCTGATACCGATATTGGCTATTCGTATGCCTACCAAGTTTCCCTCGACTTGGTTCCAATGGATTTTTCTGTTCTAGCCCCAGATATTTACACACTGGCTGTTTATAACATGGCGGGCAGCAATTTATTACAGTGGCAGCAAGATATACCCGGTCAGACATTCTTTGCCGATGCTAGGGCTTCCTATGGCATTAACAATTTTGTGGCGGGGGTTATTAACTCCGCCGCTGATTCGACCACCAGCGAAGCCCTATCAGTCGGCAAAGGGTTACAAAACCTCGACCTTATATCCTTGCAAGCCATTAAAAACCCCTATGGTCGGCAGGCCATTGCATTTATGCAAAGTTTGGGCACCCTCTGGGGCTTGACTTAATGAGTCTTATTTTACATCTAGGCGTAATTGATGTGGCAGAACCAGAAGGCGGAACTACCTACTCTGTAGGAGTTGAATTAGAACGCGAATATGGGCTATTTTCTGAATTTTACAAAAATAATGAAAATAAAATAGCTGGTTTTCTTGAAGATAGCATTGCAAATTCCATAGCAGATATTGTAGCTGGAAGCCCCATTAAAAAAGACATTTTTGGGGATGCTACGGGGCAGATAGATAAGCGTTTCAAGGAATTTATCAGCTTGCAGGAAGTTGAAACATTAGGAATACCCGGTGTGCCTACTAAAGCCGCTTTGGAAGGTAAAACGCTACGGCTGAAAGGTGGGAAGCGTATTATCAAAGTTAAAAAAGGGCAGAGCTACGAGGTTGTTAAAGGGGCTAGGCGACCTAGCTTTATTTATTCCGGGGTGTTTGAAGCATCACTTAAAAGCTGGATTGATTAATGGCCACAGTAACCGAGAGTTCGGGTGCAAAACCTCAACTAGCCTCTGGGCTGGCTGAGGGAGTCAATACCCTCTC
>Ga0214192_1001504_pt1 | contig 12915 bp, 8 predicted proteins | sample TroBogEpilimnion_44_FD_153030 | JGI IMG/M metagenome (GOLD analysis project Ga0214192, IMG submission 153030) | Freshwater microbial communities from Trout Bog Lake, WI - 29JUL2008 epilimnion | ecosystem: Environmental > Aquatic > Freshwater > Lake > Epilimnion/Euphotic zone | place: Trout Bog... | reverse complement strand
AATCAAACGGGGCACCACGGAACTGGAGAGCGCCACCAGCAACAGCAATCCCGTCAGCATACCGGCCACCTCGCGCGGTTGCATGGCGTGGACGAGCCCGTTGTTTAACAGGGCAATGGCTGCAACTCCAAGTAATGTGCCATGTACGGACCCGACGCCCCCGAAGATACTGGTGCCGCCCAGCACCACGGCGGTGATGGCAAAGAGTTCATAACCGGTTCCGGCGTCTGCCTTGGCTTGTCCCAGGCGGGCGGTATAAATAATTCCCGCTATCGCTGTAACAAACCCCGCCAGAATATACGGCATTCCAATGCGGCGTTGTTCCGGAATCCCGGCATAACGGGCTCCCTCAGGGGAAAATCCAATCGCACGAAAGGAACGTCCAAAGGTGGTGCGATGAACCATCAGCCACATGGCGATGGCGATGGCGACGAAAATGGGGGTTTGTGCGGGGATCCCCAGGAAACGTTCCTGCCCAAGAAAAAGAAAGGAGGCTGGGAAATTAGTGAAGGTATCAACACCGTGGGTGATAGCCTCCGCGATTCCGCGGAACAGCGAATAGGTGCCGAGAGTGACGATGAGAGGAGGCAGACGCAGTTGTGTGATCAAAGCCGCATTAATTCCTCCAGCAAGCACGCCGATTCCCAGGGTGCAGGATGCGGCAGCAAGGGGAGAGAGACCGGCGTCACGCCAGAATTTTCCAAAAACAATGGCGCACAATCCAAGGAGGGAACCTACCGAAAGATCAATTCCACCCGTTAGAATGATGGGTGTCATCGCCAGGGCAAGCAACCCGATTTCAACCGTGTGCCGGATGATATCAAAGGAATTATCCAGCGTGCCGAAGTGCCTCCCGACCGTGTTGAAGAAAAGCCATTCGACCAGCACCACGATGAGGAGGACTGTTTCGTGTCGGAATAAAATTGTTTTCCAGCGGTTGGACATATATTTCAATCTAAAGCTGGCTTGTTCATTTTGTGGATTTCCCACGTCGGGTTCTAAAGCCGTCGGCCATGACGGCTAGCAGGATGATGGATCCTTGAATGGCTTTTTCCCAATAGGCTTCCACGTGCAAATGGGTCAATGCCGGACTGATGCAGGATAAAAGCAGAAGACCCGCAAAGACGCCCCAGAGGTTGCCGCGTCCACCCGAGATGGCGACCCCTCCCACCACCACGGCGGCAATGGTTTTCATTTCCAGACCGGTGCCGGATTTGGGGTCGACCTGTGGTGATTGCAGGATGTTCATCGTGGCGGCAAGGCCGGTGAGTGCTCCGAGGAGGACGAAGCAGAAAAAGGTCACCCATTGCGGTTGGATGCCTGCCAGTCGCGCCGCTTCCGCATCCGATCCAACGGCATGTATGAAACGTCCGGCGCCGAGGTGTTTCATTCCCAGGGCCATGAGGAACAGGATGAGAAGGGCCATGCTGATCAAGGTCCATTGACCCGTGCGCTGGCTGAGATTGAACCATTGGATATTTTCCGGAAGGTTCACGAAGGCCCCTTGGCGCAGCCAGCGCAAGGCTTCACGCCAGGTCACCATGGTGGCGAGAGTCACCACAATTGAAGGTAGCCTCAAGCCTGCGACCAATGAGCCGTTAATGGCTCCCATCAAGGCTCCCAAGGCAACGGAAGCCGGAAAGACCACTACCAAAGGAAGTTTCATGGCAGCCAGCAAACCGGCGCATACGCTGCAGACGGCAAACTGCGAACCAACGGAGATGTCAATCTGTCTTGCGATGATGACCAGGGCCATTCCACAAGCCACAATGAGTGTGGGAGCCTCGCGGGTCAGGAGGGAAATCAAAGGTTGCGTGTCAAAAAATGCAGGGGCTTCAACAGCGAGGAAAAGCAGCAGCAATCCCAGGGCGGCAGCAACGGTGAGTTCGCGGAAATATTTTTGAATCATCCTGCAGCCTCCGTTTTGTCTGTTTGTCCAAGGGCTGCGGTCATGACGTCGTGCGCGTTGGATCTGCCGGGAAGCATGGCGACAATGGAGCCCGAGCGCATCACCGCGATGCGATCGCTCATGTCGAGAACCTCCGGTAGATCGCTGGAAATCATCAGCACAGCAAGGCCCTGCCGGGCAAGGCGGCGGATGATTTTGTGAATTTCACTCTTCGCCCCGACATCGACCCCTTGGGTGGGTTCGTCCAAAATAAGCAGCTTGGGGTGGGTGGCCAGCCAGCGGGCGAGAGCGACCTTTTGCTGATTTCCCCCGCTGAGTGACCAGGCGGGAGCATCGGGTCCGCTGGTCTTGATGGCCAGATCGCGGATATAATCCAGCGCGAGTTTTTGTTCCGTGCCGAAGTTCAACCAGGAACCGGGGAAAAGCCTTTCGTGAACTGCCATGGAGATATTGGAGGCAATCGACATTTCCAGAATCACACCATGCCGCCGCCTGTCCTCGGGCAAATAGGCGATGCCGGAGGAGACCGCTTCTCCGGGGGAACTCAATGCAATGCGTTTTCCATGCAGAAGGATTTCGCCTGAATCCGAAGGCGTCAGACCGAAAAGAATTCTCGCGAGCTCGGTGCGCCCGGCGCCGACAAGGCCGGACATTCCCACGATTTCCCCGGCATGAATATCCATCGTGATATTGCGAACACCGGAGGCGCTGCAACCCACGTTTTTCATCGAAAGCACCAAATCACCGCAGGCGCCTTGCTCAGGGGGATGCATCTGGGCAACCTCGCGTCCCACCATCAATTGGATCAGGGCGGATTCGGTCATGCCGGCCACTGGATGGGTGCCCACGCTTTCGCCGTCGCGAAGCACGGTGACGCGGTCTGCCAGTGCGAAAATTTCCTCCAGGCGATGTGAGATATAGATGACACCGACGCCGCTGGATCGAAGTTTGCGAACCACATCGAAGAGAATGTGCTGTTCTTTTTGTGTCAGCGAAGCCGTGGGTTCATCCATGATGACAATCCGTGCACCGGAGCCCAAAGTGCAGGCGATTTCCACCAACTGCTGTTCGGGCATGGATAATTGGCGAACCTCCAAGCCGGGATCCATTTCCGCCCCGACACGCTGAAGCAAATCGCGGGCTTTGGAGATGCGATCCGACCAATGGATCCTTCGAAAGGCATGGGAGGATTCCAGTCGCAGGGCGATGTTTTCGGCAACCGTCAGATCAGGAAACAAAGCGGGCTGTTGATAAATGCACGCGATTCCCAGTTCATGGGCGAGGGATGGGGTGAGGTGGGTTACCCGTTTCGAAGCGACCTCGATCCGGCCGTCATCAGGTTGGTGCGCACCGGTGACAATTTTGATCAGTGTGGATTTTCCAGCGCCATTTTCTCCCAGCAAGGCATGGACTTCGCCGGGGTTCAGGTCAAAGGTAACACCCTTTAGGGCGCGCACTGCGCCGAAAGATTTCGTGACGCAAACAAGATTCAACAGCGGGGTTGTCATTGCTGCGGAAACGGACCCACGCCAAGCGCTGAAAGGGTCGAATCGAAATTACCGTGGCAGCGGCCTCCGATCAGGTCCGATGAATTGAATTTTAGCACAAGGTTAATGGATGTCATTCTGGACAGCAGGTTGTTTTGGAGGCAACAATAATCCTCATGGTTTTTGATCAAGATCAGTAAAAGCCGCTCCACAATTTTCGATTCATTTGAGGCTCAACCGGCAGGAAACAAAGTTTTGTAAGCTTGATTTTCGAGCGGTAGCCATCCAAATTGCCTGAACTGACTCACGGTTCCCTGAAATAAAATTCCATTCCCGGGTTGTTGGCTATCAAGGTTCGCGACGACTTTGGCAGGCTCGGCAATTGAAGTTTTACCGTCCATTTGCCGATGACTAAAGATGGTCCGGTTGCAGTGAAGCAGTCATCTGCGATGGATTTATTTTGTAATTAAAATTGAACGCATGAGCACCGCCCTGGGCAACCTCCCTGATCCTGATATTGAGGCTATTTTTGAAGCTGCCGCAAAGGACTCGCGGCAGGTGGAGTTGCGCCCCAAACTTCCCGAATTGACGGATGCGGGTATCGTTGAGTTTCTCGGTGATATCTCCTCCTTTGCCAATGCCGAGGGCGGGCAGATTATTTACGGTCTTGAAATAATGTCCGATGGCTCGTTTGTCTGCCATGGTGTGGATGTGTCATTGTTTGAGAAAAATGGAGACCGTCTTCGTCGACTCATTAGTGAAGGATTGGATCCGGTTTTGAGTGGTGTGGAATTTCTGGTGGTTCCGGCGCGGCAGGGCAGGGTGGTGATCGTGGATATTCCCCGCTCGCGTGCCGCACCCCATATGGTGGTGTTTCAGCAGTACTGCCGCTTTCTTTCCAGGAATGGCCGCGGTAAATATCTTCTGGATGTTTCCGAGCTCCGGACATCATTCAGCCGCGCGGCGGTGGCAGGGAACCGTTTGCACCATTTTCATTTGGACCGGATACAGGTTTTGCTGGGTCGTTCCATGAGCATCCAACTGCCACCTGCACCGAAAGTGGTGCTGCATATGCTGCCCTTGAGATCCTTTCAAGATCCGCCATCGATGTCGCTGGAGGAGGTCAGCCAGTTGCATTCCGATTTTTTGCGTCCCATGGATGCCCATGGCATCAACACACAATTCAACTGGGACGGTTTGATGATGTTTAGTTCGGTGGAAAAGTACGCCTACAGCCACTTTCAACTTTTCCGCAACGGATGTCTTGAAGCGTGTAATGGATCGATGCTGGAGCAGAAAGATGACTTGAAATTATTTCCTGCCAACCGGTTTGAACCGGAAGTCATCACTTGCGGCAACCGGATGATTGAGCTTCTGCGGCGCCTTCAGATTGAGCCTCCCTACGTGGCACGGCTCAGCTTTCTCGGCGTGAAGGGGTACAGCATTTTTGTGGGACCCTTGAGATGGCAACCCCAGATCCATAAGATCGAGCACGATCATCTGTTCCTCGATGATGTGATTGTGGAACGGTCGGACGTTAGTTTCTCCCGCGTCATGCGCCCGGCATTTGACCGGGTGTGGAATGCCTCCGGATGGCCCAGATCCATGAATTACGATGCGGAGGGTAATTGGCGGGAATTTGGGACTTGATGTTCAGATGTCAGAATCTTTTCGCGAACCTTGGGTTCTTCGGGGATTCTGGAACCTGCCTATTATTCCTCTGAGAACAGATATTCCAAATCCGCCTTGGACAAGCTGCGGGCGAAACCTTCCTCACCCAGAACATCGGCAATGGTTTGGGCTTTGCTCTGTTGCAACTCCCAGATCTTTTCTTCCACGGTTCCCGGGGCAATGAGCCGGTAGGCATTGACGGTGTTTAACTGGCCGATGCGGTGTGAGCGGTCGATGGCCTGGGCTTCCACGGCAGGATTCCACCAGGGATCATACAGGACGACATAGCTGGCATTGGTGAGATTTAACCCGGTTCCGGCGGCGCGCAAGCTGAGCAGGAACACTCCCGGATTGGGATCCTTCTGGAACGAAGCCACGATTTCCTGACGTTGCTTGGTTTGACCGGTCAACAAATGAGTGGTGATCTGGCGCTTCCGACATTCCTCTTCGAGCAGCTTCAGAACCTGCACAAACTGGCTGAACACGAGAACCTTTTGTCCATCCGCCAGAAGCGGGTCAAGCAATTCGAATAGCGTGTCGGTTTTTCCAGAAGGCGCGTCATTGCCCACCAATTGGGGGTGGCAGCAGATTTGACGCAAACGTGTGAGCGCAGCCAGCACATGGATTTTGCTCTGGTTCAATCCACGTTCTGCCACGGTGCTCAAGACCTGTTCGCGACTGCGGCGCAACTCGGCGAGATACAACTTTCTTTGATCGTCGCCCAGATGGCAGTCGCGGCGTTCCTCGATTCGTTCAGGGAGATCCTTGGCCACCCGCTGTTTCAGGCGTCGAAGCATGAGGGGACGCAATTTGGCGGACAACCGTCTGCGGGCAATGCGCTGATCGTTTTCAACCCCTTCACCGCGCAGCTCATAGGTTTGGGTGAAATGCTCCTGGTTGCCGAGATACCCGGGTTGGATGAAATCCACGATGCTCCACAAATCCAGCAGGCGGTTTTCCAATGGAGTGCCCGTCAAGGCCAGCATGTGATCAGCCTTGAGCTGTTTGACTGAGTGAGTGACCTGGGCGGACGGATTTTTGATAAATTGCGCCTCATCCAGAACCACGGCGCAGAAGTCGAATTTTTGCAATGCTTCCAGGTCGCGGCGAAGCAGGGCATAATTTGTGACGATCAAGTCGTGCTCGGGAATTTGTTTCCGCAAGTTATGACGCGCCGCACCGCTTTCCAGTACCAGCACCTTCAAATGCGGTGTGAATCGTTCCGACTCACGCCTCCAGTTGTGAAGAACCGAGGCCGGGCAAATGACAAGCGCGGGTTTATGATGGCTGGCATTTTTTTCGTGCAACCATGCAAGCCAGGACAAGGTCTGGAGGGTTTTGCCAAGTCCCATGTCGTCCGCCAGGATTCCTCCGAGCTTGAGCTGGCTCAAATGACAGAGGAAATCGAATCCTTCCTTTTGGTAAGGACGCAATTCGGCATGGATGGATTTGGGCAATTCGGCGGGAGGAACCACTTTAAAATCCTTCAATCGTTCCTTCAGTGCCTGTGCATGAACGGAATTTCCCAGTTTCCCCAGTTCATCCTCACCCATGTGGGCGGCGTGCTCGATGCCGATCTTTTTGGGAACGGCAACCAATCCATCCACTCCCAGATCCGCCATCAGCTCATGCGCACCCTGGACGGCCCCGGCATCCAGTTCCACCCATCCCGAGTCCGGCAGCTTCACGAAACGTCCGGTGGCGGTCTGCAACCGTTCCAGATCGGCAGCAGTCAATTTGAGGCCTTCTTCCTCCCATTCAGCAGAAACAGCAAGCCAATCGATGCCGCTGCCTTTGACGACTATGCGCGGGCGAAGCTGGCGGGGGCTTAGGAATAATCGGTGAAAAGCGGTGTTGCCGAGGTATTCAGATTCATTGGGGCGGTCGGCCCAAGCCATTCCCAGGGTGTCGAGAAAACTTTCATTGGCATCGCCGACCCAAAGTCCGGGCTCCGGCGTGAACCAGTCCAGGCGGCGCAACCACTGCACGGCTGGTTCCAATCTGGGGTCGTCCAGGATTTCCGGTTTGGTGGATGGGGTGGCCGGGGTCTGATGGGGTTGCCATTCATGACCATTCCAAATCCATAAACATTGGTCTCTCTCGCTGCGAGCTGTGAGGCGAAGCTGCACCACTTCGTCGAGCAATTCAAAGACGAATTGCGGCTGGCCCGTGTGGGTGACACAGAGCTGGCTCCAATCGATTCCCGGCGCGCTGCGGGTGGTGTGTCGCAGTTTTTTGATCAATCCGTGGCTGAGCTTGGTGACGGGGATTTCCGGATGGCCTGCCCAGTGATTCAACAGCACTGCGGGAGGACTGTTCCGCACCAGGTAGAATTGGTTCCCCACCAAAGCGATCGGGGGGTTCTGTGCGAAAAATTTGATGGCAGACATCGGATGCGTGCTGCCATCCGGCAACTTTGCCAGATGGGAGAAATACATATCCACACCCTTCGTGTCCAGGTGCGGCAGTAATTCCATGACCTGCCCGTTGAATTGCAGACTGGAGGCCTGGCCGGCCAGTTCCAGACGGGTGCTCCCACCCCAACGGGCGAGCCATTGCATCAAATCGATGCCGGAAAGCCATAATATCTCCCCAGCGTCAGAGGTGGCGGAAGGTGTTTCTGAGAGCCATTGTATGAACTCCCAATCTGCGGGTTGAAACATCTCATGCTCATGAGTGGCACGACTGGTCAGTTCAACGATCTCGCTGAGAGTTTTGATTTTCTCGCCCGTGCGGGGACGAAAAATGTGAAACTGCGCGCCGAGCCGGTAAAGCGGTGCCCTGTCCGGGTCGGGCTGTGGCCAGCAAATTACCCTCAACGTTGCCCTGGGAGCATCCAGATGCGCGGGTGCGGGAGGAAAGAGCCAGTGCTCGAGCTCCTTCATGAAGTCGCTCTCCTGCCTGGCTTCCTCCACCTCGGCGAAGTGGTCGAGGTTGGCGAAGGGAATCAATTCAGTGGGCAGGGGACGGTGGGCGCGAAGGAAAAGGAAGGCCAGTTGTTCGAGCCTGGGGTTTCCCTTGGCAGACATCAACCGGGGCCACCAGTCTTCGCCGTTGAAATCTTTTCTCGACAGGGAAAGTTTCTCGAAATAATCCTCCAACAGAAGCCACGCCCTTTGAGAGTCGTCACAGGCGGAAAAAAGGTTGAGCAACTCGGTCCGCCCGCTCACCGCAGCCTTGGAGTCGGACAGCTCGCGACGGAGGTCAGCCAGCGCCCCGTAGGTGCGGTTCAACACCGTGTGATGCGCATCGTATTTGGTCGAACTTTGCGAGCGCAGACCGTTTCCGTTTTTAGAGTTTCCCTTAGGCATCTGATGTCATCCATGAGGGTTGACGTTCTATCATTCCTTCATAAAACACCCCTGCTGGTCAACAAGTTTATTATCGATTTGGGTTGTCTAACCTCTTGACAAAAGGAGGCATGATGCTTCGGGCGGAAGTGACCGAACACGAGGCGGTTGATGGACAGGGAGTTGAACGTTTTGCCGGCTGAAACAATGCCGAGAATCTCGTCAGAAGTTACTGATGACCTGTTTTCCAAGATGGGATTCGGAAGAGCATTGGCGTCGGGTTAAATCCCAAAGAATTTGTTTTCAAGGATAAAAAGACGGGTTATGTTCCTTCTTTGCAATTGAGCTGAAACAACTATGCAGATCAGTCTTTCATCCTTGGCGATTTTTATCGGACTTGCGGTCTCGTTCATTCACGTGTTCGGGGTGGTGAACCCGGCTGGCTTTGGTGAATGGTTGAAAAAATTTCCGCGGTCCATGCCCCTGGGCGTGGTCTTGATGCTGATCGGGACGGCTTGGTTCGTCGCCAATTTGAATTCTGAATCGATTGCTGATTTTGCGTCCTTCAAACCCTGGTTGCTGGGGTTGTTTGCAGCGGTGGGGGTTGGCACCTGTTTGTTTGTGCGTGATTTTCTGGCTGTTCGCGGGCTCGCCGTCGTGATGCTTTTGCTGGCCAAGCTCACCGTGGACACCGCGCGATGGGCTGATACGGACTGGCGCCTGGTTTTGGTCACCTGGGCTTATGTTTTGGTCGCCGGTGGCATCTGGTTCACCATCTATCCGTGGCACCTTCGCGATTTGATCGGGTGGATCACGGCGTCCCAAAGCAGGGTGAGGGCGGTGAGTTTCATCAAGCTGGCTTTCGGCATCGTGGTCATGGTTCTTGGTTTTACGGTTTTCAAAGGGGCCTGAAGTATGCGGCGGCGGCACTTGGACGCAGATTTCTTAAAGGCCCAAAATCACGTGGTATGAGATCACTGGGATGAACTCAGCTCATGGAGACTACCAGTTTCTCGCCCACGATGGTTGAATTCAACTTATCAGAACGGTTCGGCTGGAGATTGCGGCGATGAAGAAGAAGCCAAAAATACTGGTGATTCGCGGCGGAGCCATTGGAGATTTCATCCTGACATTGCCGGTCTTTTCCGCTTTAAAGGAACAATTTCCTGATGCCACTTTGGAGGTGCTGGGATATCCCAACGTTGCAAGGCTCGCCCTGCTGGGCGGAGTGGTTGCGAATGTGGAATCCATTGAAGCAGGTTCCCTGGCGGGTTTCTTTGCCCGGGGGGGCGACCTGTCACCGAAATTGATGGAGTATTTTGCAGGGTTTGGGCTGATCATTTCCTACCTCTACGATCCGGATGAAGTATTTCGCTCCAATATCGCCAGGGCTTCCAAAGCCCAATTTATTCAGGGGCCGCATCGACCCGATGAGCGAGAATCGTTGCATGCCACCGAGGTTTTTCTAAAACCATTGGAAAAGCTCGCCATTTTTGAGCCGGATTCAATTCCTAGAATCACCGTTGAAAAAGCCTTTGAAACCACGGCACAAAGCGGCAGGTGGATTGCCTTGCACCCGGGTAGTGGCAGCCTCGCCAAGAATTGGCCGCTTGAAAAATGGGAGCTTCTGTTGCGGAACCTGGTCAAATCCTCATCACTCTATTTTCTGCTCATCGGTGGTGAGGCGGAACGAGGCAATGTGGAACTTCTCGCCCGACAACTTCCAGCCAACCGGATCAAACTCATGCAAAACCGGCCTCTGGATGAATTGGCCCGGTGGATTGCGTCATGCGTCGGTTTTATAGGGCATGATTCAGGGATCTCGCATCTCGCCGCTGCCGTGAAAGTGCCATCATTGATTTTGTGGGGTAACTCCGCTGAAACCATTTGGAGACCGCGAGGAGAAGTGATGACGGTGCTGAGGGATTCGCGGGGACTGGTTGAACTGGACCCTGAGGTTGTTGCCATCCATCTCGACCAATTGCTCAATCGATCCCTCTCCTAATGCAAGTCTGCTTCTGCGTTCACGACAGTTTTCCAGGTGACCTGGGAACCCTAATTCCAGGACATGCTCTAGGTTTTTACAAACACTGTCCCATGAAATGTCCAGCGAAAGGACATTGTGGTATTTGGTTTCTTGGAAAAAGTAGTCTTTTACACTACAGGTTGTAGTGTTAGGCCGCAATGGACACAAATTTGGCATTCTGCCGGGTTTTGAAGGGGGATTAACTTCAAAATGTTGTCAATCAAAAGGATAGGCCATAGGAGTGCGTGAATCATATGTGTGGATGATGTTTTTTTTGGGGATTTCTGTTTTTAAGCTGCGGAAATCTGCCGATATAGCCAGAGAAGCAATAGCTTGAGTCCTTAGGGAAAAAAATCAGGCCTGAAAATTGCTAGGAATTGGATGAACGAAATTTTGGGTAAGACTTTTGGCATCATGCAGACAAAAAAAATCCTGGTAATCGACGATGAGGAAGGATTGCGAGAGTTGATCAACATAGCCCTCACCGAGAAGGGCTACGAAGTCATCGACGCAGACAGTGGCCAGGCAGGCATGGAGAAGGCGGAGGCCATTCTTCCTGATCTGATCCTGTGCGATTTGAATCTGCCCCCCGGGCTCAATGGCCGCGGAATCCTGAGCTCACTCCGCGACAAGCCCGATACACGCGGTATTCCCTTCATTTTGATGACCGGAGGCACGGATCAAATGAGGGAAGTCATGAACCTGGGTGCGGATGATTATCTCGCCAAACCATTCACTTTGGACATTCTGTGCGACGCGGTGGACATCCGTTTGAAGAAGGCGCAGGAGTTGAAGGACAAAGCCGATTTGCATCTGCGCAATCTGGCTGAAAACATCAACATGATGCTTCCGCACGAACTGCGCACGCCGCTGAACGGAATCCTTGCTTATGCCGATTTGCTCAAGTCCAGCGCTGAGTCGCTGCCTGCCGAGGAAATTGCCGACATGGGCGCAACGATTTGTGAATCGGGGCTGAGACTTCAGCGGTTGATTGAGAACTTTCTGATTCATTCACAGATACAACTGATGAATTCTGATCCGGCGCGGGCCTCCGCTCTGCGCAAGAAGCAGACCCCGCTTCCCGGCCAGGTTGTGGATGAATGCTGTGCCGCCCAGGCCGAAGAGGCCGGACGCAAGGAAGACCTGGTGTTGAAACTGGTCGACAAGCCCGCCTCCATCTCGGATGAATACCTCTCCAAGATCGTGAGTGAACTGGTCATGAATGCCTTCAAGTTTTCCCGGCCTGGCACACCGGTTGAAGTTTGTCTTTACCCTTTGGCATCCGAGCTTGTTCTCCAAATCAAAGACCAGGGCAAAGGAATTTCACCCCAGCAAATTCGTGATCTCGGGGTGTTTATGCAATTTGACCGCAAGCAGAACGAACAGCAAGGGCTGGGCTTCGGCTTGATCATCAGCAAGCAACTGACCGAGTTGCACAACGGGACATTCGAGATCAAGAGTGATCCCCACCGCGGCACCAACATCACTGCAACATTCCCGTTGGCCGGTTTGAATTGATTCAGCCAATTCCTGTCAGAAGCCATTCGTCCTTATACGAAGGCTTTTAGAAAGGTAGCCACCGGAAATTCCTCAAGGGGAGTCGTATAATTAGTTCCCCCACCAGAAAAACCACGGCTATGGCAGCCAGTGGAAGGAAGTCCACCTTGCCCGCTCTCAGGGGAATCCAACTAAAAGGCAGCAGCAGGTTGCGTGCAGTGGTATTGATGAAGTTCCAGAAGGGATGTTTTCCAAGATAGAGGTAGCTGTTGAGGAGATGTAACAACAGAACACCGGCAACCAGGTGTTTCCACAAGAGATAACTGGATCCTCCCACGATCAGGGATTGCAAAAACAGCTGAAGAAAACCATGGACGTGGGGAACAATTCCATTCCAAGCCAGCAGAGGTTGAGCCAGCATCCAGAAAATGATTCCTCCGACCAGTGGCAGCAGGAACTTCAGCATTCTTGGAAGAGGTTCCAGCCAGCTAAAATAACGTCGAACCATTTTTTGAATCAGATCTTCATCCGGCGATTGAAAATTGATGATGGAGAGGAGTGCGAACCAAGCATAAAGCCCGCAAATGCAAACCAACATGCTGAGGGCGGAAAAGAGGAGCATCCCCAAAAAAGAATGGTAGCCAGGCACCGCTGCAAACCAGATGGCGAGGATGCCTAGATCCAGTTTCATCCTGGATTGCGCCATGTAATAAACAAAACCTCGCAGGAGAATGATTCCAGCCATCATGAGCAGGGATCCCCATTGACGGTTCCTGCTATTATCGGCTTTGCGGATGGTTCCAGCCAGTGAAACGCCTGTCGGCTGGGCCAGGGTCGAGTAGCGAATGGAAATCCAATTCAACCATAGGAGCAGGCCGATCAGGTTTGTGATTAGATTAATCCACGACATTGCGTTCATGTCATCCAATCACATTCGCCCGCTTCCCGCAATGGCGATGCAGCGGGGGTGATTGATTTGCACAAACAAACCCCGTTTGGAGCCTGTTTGTATTGACCTGTCTGCGATTCTTGCCC
>Ga0214192_1001502_pt1 | contig 12920 bp, 32 predicted proteins | sample TroBogEpilimnion_44_FD_153030 | JGI IMG/M metagenome (GOLD analysis project Ga0214192, IMG submission 153030) | Freshwater microbial communities from Trout Bog Lake, WI - 29JUL2008 epilimnion | ecosystem: Environmental > Aquatic > Freshwater > Lake > Epilimnion/Euphotic zone | place: Trout Bog... | reverse complement strand
ACAAATGAATTATTTGATAAACAACCGCCAGAAGTACTATATAATGGATTATGGCACAATATTAATTGGAATAATTGGCATAAAGATAATGGATTTCATATTTGGGCAAAAGATTATCCACAATGTGGAAATCATCCTGGCAAAGCAGCACATAGCGATTGGTTAGATATAATATATCCAAAGGTCACCGAATGTTTTCAAAAATAATTTGTAGTGGCGATAGTTTTAGTAGTGGGTATGGTTTAGAGGATGTTACTAAAAGTTGGCCTCATTTGCTTGCCAAAAAATTAAATGCTAATGTTTTAAATTTATCACAAGAAGGCATGGGCAATGAACATATTATCAATAGCATAGTAAATTGTAAAAGTTTATTAGGCAGTTTAGTTATATGTGGTTTAACACATTACAGTCGTGTAGAATTTTTTAATGCAAAAACTGGCAAAACATTTACTACAATTCCTAATCGTCGTGGGCAAAGTAAATTTGAAAATATATTTTGGCATGACCATTATGACGATGTTTATTATTACAATAAATTTTTAAATCAGCTTGAATTATTCACTGCGTGGTTAGATATCAATAATATGCATTATTTGTTATTTGATGCACTACCAATGAATCATTATAAAAAGGAAGATATTCCTAACTATTTGTGGTATAGTGAAAAGAATATGTGCGATATAATTTATCCCCATCAATTGCCCGATGGTCATCCTAATGAAAAGGGGCACGAAATAATGGCAGAAACTTTATATAAAATAATTCTTGACAAATTTGGATAATATAAGTATATTAAGAATATAAGAAATAGGCGATTAGTTTAATGGTAAAACTCCGCTTTTACACGGCGGCTACGGCAGTTCGATTCTGTCATCGCCTACCAGTTTAGAGGTCAAAAGCACCTTTTTAATTATTTTGTATAAATAGTTATATGACAGATTTATGTGATTATGGTTGTGGAACCGAAGCAAAGTATAAACTAAAAAATGGAAAGAATTGTTGCAGCAAATCTACAAGTTCTTGTGATGGAATGAAGGAAATAAATCGTTCCAAAATAAAAAATTTAAGAAAAGATTTAGGAAATAACTATTGGAAAAATGGACACCCCAAAGGTTCATCAAAGGGAACAAGTCTTAAAGGAAAAACATATGATGAAATATTTGGCGAACAAGGTGCTTTAATTCAAAAAGAAAAGTTGCGAAATGCAAACTTGGGTAAATCATTTTGGAATACTTTAAGTGAAGAAAAACAACAAGAGTTTAGAGATAAACATCGTGAAATAATTTTGAAAAGATATGAAGACGGTTGGATGCCAAAAGCTGGCAGATGTAAAAAAATTAGGTATTTTAGTCCAATAGCAGGTGAAGTATTATTAGATGGAACTTGGGAATTAAAAGCAGCACAATATATGGATGCTAAAAAATGGAATTGGAAAAGAAATACTGAAAGATTTGCATACATTAACCTATCTGGTAAAATAAGCCATTATACACCAGATTTTTATGTAGAAGAACTTGGCGGATATCTTGAAGTAAAAGGTTATGAAACAGAATTAGATCGTTGCAAGTGGAAACAATTTAAAAATAACTTGACAATATGGAAAAAAGATACTATATATAATATAACGGAGTCTGGGCAGGACGGTAATGCAGCAGCCTGCTAAGCTGTACTACCCGCTTGGGTAGACTGGGTTCGACTCCCAGAGGCTCCGCCATTTATTTTTTGGGTGTTATATGAAAGTATTATTTCTCGTTGAAACACCGCAGTGTGTAAAATTATTAGACGAAATTCCCGATATTAAAATCATACGAGAAAGTGAACTTGTAGAAAATACACCATGGCAACATGGATTATTTCAAATTGGTTATAGTAATTATGTTGTAAGTCGTGCATCTAATTTAAGCAAGATTTATAGATTTAGTAAACCATTGGCTTTTGTATTAGACCAACGTCATCATAATGCTGTTGATAAAATTACGCACGATATGAGTATTCGTGTTATAAATGATGTCATTGCCAAACGTTTACATGATAGCGTGTTATATAAGTGTGATAAAACATATTATGCAAATGAGTTGACGTTGCAAGAATTGCATGATATATTTGGTTTGTAACGGTCTCGTAGCTTAACTGTATAGAGCAAGTGGCTTCTACCCACTAGGTTGCAGGTTAGAGTCCTGCCGAGATCGCCATTACCATCTCCATCCAACAACGCTATCCAAATCTTGCTGCGACCAATGTTTATAGTATCCACGTTTGGCTAGCATCTCACTTGCCTTGCGCAATTTCTCTGCTCGTTGAACAATAACGATTGCATATTTGTGATTGTTAAACTGCAGACCAGCAATCGCTTCTAGAATTTGTGGATGATCTTCTAGCGCAAGCAATCCACTATGGCGATAAAACAAGTTGTTTACATATTCAACACTATCACTAAAATTTTCTGCATTTATATCACTTGGATAGATTAATACAACGCCTTCATATTCACTATCCCACTGATCATTAAGTTGCAACATATCTTGCACTACATTATCGCTGCCAACAACAAAACGAATCTTGCCATTAACTAACGCAGCTTTTGCAAATGGGCATGGCGCAATATTGTTTAGCATTTCTTGCGGAACATCTAGGAAATTGATAATCCAATCACTTAAATCTTGCTTTGCCGTATCTAAATCTATATAATTAATCATATGAAGATTACTTATAGCCACTATTATGGCAGTCAAGAAAAACATAATCTGCAATTATATCATGCTAATCTACAATGCGAACCATACGAAGAACGTGAAGCATTGGAAAATGGTTGGTTATGGTATAATGGCGGATGGTATCAATCACGCAGCACTCGCATTGTTTTAAGTGATTGGAAGTATCTGCAAACCGTTTATAACTATGATGTGCGTTTTGTAGATGCGCCAAGTGAAGAATATAAAAGAGTGTGGGAAAAGTATCTTTATGATAAAAAGTTTGAACCACTATATGATCCATTTGTGATTAGTGAGCGTGATGCATGGATGGAATATTATTGGCGTGGTTGCACATTTCCAGATGCTTTGCGTGGATTTACCAAGTTTACAAAATATAATAATGGTTTAGAAAGTCAGTTTAATGCTTATGTTGTGCACGTTCAATGGGAATTTGGCGCAGAGATGTTACACCACGAAGTTCAATATGCGCAGTCGTTAGGATTAGAACATCTTTATATTGGCAGTGGCTATGAAAAAAGTAGTATCTATAAAGCACATTTAAATGGATTTGAATGGTGGAATGGTGTAGAGTGGAGCGGTGATAAAAATGAGTATATTGAATTGTGCAAGCGAGATAGCACCGTAACATCGCTTACAGACTTAAGCAATATAGCCAATAAATAAAAGAGCATGAAAATGAACGAAATCATCCTAGAAGCTGGCGGTCAGCCAATTTATTATTTTGCATACGGTATGTTAACCGATCCTAGTATTATGAGCGATGCTAAGTTTATTGGTCGTGGGCAATTACAAAACTATAAATTTGAATTTTATAAGTTTGCTGATGTTGTACAAAGCGGTGGCGATACGGTCGATGGTGTCCTTTGGGAACTTCCAGATGAAGCAATGCTGCGCTATCTAGACCATATTGAAAGCTATCCAAACATGTATGGTAGGAAAATTGTCCCAGTGTTCGTGGAAGGTCAAAAATACGAGGCTTGGGTTTATTATATGACGCCTTCAACCCGTCAATGGGCAGCACGAGATCGTCGCCCTAGCGATTCCTATGTTACAACCATCGTAAACGGCTATAAACACGCTGGAATTTCCACCGATCAGGTAAATGATGCCTACCAAGAGTTGGCAGATTACTAAAAATAATACTTGACAAGCCCTAAATCTGTGTTATATTAAGTTATAATCTGATTTACGGAGCCACAAATGTTTAAGCCAAAATATTCATATAGATCTGCGTCAAAAAGCACGGATAAGTTACAAGTTCTTACTGAAACGCTGCAAACTATTGATCCAGCAGTGCTTGCTCGTGTTAAAGAATTCAAGCTAACATGGAGCGTGATTAGCGATACCGTAGTTCCAGAAGTAACGGTAGTTTTCAAAGATTAAGGATACATTATGCGCTACGAATTTCCCCGTATCACCCACCTTGATCAGGTTCGTCCTGCGATTGAAGGTCGTGATGAATTTGCAATCAATGATCGTGGAGAATACATGGTAGTCAATTACCATGTAAATCTTGCAGATACTTTTCCGCCAGTAGAAACGGTCAATGATGCCATCCGCAGAGAATGTAGGGGGATGATATTTTGCAGCACTACTGGTAAGATACTACGCCGCCCGTTTCATAAATTTTTTAATATTCAAGAAAAAGATGAAACGCAACTTCATAAACTTGACTTTACTTTGCCACACACTGTTTATACTAAACTTGATGGTAGCATGGTTTCGCCATTTGAAGTTGGATACGGCTCTGGTAATATTCGGTTTGGAACAAAGGCAGGAATAACAGAAGTATCCATGCAAGCCGAAGAGTTTGTGGCTCGCAACCCAAAGTATATGGAATTTTCTCGTTGGTGTATTGCCAACGGAATTACTCCTATGTTTGAATGGACAAGTCGCCAACAAAGAATAGTTATTGATTATCCAACAGATAACTTAACTTTGCTTGCTGCCCGTTATATGGAAACTGGTGAGTTTATAGATATTGTTGATGTATAATCCTCGCAAACCATTGACTCTTCCTCTACTAAATCCATTTGGTATAGGGAGAGTTTTATCCAACATTAAATCTATTTCGCCGTTTGTAATCCAAATTTTTGATTTTCGCTTAACTCTAATAAGTTCTTTTGTATCATCCGTATGTTTTTTATTTTTGAAATGATTTTTTTCGCCTGTTTGCGCAGAAACCATTCTTTGTTTAGTTTCTGCCGTATGTTTTTTATCTAACATGCCTCTTGGATGATTAATTTTGGTATTATGTATTTTTCCTGGTTGTTTTGACCAATGGTTTGTTCCTGTTTGATTTGCCGCTGCTAATTTTCTTATATTTTCATATAATCTTGAACAAGGTTTATATCTATCTTTCCCAAATGACATTCGCCATAATGCAAATATCATTTTTTTCTGAACATTAATTTCAACCATTTTTGGTAATAATAAATGGCATATAAAATGTTCTTTTGCGGTAAGTTTTACAAGATTATCTTTGCTATTACTACCGCCTAAACTTTTTGGTATGATGTGATGTTTTTCTGTATAAACATCAGCCAATAAAGTTCTTGATTTTGCGTAATTTATAATATTATAATACCAAGCGGTATATTTGTTTCGTAAATACATTTGCTGTTGCCCTCCCAGGCGATAGAGTAGGCAGGAGTGCGAATCCGTGGCCTACACTATTATTTATGCTTGACATCCATACTATTTGTGTTATTATGATTGTAATAGGAGAGATGAAATGCAGGTACAATTAGCAGAACAAATTAAATTATTTGACATTCCAGTCGTGGATGTGCATGAACCTGTAAAGAATCCACAGGCGTTCATGGACTATGTGCGTGATTTGCAAGGGGTTGAAGGTTTTGTAATTGCATGGAATGATGGGTATCGTGTAAAGATTAAAGCCGAAGAGTATCTGCGTATTCACAAGACCAAGGATGCTATCTCGTTAGAGAAGAACATTATCTCTTTGTTAGTAAATGAACAAATGGACGATGTAAAGGCATTTATGCTTCCAGACGACCGCAAGCGTGTTGAAGATTTTGAAACTGATTTCTGGATTGGTGTAAACCAAGTTGTGAAGTCATATGATCACTACTTTGACACGGTTGTTGCTCATGGTCTTGACCGTAAGCGTTATGCGTTAGAGTGGATGCCTACTATCAAGGCACAAGACCAGTTTGCACCTGGCATTGTGTTTGGTAAGTTTGATGGTAAGGATACTCGCAAGATGGTGTTGGACTTGATCCGCAAGCATCTTGGTAGCCAGACCAAGGTAGATGAAGCCCGCTCATTATGGGGTTCATTCCGTTGGACTTATCACTTTGAGGGCGATGCCTAATGTTGGTAATTGAAATACCTTATTGGGTTGTTGCAACTGATGCAATCATGGTTGTATGCTACGGTGTGTGTGCCATGATTGCAGTAGGATTTGATATTCATAGGAATAACTGGCGTAGCAAATTAAAAGACTGCAAATCGTGGGTGCTTGCCAAGTATGCCAATTACAGGTATAAACATCAGGCCAATATTACAATTATTGCGGGCACTCACGTATCTACTGTTAAAGAATTATACAAAGAAATACGACAATGGGTTGCAGAAAACATTGACAATCCTGAAAAAACATCATGGTCGGAAGCTAACGATATTGTAGCAAATAATGTTACACTTATAAGTGTAGAGCCAACAGTGTTTGTTTTTAAGTTTAAGCGAGCAGAAGATTTAACACATTTTGTAATGCGGTGGGCAGTATGATAGGATTTCATTTACGTATAGGCAATCCATTTGCCAAGTCTTGGGTAGTTACTCGTGATAAGTTTTTACGGAGTTATCGCATTACCAAACATAAAAACTTGGAATTACAAGTTTCATTTTGGAGCGGTTTAGATGAGTTTTTTAGCATCAATCTTGACACTTGGTGGTTTGGTAGTGACCACGCTGGCCCACAATTTAACTTGACAATACTATGGTTCTTTGTTAGTATTAAAATGTATGATGAACGTCATTGGAACCATGCAAATGAGTGTTGGGAAGATTGAAACGATGAACGAGCGAATTAAAGAACTATTGAAACAATCTACAATTGACGGCATTCCGCAGCTTGATATTGAAGACAGCATTGATTATGAAAAGTTTGCTGAACTAATTGTGCGTGAATGTGCCAATTATGCCTTTTCCGATGACCAAGATCATAAAGCAATGCTAAAACATTTTGGTATTGAACAATGAACGAGCGAATTATAGAACTTGCGCTAGATGCTGGTCTGTTGAACTATGTAGATCATGAAACACCAAGGCACTACTTCATTAATGGCAATGCCGAACAAGAAGATGTTGAAAAGTTTGCGCAGTTGATTGTGCGAGAATGTATGGAATGGTGTGATGCGCATGCTACAATTGATGGCACTGCTCAAAAGATTCGTGATGATATAAAGAAACACTTTGGAATTGAATGATGAACGAACGATGGAAAGACTTGATAAAGCAATCTATCCAAGAGATTGGACCCGAAGACAATCCTGGCAAAGAAGAAACTTTGAAAAGATATGCTGAATTAATCGTCAAGGAATGTGCTGACATAGCCAAGAATAGTCAATACATGGGCGCAAGTAGCGATTATTATGATGGTTTTAATGAAGCCTTGGTGTATGCTAGCATCAAGATCAAACAACATTTTGGAGTTGAATGAGATGAACGAGCGTATTAAAGAACTTTGGGGGCAAGCTACTTTTGATGAAAGTAGAATGATTGGAGGTATATATCATCCCTACATACCTCTCCAATACGGTGGCGAACCTATTCGATATTCGATAACAGAGGATCAAATTGAAAAGTTTGCCGAGTTGATTGTGCGGGAATGTGCTAGATGTGTCACCCAACCTACTATCCAAGCAGCAGGACAGACTGAGTTTTCTATGAAAGCATTACAAGATGTTTTGGCGAATGATATAAAGAAATATTTTGGAGTTGAATAATGAGATTAGGAACACCATTTGATGCACTGCATGAAGCCGTAGCCGCTGCTGTGCATCGTGACTTGCCTGAAATTACCTATCAAGACCGAGATTGGGATGCTTATCGTTCTTTGAGCAAGGAACAACAAGGTGCGGCAATGAAGACCGACACTGTGCCAAGGGTTACCAAAACTCGTCGTGTTCAGGCAGATGAAGTTGAAGTAGTGATGTTCCCACAGACTTGGGGCAGCACTGCGCTTGGCTATGGTGGCATGGGTGGTGCTGCAATTTCGGGTGCCTACACCGTGGTGGTCAGGCACGAAACTCATGTATGTGTATATTTTGGATATGGTCGTTTAGCATACAAATTAGATTATGCTGAAATGAGTGCAGAAGGTCGTGATAACTTTCGCAAAGACTTGCATGGTCATACCTTAAAAGATATTGCTGGATCAGGAGTGTATCGGTAATGGATGCGGAAATTGCAGCAATCCGTGAAAAGATTGCAAAGTTAGAGAAGTATCGTGATTTAGTATGGTTTATTGCTAATGACTCGTATGAATTGAGTTATGAAAAAGCACAACAGCAGCGTGATGATTGGCGCAAACGCTGTCAGCGGTTGTTGAAAGAAGTAGAGACCTACTAATGGGTTTAGATACCTTCACAGTTAAAACATATTATATCACGCTTACCTGTGATGCATGCAATCATACGGAAGAACACGCACACGAGGAAAGCGAGCGGGATAACCTTGCTGATAATATTGACAATCGCAGTGTCAAGCGTAGAGAACAATTGCGTGGTTGGAACTATTCTTACTACAAGATAGAACCAGTATGGGATGCATATTCAAGATTTGACAATCCAGATATAAAAGAAATGACACGCACACTGTTGTGTCCAAAATGCAGTGAGGAGAATATAAATGTTTGAAGCAGAATATAAATGGTATTTTATTATGATGGCGGTTGTTATGTGCGCTATTATGGTTGGTGCAGGCGTTGATAGTTGGCAGAAGAGCAGTTGTAAAGTAGAATATGCCAAGACCACACGAACAGTTGCAGAAATCAACGAGATTTGCAAATGATCACCGCTGAAAAATCCGATACTATAAGTGTTGGTCCAGATAATCCACAGTTCAGGTTTATTGATGGCACACGTCTTGTGCCTCGTGCAGAAGTTAGAATTTTTACTGATGCGTTAGTTGAAAAAGAACGGCGATTGCTTGCAAGATGGGTAAAATTAGGTTTTATTCAAGCCTATGCTAATATGACCAGTGAAGAATATGTATTAGCGGCAATGAGGAATGGGCAATGAACAGCAATTATGATATACTTAAAACTATTGTAATAGTTGCGCTTATTGCTGGTGCTGCTTATTCTTCTGGCGTTAGTCATAACGGAGAGTGGGCAGGATTTTTGTTTTTGGCTTGGTGGATTTGGTGATGGATAAAGTATCGTTGGAAGAAATCTTGACAGATTGGAGTTATGTTCCACTGGCAGAATATGCTCGTCACATTAATCTTGCACAGGTTGGCATTGATGCTGCGCTTGTCACGAGTAAAAGTGAGTTTAATCGCTTAATTGAAAGTGGTGGCATACGGCTAAACGGCACAAAGGTAAATGACCCTAATGCTTTCATCTTTTTTCCACCAAATAAAGACTTGACAGATATTAACAGCAGTGTTATTATGAGTATAGATCGTAAAAGAGCAGAGGCAGTAGGCATATGACCAAAATTGTATATAATGCGTGTCACGGTGGATTTGGATTGAGCCATGAGGCTACCATGCGGTATGGCGAACTTGCTAATCTTAACCTTCTGTATGTTGAGGGCGATCACAGATGGACTAGCCATTACTACAAGGATGGCATTGAAGACGATGACCATTTCTTTTCTGCTAGTGATATTGAGCGTGATGACCCTATCCTTGCACAGGTTGTAGAAGAATTAGGTGCAGCAGCAAACGGTGATTTTGCTCGCTTGGCTATCCGTGAATTGGCACCTGGTACGCAGTATCGTATTGATGAATATGATGGATATGAAAGTGTGATGACCATTGATGATTATGAGTGGAGCATTGCATAATGCTGCGTTGGGCAAAAGAATTATGTGAGCGTGATGCGCCGCCGCTACTGTGGCCGCTTGGCACCATTGTCATTTGCGCTTTCACCAATTTATTTTTCTTGCTTTTATATGCAATCAGTGTTATGCTGTTTACATACGTTATGGGATTGTTGGCTGGCGCTGTTGTAATGTATATGGGACTGCGCCTTTTTGATAGAAAGAAAGAAGATGAAAAAGTATTTTAAGTGGTGGTCTTGGTGGGCTTTTTATATGTTGTGTTGTGCAGCAATTTTCACGCTGTCATTATATCAGGCATCACTGCCTTATGAACCACGTGATGATAGCGATGGTCCGCATGAGAACAGCCACATGGAAGTTTATACTGACCACTTAACAGGCTGTCAGTATCTGTATCGTTATTCACTCACGCCTCGTATGGGCGCAGACGGCAAACAAATTTGTAAGAAAGTAAACTAAAATGAAAAAGATTTTACTCGCAGCGTCATTGCTGTTTGCTACACCTGTATTAGCAGATAATCCTGCTACCCTTAGTTGCTATTTCCAAAGTGGTGAACACTTTACTGTTGTTGGGCAAGGTGGAACTACTATGATCCAGTGGGAAAATAAAGGTTTCCGCAGTGCAATTTCAAACTTTGAAAACCCTTGGCTAGTCATCGTTGAAGTTGCTGATAATGGTAATCGGTTTAAGATGATGATGAACGTTAAAACAAAAGAAGCATTTGGCGAAACACAGTTTACAGATGGTCACAAAAACGGTGGTCCACTGTGGTGTGCATTTCAGTAAACAAAAAGGAGAGAAAGAAAATGTCTAAGATTAGTGATAAATTGGCGAAGGTTAATGATAATTATACCATCAACATGTATGATAATGGTTTCATGCTTGAAGTTGGCGGTCGTGATCATGATGATGATTGGAAGACTGCTAAGATCATTGTAAGTTCAGTTGATGAACTTGTTGCTCTTGTAAAAGAAGTAGCAGAACTTCCTCGTGACTAAAAAGAAAAACACTGCTGGCATTCATATTTTTGTTGCTGAACTTGCCAAGATTAAAGATTGGCTAGATAGTGACCTAATGATGACTGCCAAAAGTGTTAAGATTATCGTATCAAATAGCACTGGCATTGGTGAAAATGTTGATGCCATTGCTATTGACGAGCATGGCGAACAAATTGCAAAACTTGATGTAACTGATTACGAGGCTTGGTGATGTTAGCAGATGGTTACTTTTGGGATTTGAATGAGTTTGGTCTTATAATGGATATTGAACTTCCTATTGAAAAAGTAGGATGGAAAGATGGTGATATGTTTATATTAAACATAACGCCAAATGGTGAACGTGCACTGGTTAGGCTTGATCCACTGCGTGAAGTAGTGGAAGATTATCAACGCAAATTGGATAATGAAAATGAGTGAAAAGAAAAAGTTTCCTACACTGAAATTTAGTTGGACACAGCCATATCCTGAATTAAATGGATATGCTTGGGTAGATGAACTTGATGAAAGTGATATGATGATGATTTATTTTGACATGCTTGAAGTTGAAGTTGAGAATGGCAAGGTAGATGATGCCGTAAAAATGTTGAATGACATTGGTATCAAATGCTAAATAAAAATGTAGGGTCACTCTGAATGGCACCTATAACTAGCTAAAAATATAGACAGTAGTAAAAACTAACTTTGAAAACTAACTTTGAAAACTAGCTTATAAATTAAAAATAATAATACATGTAAAATAACTAGCAGAAAATGTAAAAACTAAACAAGATATAAAATAAGAACACCGTAGATTAATTTCTGCGGTGTTTTTTTTTATCTAAATATCTTTACCAAACAAGGAAAATTCAATGAAGAAAATTCTCGTAGTTCTACTCACACTACTAGTTCCAACGCTTGCGCATGCTTGGAATCAACGTCCAAATCAGCCAGATGCTGTCTGTGCTGCTTTTATGCCTTTTGGCAAGATTACTGATACACAAAAACACGATACTACCCCACTCTGCCGACAAGGTTACTTTATTATGCATGACAATGCTGCTAAGGAACCACTGTGGGCTGCATGGGATATCACTCCACAGCATGTCAATGGTTGCGTAGCACGTAGTAATGCGTTCGTTGCCGACAATGCGCTACCTGCTGACAAGCGTAGTGCACCAAGTGATTATGCTGCTAGCGGTTATGATCAAGGACATATCGCCAATGATGCCCATCAGTCATGGGACCAACAGGTTGAATATGAATCATTCCTAATGAGTAACATGTCACCACAGTTGCCAGGTCTTAATCGTGGTATCTGGAAGTTGCTTGAAGGTTCAACAGGTGCGTGGACATTCTCACGCAATCATACACTTCTCATCTATGCTGGTAACATTTACACTGTTGGCAAGGATAAGACAATCGGTGCTAACAAGGTAACTGTTCCAAATAAGATGTGGAAGATTGTTATTGATGAACAGACTAAGGAAGTTTATGCGTTCCTATTCCCACAAGCTGAAAATCAAGGCAATGACCTAACAAAGGTTCAAGTTAGCGTTGCTGATGTTGAAGCTGCAAGTGGATTGGTATTCCCACTTCCACCAGGCGCAGATAAGAAGGCAAAACCTGCTCTTTGGCCAGTAGACTTTAAGGCAGTTGCTGCTGCCAAGAAGACTCTTTGCAAGGGCGATCCAGGTAACGACTAATGAATATTATTCCTGTGGGAAGCAATCTGTATCGTATTACGGATGTATTTCCACAGGAAATTATAGAATTTTGCAAGACAACAAATTGGGATTCCTATGAATGGGAGTCCCAATTAAAGCAAGAAGAACTATCAAGAAAACTACTAAAACTTCAAAGTTGTCCCAATTTACAAAAATTAAAATTTTTAAGTTTACAAATTGCAACAGAATTACAAGAAAAATTACTTTGTCAATTTGAATATCCAGATAGAACTATAGTGAGCGTGTGGCGCGATACCAATGGATATAAAAATCCAATACATAGAGATTTTGATCCACAAGAAGTAGACCAAAAAGGTTATTTTAATATTCCTGTTAGTATGCAAGTTTATCTTAGTGAAAGCAAGAATGAATTGGGAACTAAATTCTATTATGATTGTAAAAAAACCCAACCTAAATATTTTTTTCCATTTGAAATAAACACTGGTTATCTGCAAATAAATGATTAT
>Ga0214192_1001501_pt1 | contig 12924 bp, 8 predicted proteins | sample TroBogEpilimnion_44_FD_153030 | JGI IMG/M metagenome (GOLD analysis project Ga0214192, IMG submission 153030) | Freshwater microbial communities from Trout Bog Lake, WI - 29JUL2008 epilimnion | ecosystem: Environmental > Aquatic > Freshwater > Lake > Epilimnion/Euphotic zone | place: Trout Bog... | reverse complement strand
ATGCTGCTATGTTCTTTGTTTGCGTTACTACCCTTGCAATGGGTGGATGGCAGGTTTCTTTTAAAAGAATACCTGAAGCCATTTCTACTTTAGTACCTGTTTTCGGTACTATTACATTAGCTATTTTATTGTTCGTTGTATTTACCGATAAACATCATATTTATCATTGGCTGGATTCTGCTGCAGTTGCTAAAGATGAAGTATTGAATGGTAAAAAAGGTTTCCTTAACGTTAGATTCTTTGCTATATGGTCGTTCTTAGCTGTTGGTCTTTGGTCTTTATTAGGCTGGAGAATGAGACAATTAAGCAATGAAGCTGATGTAGAAGCAATGACAAAAGAAGTTGGTGCTTCTTTTATACTTAGAAATACAGTAAGAGCTTCATTGTTCTTAGTATGGTTCGCTCTTACCGTTGGTTCTACTATTCCTTGGTTATGGTTAATGAGTATAGATGCTCATTGGTATAGCACCATGTATAGCTGGTACACTTTTGCAAGTTCTTTTGTAAGTGGTATGAGCTTAATAGCACTTTGGGTTGTTTATCTTAAAAATAAAGGATATCTGGAATATACTACCGAAGAGCAATTGCATGATATTGGTAAATTCATGTTTGCCTTCTCTATCTTCTGGACTTACTTATGGTTCTCTCAATTCATGTTGATCTGGTACTCTAATCAGCCGGAAGAAACTTTATATTTCAAAAACAGATTCCAGGGAGAATACAGAGGTATTTTCTTCTTAAACTTAATTATCAATTTCGTTTGCCCTATTCTTATCTTAATGAAAAGAGGTGCTAAAAGAAATTACTCTTTAATTACGTTCATGGCCGTATTGATCATCTTTGGTCACTGGGTAGATTTCTATCAGATGGTAATGGGTAGTGTAAGACCAGAAAGCGCATCTTTAGGTTGGTTAGATTTTGGTGTATTAAGCTTCTTTGTTGGAGTAATGATTTATTTCGTTGCACAGGCATTGGCTAGTAAACCATTAATTTCTAAATACCATCCATTCTTAAAAGAAAGTATTATTCATCATACTTAATACTGGCTTTGTACTGGGAGCTAATTAGGAAAAAGAATATTTATTTTATACAATTTAACGGTGTGTGAGGTTGCACACTAAAAATTATAACATGCAATACTTATTATTGCAGCTTATTACGGAGAAAACAATAGAAGGATTAGATAACAATAGAAAATTACGGAATATATTATGACTATGTACTTATCATTAGCCGTTATACTGCTGGTATTTGTAGTTATTTTTCAAATAGCTAAAGCTAGCGAATACGTAGCTGTACTGAAAGGGGAAGAGCAAAACCGCAAACAAACCAACAAAATCAATGGATTCTTAATGATCGCTTTCCTGGTATTGGGATTGATTGGAGTTTGGTATTGCAATAAACTCTATTTCTCTAAATCTTTATTGTCTGTAGAAGCTGCTTCTATTCAGGGAGAGAAAGTGGATATGATGATTTACTGGACACTGGGTGTTACTGGTGTTGTATTTATTGCTACTCAAATACTATTGTTTGTATTAGCCTATAAATATCAGGAGAAAGAAAACCGTAAGGTGTACTTCTTTGCTCACAGTACTTTCCTGGAGTTATTATGGACTTCTGTTCCTGCAATTGTATTGACAGGGTTAATTGTATTTGGTTTGAAGAACTGGTCTTTCTTTACCAGCGAAGCACCTAAAGATGCTTTACAAGTAGAAGTTACTGGTAAACAATTTGGTTGGATATTCCGCTACCCAGGTAAGGATGCAACCTTTGGTAAAAAATACTTTAAAGTAATCGATCCTGCTTCCAACTCTCTTGGATTAATATGGAGAGATAGTGCAGAACTGAACTTAAAAGATGATCCTTATTCTCACGATGATATCGTTACTGAAGGTACTATGTATGTAGTAAAAGGAAAACCTTGTAAACTGATTATTGGTTCAAGAGATGTAATACATGATGTAGGTTTAAGTCAGTTCCGTTTAAAAATGGATGCTGTTCCTGGTATTCCTACTACTATGTGGTTTACGCCTAAGTTTACTACCGAAGAAATGAAAACTAAGACTGGTAATCCAAACTTCCAGTACGAAATAAGTTGCGATCAGATGTGTGGTAATGGTCACTACTCTATGAAGGGTGTGATAGTAGTAGTTTCTCAGGAAGAATACGATGCTTGGTTAGCAAAACAAAAGCCTTACTACTTCTCTGCTTTTCCAGAAAAAGCACCAGTAGAAAAAGCTGTTGAAGCAGCTAAACCTGCAACTGAAATGAAAGCTGCTACTACCGATTCTGCAGCAAAAAAATAAGATAGAACAACAATAATTTTAGCAATAGAAAAGAATAAGAATATGAGTCACGAGGCTACTTTACATACTTCACATGATGCTCACGGTCATCACGATCACCACGAACATCATCAGTCTTTTATATCCAAGTACATCTTTAGTATGGATCATAAAATGATTGCTAAACAGTTCCTGATTACTGGTATGATATGGGCTGTACTGGGTGGATTAATGAGCGTTTTCTTTCGTTTACAATTAGGTTTCCCAGATACTTCTTTCCCTTGGTTGGAAACAATTTTAGGCAAATGGGCAAAGGGTGGACATATCACTCCAGAAGCTTATTATGCGCTGGTTACTACCCACGGTACCGTATTGGTATTCTTCGTATTAACAGCTGGTTTAAGTGGTACATTCGCCAACTTCCTTATCCCTCTTCAGATTGGGGCAAGAGATATGGCTTCTCCTTTCATGAACATGCTTAGCTACTGGTTCTTCTTTTTAGCTGGTGTGGTGATGCTTTCTTCTATGTTTGTAGAAACTGGTCCTTTTAGTGGTGGTTGGACAGCTTACCCTCCTTTAAGTGCTTTGGGCTCTGCTTCACCTGGTTCTAAAACTGGTATGGATTTGTGGATTGTTGCAATGGCTTTATTTGTTGTATCTTCCTTATTAGGAGGGCTTAACTATATAGCTACTGTATTAAATATGCGCACAAAGGGTATGAGTATGACTCGATTACCCTTAACTATTTGGGCTTTATTTTTTACAGCAGTACTTGGGGTACTTTCCTTTCCAGTATTATTCTCTGGTTTTATCTTATTAATTTTTGATAGAAATTTTGGTACTTCGTTTTACTTAAGTGATATTTTTGTAAATGGGGTAGGTGCATTACCGAACGAAGGTGGCTCTGCAATTTTATATCAGCATCTTTTTTGGTTCTTAGGGCACCCAGAGGTTTACATTATATTATTGCCAGCAATGGGTATGGTAAGCGAAATATTATCGACCAATTCCCGTAAACCAATATTTGGTTATATGGCCATGGTGGGCTCATTATTCGCAATTGCAATATTGGCATTCTTAGTATGGGCACACCACATGTTCGTAACTGGCTTAAATCCGTTCTTAGGGTCTGTATTCGTATTACTTACTCTGTTAATAGCTGTACCATCTGCTATTAAAGTATTTAACTGGTTAACTACTTTATGGAAAGGTAATATCCGTTTTACTCCTGCTATGTTGTTTGCTATCGGTTTCGTTAGCTTATTCATCTCTGGTGGTCTTACTGGTATCTGGTTGGGTAACTCTTCTATTGATATTCACTTGCACGATACTTACTTCGTAATTGCCCACTTCCACATTGTAATGGGTGTTGCATCTATGTTTGGAATGTTCGCCGGTATTTATCACTGGTTTCCTAAAATGTATGGTAAACTAATGAATAATACCCTTGGATACATACACTTCTGGGTTACAATGATAGGAGCATATCTTATATTCTGGCCAATGCACTATGAAGGTCTTGCTGGTATGCCACGCCGTTATTATGATTTTAGTATATGGGAAAGTTTCAAACAGTTTGGCGATTTAAACAAATTTATTAGTATAGTCGTTTTTGTAGTTTTTGCTGTGCAATTGTTATTTTTATTAAATTTCTTTTACTCTATCATTAAAGGTAGAAAACTGACCAACCCAAATCCTTGGGATTCAAATACACTCGAGTGGACTACACCTATCAATCCTGGTCATGGTAACTGGCCTGGGGAGATTCCGGAAGTATATCGTTGGGCTTATGACTACGGTAAAGACGGAAAAGAGTTTATCCCTCAGAACGTTCCTATTGGCGACGATGAATCGCATCATTAATAAGCAGAACATTTATAGCTGAATGCTGAACAAAAATATAAAGACCCCGAAGTAATATTGCTTCGGGGTCTTTGTTTTATCTACGTTCTGTAATCTGTAGTATTCTCAAACTTGTAAAGGCTGTTCATTACTCCACATGCACTTCCCAGTTTACGGTATAATCGGTTTTGTTTATTACATTTAAATACATACCCGACTCAGTTCCAAATTCACTAAATGTTGCCACGTAGTTCATATTGGGTTTTATTTCTATTTCAGCGCCAGTCATCATCCCATTCTTTTCGTTGCTCAGGTAATAATAAAGCGGAACAATGTTTGGGTTCTTTAATAGGAAAGTAGTAGTGTTGGTAATAGCAACATCCAGACAATTACTTTTTGCTAAACTAGTTAATACACCACTATTGGTACTGCCTTTAGTATGATGAGCTGCATTCAGCAAACTAAAATCGAAAAAAGACATACACTTATCCCAGTTAGGGAAATATAATTTTCCTATTGTATACATTACATCCATCAGTGCTTCTTCTACTGGAGTACGGTTGGTAATAATATCGGAATTAATTGTTTTGGCAACTCCTTTTTTATCGGTCTGATTTCCCAAGGCTGCAATAATGCTGGTATTGTAGCCAGAGAAAATAGCCGCAAAAGAAGCTCCTCCTAGGGTAGCTTTATACTTTTCTGCCGTTACGGCAAATTGATTAACTATCGTTAAAATATTTACCCTTGTCAGTTTACTGAAAGCAGTTAAGCCACTAGGGAAAAACTCTATGTATTCCATGCTGCCTTCGGGGTAAATGCTGGCAATAAGATGATGCTTTAATCTTACTGCATCAGCAAACTTTCTAACTTCGGTATTTAAGCCCAGTGTAGTACTTTCTTTAATAGCTTTATTTACGGTTTTGCTTTTAGAATCGCCAAAGTAGGCCAGATAAGCCGTGTTTAATGGATTAAGAATAGAATCTAAAATACCAGCAATATTTGCTGTAGTAAGTGTTGCAATTACAAACCTGCAAAACAATTGCAATCTGGAATCTGTAATAGCTGGAGCATTAAATAAATTGCTAAAAAAACTTTGAAACCTGTTACCTTTTTTCATAATAAACCGTTTTTAATTACATTGAATATTTTAATTCGGTGTAAGGTTTGTTTTATTCTGCATATCGGAAATGTTAATGTTTCCCAAATGAAAATTTAACAGATAAAGGCAACATTATTATGAACAAAATGCTGCATTGTGGAGATAAAGGTTATTTTATAGTGATTAATTCATTTTCGATACTGCAAAGGCATACTTGGCTGTACTAATTAGGGTATCTACTACTATTCAATAGTTGTTTAATTTTCAAGAATTTATACATACAGATAAACGCTTGTTTTATGTATAAAAAATACTTGGATGGGCATAAAATTGATTTTTAGTCTACAAAAAATATTTGGATGCGTATAAAACTGATTTTTAGCTCATAAAAAATTCTTAGATGTATATAAAATTAATTTCTGATCTATAAAAAATACTTGGGTGCATATAAAATTGATTTTTAGTCTATAAATAATACTTGGATGCATATAAAATTGATTTTCGGTCTATAAATAACAAAATGATAAATCAATATTCACCTTGTTTTTAAGCCTAATTGAATTTTAGCTAAAAAGAATTAAATATATACCGTTATTTAACGGTTGTCTGGTGTTTGATTATTGGTTTCTTTTGCATGGTGAAGACAGGATGTTTAATTTATTTTATGGTAGAATGTAAAATAATGATAGCGTTTGTTTTAATTTACAAACTGTTGGTAGGGATTATCGTTGGTTCAGTGAATTTAAGAATAGCTAACAAAATGATACCACTACAAACAGAGGAAATATAAAATAGAGTATTTACTATAATAAACTTTGGGGCGTTAATTGTATTTGCGAAAGTTTATATTATAGCAATTTATTTTTATAAGTAATTGATTATTAAACAATTTTTAAAAAAAACGAAAGTTTTGGCAGGACAATACCTTCTCATATATACGAGTTGAACCAACATTGCTGCGCAATGAACTGTATTTAAGCTGTTATAATCTGTATGTGTAAATTGCATTCCTAAATTAATTTACATGGAAAAAAAACATTAAGCGTATTTGCAATCAATGCTTTGCAACGTAGTTCGGATTTATTAGAATTGGGTAAGTATAGCCCAATGACCCGCAGGAATTATCTTCAGGAATTACGTTTTTTATTTACCTATTATCTTGATACAAAACCATCTGCTATTACTTATGAGATGACCGTCCAATATCTCATTTACTTATCTAAAACGCTTGGTTGCAGCAGGGTAAAATGCAAGATGTCGGCACAGAGTATTTCTTTCTTTTTTAAACAGGTACTTCAAAAGTCTTATAAGATACCAGGTGTATTGTATCCGGCTCACAGGCAAAAACTGCCTGCGGTGATGAGCGCCGAGGAAGTGCTTTCAATTATACTGGCTATCAGCAATGTGAAGCATAGAATGATTATTTCGCTGCTGTATAGTACTGGGATGCGTTTGAGCGAAGTGGCTCATTTGAAAATCGCCGATATTGATAGTAAGGCCATGCGAATAAAAGTGGTGGAAGGCAAGGGGAAGAAAGACAGATATGTGCCTTTGTCGGTTCATTTACTACAAGAACTCAGGGTTTATTATATTCAATATAAGCCTGTTGTTTATTTGTTTAATGGCAGTAAAAATGGAGTACGATATAGCCCTCGCAGCGTACAGCATATATTACAAACAACTCTTATAAAGCTGGGATTAGAGGGTAAAAATTATTCTATTCATACACTCCGGCACAGCTTTGCTACGCACTTGTTGGATAATGGTGCTGACCTGCAGGCTATACAGGAGTTGATGGGGCATCATCATATTAGCCAAACGGTACAGTATCTGCATTTGAGCAGTAAGCGATTGAGTAATATCGTTAATCCTTACGATGTTCTAACCACTATTGATGCATCAAAAAATAAATCATGATACCCTCTACCCTTCAAAGGGTAGAGACCGTACAGCATATTTTACAACATACTCCTTATACAGCCAGCAATAATCATACACAGGCTGTGTTGAATAAGCTAAAGGTATGCCGGACAGCAGCCCTTGGGTATCATTTGTATAAATGTAGTGATGCTGTATGTAATGCCCTGAAATATCAATATCATAGTTGCAGGAACAGACATTGTCCAAACTGTGGTGGATTGCAAAAAGAAGAATGGATAGAACAACGTAAAAATGAGTTATTACCCATTGATTATTATCATGTAGTGTTTACGTTGCCACATGAGCTTAATAGTGTTATACTGGGTAATAGAACAGTATTATTCAACCTGTTGTTTGATGCCTCCAAACAAACTTTACTTCGTTTTGCCAGTGATGAAAAGTATCTGGGAGCAACACCCGGTATCATCAGTATATTACATACATGGGGGCAGCAACTAAGCTTTCATCCGCATGTGCATTGTATTGTAAGCGGAGGTGGTATTGTCACCGACAATGAGATACTTCAATGGAAAAATGCTACCCGTAATAAAGATGGATTTTTATTTCCGGTAAAAGCAATGAACATTATTTTCAGAGCCCTCTATTTAGAAGGATTAAAAAAGCTGACTGCCCAAAATAAGTTATCCTTATTGCCTTCCATAAATATATCAGAACTTATCCGCATACTGTATAAAAAAGACTGGATAGTATATGCAAAAAAGCCTTTTGGCGGACCTCAACAAGTGATAGATTATCTGGGAAGATATACACACAAAGTAGCTATTGGTAATCAGCGGATAAAAAAAATAGACGGGCAGGAACATACAGTAACTTTTGAGTACAAAGATTATGCTGATGACAATAAGCAGAAAGCAATGACATTAGATGACGTAGAGTTTATCAGAAGATTTGAACAACATATTTTACCAAAAGGGTTTACAAAGATAAGAAGCTATGGATATCTGAGTAACAGAGGTAGAACAGGCAGAATAAACGCAATTACTACCAGTATGGAATTGCCTGCTCATCCGCCAAAGGTAGAACTGCCTTTACAGGTAAAACTATTAGTTCGCTATGGTATAAAACAGCATGAATGTCCTAAATGTAAACAAGAAACACTGGAACTTGTTACTATACAATTGACCAATGCTCCAATAGTGGATAGCGGATAGATTGGTTAAGTATATTATTGGAAAATACTACTATACTCCTTTATGAGATAAATAAAGGGCAAGTATTATTATGTTCATACAAAAATATTCTACATAAAATGCAATGACACATATTAAATATGCTAATTTAGCAGCACACAAAACAAAAAAAACATGCCAATAGCTCTATTAAAATATAAAAATGAAAGTAGTGAAATGCTAGTTTAACTAACAGAAAATTAAGCAGATGAATACTTTATACCATAGATGCATCCCAAACGTCGGTCAACGCAAAAGTATACCGCAATGCCCCATTGACAGGTTTAAAATTGGGGCTTTTTTTAGGGGGCATTGCGGATACTTTTATAAAAGTTGGGCGTCACCAATTGGAAGTGTGTAAAATTTAAGGTCTCAAAACAACCAATAAATATTAATAACAAAAAACAATCAAAATGGAAAATGAAATCAACCAACTAGAAGAAGATGTAACATTAAATACAGAGAGTAAACAGAAAATTTATTCTAAGAAAGCAATTTGGGGCTTCTCTGTTATATTTACTTCAATATTTGGAGGAGTGCTATTATTTCAAAATTTAAAAGACATAGGAAAGAAAAAAGAAGCAAATCTTATACTACTTTATTCAATTCTTTATACAATAGTTACTATTTATCTAGTTAACATTCCTGACAAACCTAAATCAGGAATTAGTTTTATATGTAACATGGTTGGAGGATATATTCTTTCAGAGTACTTTTTTAACAAGTACTTTCTAAACCCGGATGATTATGATAAGAAGAAAATTTGGAAACCTTTGATAATCTCTATTCTGATAATTATTCCGTTTATTTTCGTACTGATTTATAGTGGAACTTTAGATAAGTAAAATTGCATAGAGCTAATATATTTCCTTCAACATAAAATTGTTAGCTTTAATCATTGATACCCGACAAACTTGGCGAAAGCCCAACAAGCAGTTTGAGCGGCAGCGGCAGAAAAAGTCCGCAATTAAAGGGTCGTTCATGCAGCCGCTAAAGGCTGCGACCGTTACCTGCTTTTCAATTAACATACCTAAAAGTCAGAAAGTAAATTATTAAAAGACTAATTATTATCCTGGGATATCACATGAAATATTTACTTATCATTCCTATCTTAATATTTGTTTTTTGTAGTTTCATTTTAGAATCTACGTTTAATAACACAAAATATTTACACAAATTGTGGACAATGCTTGAAAGAGACAGTATTGGATATTTAGTTTACAATCCTTGTGATGGTTCAACGCCGAAAATAAATATAGAAGGAAATAGAATTTTAACAATTAGTGGTCAACTTGAAAAAAAGGAATACAAGATTAAGAAAATCACTGAACCTTTAAACAATAATTTTCTTATTACTTGTTACGATAAGATGGAGAATAATAATTCTTATGTTATTTTTCAAATAAAGTTGGTAAATAAGACTCATAACTTATATCTATGGACATGTATTACAGGCTTTGGCAATCAAAATAACTTAAAGGATACAACCAAATGGATAATGACACCATCAAAGTATATTGATAAGTTTAGGAAAATTGATAATCCATGTAAAACTGAAAAGAAAATTGAAAAGGCTTTTCTGCCTGTTGAATATAAATAATAAATGTCTTCATAACGAACTGCACCCAAGCAATTTGAGCTGCAGCAGCGGGAAATGGATTCAATTTAAAGCCAATATTATTAATGGCTATTACATTAATTAGCCAACTATAGATGCCCAAAAATTTGAGTTGGTTTTGAACAAACATATTTATATACTAAGTGGACTTGGCGCTGATGAAAGAGCGTTTCAAAAGTTAGACTTTAGTGGTCATACCGTTACGTTTATTAATTGGATAACTCCATTACACAAGGAAACAATTGAAAGTTATAGTTCTAGACTGTTAGGCCAAATTGAAACTACTAAACCAACATTAGTTGGTCTTTCATTTGGTGGTATTGTAGCTGTTGAGATTGCTAAACAAATAGAAACCGAAAATATCATCTTGATTGCATCAGCAAAAACAAAAAATGAAATACCGTTTTACTTCCGACTTGCTGGTGAAATAAACTTACTAAAATTATTGCCCACTAAGTTTTTAAAAAGAACAAATTGGCTAACTAACTGGTTCTTTGGAGTTAGTTCAAATGATGATAAAGAACTATTAAGCAAAATACTGGTAGACTCAGACCCTGCTTTTATGAAGTGGGCTATAGATACAGTAGTTGGCTGGTCAAACAATACAAAGCTGGATAACATAAAACATATTCATGGTTCTGCTGACAGAATATTTCCAATTTGTTTTGTTGATTATAATGTTAAAGTAAATGGTGGAGGACATTTTATGACAATTAATAAACATCAAGAACTAACAAAGCTTATTTTGAAGAATGTATAAAACGGTAAAGTAGCATTATAAAACTTATACAGTTCTTGCTATTGTCCTACCAGAAATACAGCATTAAACAACAACAATTTACCTTCTTCCCAAAACATTCTGAATACTGGATCATCGGCCATAAAAACTACCTGTCCATCACCACTTTCTATATTCCCTACTAGCAATCCGTCCTTAAACTTATTCTTTATTTTGGCGCCACAAAATCCTGCAATATAACTTTCGTTGTTTAGCGTACCCGCATTCCAGCCGTCCTTCAATAGCTCGTATACATTGGCATTTTGTTTTAAGGAATAATATGGAGCATCGTAACCAAACCAAAGAGGATGTGTTTTATCGGTCTGCAATTTAAATATAGCCCCTGGAATAGCGTATGGTAAAGCATCTATATCCCTGTCAGCATATTTTTTAATTACTGTTTCCGCTTTTTCTTCTGCCTTTTCTTCTTTTAATTTTATACCCCAATCAGCATCTTTAAACAAGGATATTGCATTTTCTATTAATACTAATTTGCCCCCATATTTCACATAATCCTTCAATCGATCAATACTATTCTTATCATTTAGATTTTTATAATTACCATCGGGCATAATGATGGTGGTATATTGTTTTAAATCCAGTTTATAAAAGTCAGTAACATTTAATAAATCAATTGGGTAATCCAGTTGTTCTTCAAAAAGATTCCATATTTCTCCGGCAGCATTTGCCGATACATTTTCTCCTGTAAATAAAGCTACTTTAGGTTCTTTGATAAACCGAACATCATTACTGCCAAAATCGGATCCCTTCTCTACAAAACCACTATTTACCTCTATAGGCTGAACGTTATAATTGTCCGCAAAGAAGTTGAGCTTTCTTAGAAGTTCTGCTTCGTTGTTTCCACTTTTTAAAACAATCAAAGTTCCTTCGGGATAATGAATGCCATTACATTTAAAAGGCTTTGTGGCATACCGAACTTTTATATGCAAACTAATAAGTGCTGCCAGCATTTTTCCACTGGTAAAACTATTGTATGGAATTAGGTAACCATAGCTATTTTTTACTTCCTTTATTTTATCTGCAATAAAGGGCTTAACATTTACTGTTCCATTTTTAATAGCATAACATTCCACCCCATACATATAAGGTATGCTCCAGGCGGTAATATCGTAAGTATTGCTATCTTTTAATATACTCTGTTGTTCAAATAATACTTTTATCAGGCTTCCTTTTGGTTGTAAAGCGGATATTGCTAGGGTATATTTATTTAATTGTATCTCTTCTTCTTTATTGGTAAAATAACGATGCCCCCTTAGTGGATTGGTTTTGGTAGTTGTGCCAAATTGAATGCCATTCTTTTTCAATAAATCCATAATAGGAAATAGTTTCTCCAGACTATTTGAAGTAAGAATATATGTTTTATAAAGAGCGGTTGTACCGTTTATATTTTCTGCAAAATATTGCTGGTAATGATCTATAATATCCTGCTGATGTAAGGCAGCCACTTCTATAGTGGAAATAGCGGTTGTAAAATGATGTTCTCTTCTATCACTTAATGATAAAGTATCACCTGTTTCTGTTTTAACATACAATCCTCCACTTATACCGCCTTGTTCATAAGTCATCCCTATCGATCCATTGAAAGTAGGATAGGTGTCGCCATAAGAAGGATAAAATAAATCGAACCTTTCTTTTGTAAAATATAACCAGTTGTTTTGGTCAAAATATTTAGAATGGTTTTTGCCTATTACTGCTTGGAATGATCTCTGCCATGGCGTTATTGCTTCATGAAAAGGTTCTGCTGCAGGAGCAAAGTAATAGGGAGAATTATATCCCTGCTCGTGATAATCTACATGTATCTGTGGCAACCAGTTATTATAAATAGCCATCCGATTGATAGATTCTATCTGCGTTTGCCATGCCCAATCTCTGTTTAAATCAAAGTTGTAATGGTTGGTTCTTCCTCCTGGCCATGGCTCCTGATGTTCTCGGGTCTGGCGGTTCAGATTTCCATATTTATTACTTACACTATTGTACCAGTTTACATACCGGTCTCTTCCATCTGGGTTTAAACATGGGTCAATTACAACCACTGTTTTTTGTAACCACTTTTGAACACTGGTATCACTTCCTTTTAATAAGTGAAACAACAAATCCATTCCAGCTTCACTAGATGCAGGCTCGTTGCCATGTACATTAAAACTTAACCATACTATAGCTGGAGCATCTTT
>Ga0214192_1001498_pt1 | contig 12929 bp, 9 predicted proteins | sample TroBogEpilimnion_44_FD_153030 | JGI IMG/M metagenome (GOLD analysis project Ga0214192, IMG submission 153030) | Freshwater microbial communities from Trout Bog Lake, WI - 29JUL2008 epilimnion | ecosystem: Environmental > Aquatic > Freshwater > Lake > Epilimnion/Euphotic zone | place: Trout Bog... | reverse complement strand
AACGTCGGTCAACGCAAAAGTATACCGCAATGCCCCATTGACAGGTTTAAAATTGGGGCTTTTTTTAGGGGGCATTGCGGATACTTTTATAAAAGTTGTACGTCACCCTATTGAACATTCTACACATATTCAAGCATCCAAGACTTTACCGACACGACCCCACGCTATTTTTAGCACATTGCAAGGCACACAAAACCTTGACACAAAGCCAACCTTGCAAAGAGCTAAAAATGCCAACGCACAGCCCACCCACCCCGGCTGACGAATATCTATCGGCATTTGTTCAACACTTCAGCAACATATCATTATTGGACACCAAAGCCCACCCACCACCCAAGTAGCAGAAGGCTTGTGAGCTTCATTTGAACATTAGCAGCCAACAGTATTTTTAATACACACTAATTGTACAAAAAATATTTGTTTACTAAAATACTTAGCTTACATTTGTCATTATTTGGCAAGTCAATTCTTAGATATGAATCAATTTGGAGAACGGATAAAGCTACTTAGGGAACAAAAGAATTTGCTTCAAAGGCAAATTGCTCATCAACTATTTATGGATACACCAATGTTGAGCAAGATTGAACGAGGAGAAAGACGGGCAAAAAAGGAGCAGGTTTCAATCTTTGCGACAATTTTTTCGGTTAAAGAAGATGAGCTATTATCCCTTTGGCTTGCTGACCAAGTTTATGAAATTGTAAAAGATGAGGGTGTAGCCCTAAAAGCTATTCAAGTTGCCGAAGAAGAAGTTAAATATCAATCAAAAAGAAAATCGAAATGAGTTCAGAAGAACGTAAAGAAAAATTAGCTGAACTAATTGCAGAATACAATAAGTTCAAACAGGCTGGGAAACTTGATTTAACCTCAGAGGAAACAATCAGAACCTGGCTCAATGAACTATTGGCAATATTTGATTGGGATGTTAGAGATACTTCACAGGTACTACAGGAAAAAGTATTGTCAAAAACTGAAAAAGAAAAACTGAAAGAAATTGGTTCGCAAAACACAAGACCAGATTACACTTTTAGGATTGCCAAACAAAAACTAACTTTTCTTGATGCAAAAGATATTTCTGTAAAAATATTTGATGATACAGAGGCGGCTTTCCAAATTAAATCTTATGGTTGGTCAATCTTAGCTCCATGTGCATTTATTTCAAATTTTGAGGAGTTTGCTATTTACGATTGCACTTATACTCCAGAACAAAACCAAGACCCAAATTTGGGTAGGATTTATTTTACTATTGATGATTTAGTTGCAAACTTCGATTTGCTGGAGGAGCATCTTTTAAAAGAAAACATTTACAAAGGCAGATTGAATGAATTGTATTCTGCAACGATGCAGGATAATAAATATGTTCAAAAGATAACGCCTGATTTGAGATTTGCTGCACAGCTTTCTGAATTTCGGGTAGCATTAGCATCAGATATTTTAAATAAGAACCCTGCGTACATTGCCGATAATGCTGCAAACCTTAGTTACATAGTTCAAATAATAATCAACAGAATTTTATTCATACGGGTTTGTGAAGCAAGAAAAATTGAGGAAGATGGATTATTACTTTCATACAAAGCAAAAGGCTTTTGGGATGCGTTTAAAAACTCTTCGTACTTTGAATTTTTTGAACACTACGACGGTCCTTTGTTTGACAGGGTAAATGCAATACATGAAATAAATGTTTCAAACGAAGTATTTGATTTGTTGCTTCAATACCTATACTACCCATCTCCTTACAGGTTTGATGTAATACCAACTAAGCTACTAAGTGATATTTATGAAATATTTCTTTCAAAGAAATTAATTATTGATGCAGGTAATGTAAAAGATGAAATCAAAAATGAATATTTAAAAACCAAAGGTGCTGTTAGCACTCCACAATACATTGTTCAGGAAATTATTAAGAGGACAATTCAAAGAAATAAACTACTTGATGCCGGCATTGAAAATTTGCTTTCAGTAAAAGTATTAGATATTGCTTGTGGCAGCGGTGTTTTTGCAATTGAAGCATTTGACTATATAGAAGAAATTTTCAGAGAGTTATTTTTTGAATCCAATCATCCAGATTTTCAGAAATATTTTGTCGCAACTAATACAGATGTAATCGTTAATATTTTAGGTAAGAAAGCAATCATGGACAATTGCATCTTTGGAGTTGATATTGACCCTGAAGCAGTTGAAGTAGCAAAAATGTCTTTGTCGTTAAAGATTGTTGATGCTTCTGAATTTCTTGAATCGTATAATGAAATTGGAATTTTCGGAAATAAAATTCTCAACGGAATTGGAAACAACATTCGTTGTGGCAACTCATTGGTTGAATCTGATATTTTAGAACTTTTCCCTGCTCTTAAAGAAAACGAAGAAGAACTTCTAAAGACTAATATTTTTGACTGGAATAGTGAGCTAGGTTTCCATGAAATATTTGTGCAAAAAGGTGGTTTTGATTTTATCATTGGTAATCCGCCTTATGTAGAAGTAAAGAATTACAATGTTGATTTGCCTTTCATGCACCTGTACATAAAAGAAAAATTCCCATCTTCAAAAAATGGCAAAGTTGATTTGGCAATTCCTTTCATTGAAAGGGCAATTGGATTACTAAACAATACAGGCAGGCTGGGGTTCATTATTCAGAAAAGGTTCTTCAAAACCGATTATGGCAAGAAGATTAGAGAAATAATTACCAGTGCAAATTATCTTTCATCTATTATAGATTTTGAATCGACAACAATTTTTAAAGACCGCATGACTTATGTGGCTTTACTAATGTTAGACAGAACTTCTCCTGATAATTTTACATACAAATATTTCCGTAGCAATATTGAAGCATTGCCATCGGAATTAAGGGAAATCCTTATTCCAGAGGTTGCACCTGAACAATACATAACATTACCTTCAACTGCGGTAAATGCAAATCCCTGGAGTTTTGATGATAAACAACTGATTGATATAAAGACAAGGCTTTTGCAATCAGGATGCTTTGGTGATTATGCAACCGTTAAAGTGGGTATTCAAGTACTTTGGGATAGAGCCTATCATATAAGACCAACTTCCGTTGCAAGCGGAATTATAAAAGGCAAATCACATACAGAAGAAGATATAGAAATTGAGTTAGCAGCTTGCAGACCGCTTATTTGCAATGAAAATTTTTATGCTTACAGAAAGGATTTTGCCGATGTATTCGTAATCTTTCCTTATGATGTTGTTGAAGGTGCTGTTACTGAAATATTATTTTCTGACTTTGCAAGAAGGTTTCCACGGGCAGGAGCATATTTAACCAGAAACAAAGCTGTAATAGAAGCGGCAGTTGAAACATTGCCGAAGAAATTTCCAGAAAAATATACAGATGAACATTGGCACTTATTTACACGAGTTCAAAATCATGGGGCAACTTACCCTAAAATATTAGTACCAATGACTGCATTGGATACTTTTGCCACCATTACTTTATCTGATAAAACATATTGTGATAATGCAAACGTTTTTTTCATTGAAGCACCAGAAAAAGACGAAACAACTTTATATGCATTATCGGCAGTAATTAATTCAACTATTTATTCTGTTTTAGCAAGGTCGATAGCAAATCCACAATCAAACGGTTATTTCAAATTCAATAAACAGTTTCTTGAACCAGTTCCATTTCCCTGCCAAAATTTTACAGATAACATTGAATTGAAAACTCTACTGGCTGAGACTGCAAAGAAAATTGAGGATTTACAAAACAAGTTTATTGGCGGTTCGCCAAACCAACAAAGAACCTTTGCAAACTTGTTATTAGCCCAATGGGATATTTTAGACAATTTATGCTATCAGCTTTATGACTTATCGGCTGATGAAATAGCTTTTTTTAATAGCAGAGGAAGAAATGTAAACAGAATAGAAAGTATCACCTAAACAAACCAATGCAGAAAGAATTAAAATATATTATCAATCAATTCAAAGAAGATGAATCTTCATTGAATAAGATTATTGTTTCTGTATTTGTCAGGGCAAATTCAATACAGGTTAAAAATAATACGCTGATAAAATCACTATTGATTTCAGGAAAATCAGCATTGCACAAAACTATTTTAGAAATTAATGCTCCTCTCACTTTTGATGATGTTATAGAAGCATTTGAATTAGCAATACCAAATGGCGAAAAGGTTATCAATGGTGCAGTTTATACACCCAACTACATAAAGGGTTTCATTGTAGAACATTCATTAAAGAAAATTGAAAAGCCGCTGCAAAAAATTTTAGCGGCTGATATTTCTTGCGGTTGCGGTGCATTCTTATTCACTTTTGCAAATAAAATAAAAGCAGAAACTGGTAAATCATTTTCTCAAATATTTAAGGATAACATCTTTGGTTTAGACATCAGTAATAGCAGTATTGAAAGGGCTAAAATTCTCCTGTCATTACTGGCACTATCCAACGGAGAAGATAAGGCTGAATTTGAGTTTCACCTTCATACTGGCAATGCACTTTCTTTTGATTGGAAGACAACAGAGAAAAAAATAAAAGCCAACACTGGCTTTGACCTTATAGTGGGAAACCCACCTTATGTAAGAGCAAAAAATATTGATGATGCTTCTAAATCTTTGCTTACTAATTGGGCTGTAACAAAATCGGGCAACCCCGATTTGTATATCCCTTTCTTTGAAATCGGATTAGAAAATATCAATGAAAATGGAACTTTGGGCTACATCACAGTAAATTCTTTTTATAAAAGTGTTAATGCAAGAGAGTTAAGAAAATACTTACAAGAAAAAAAGTACGAAGTAAGTATAATTGACTTTGGACATGAAAAAATATTTGAAGACAAATCTGCTTATACCTGCATTTGCTTAATTTCAAAAAGAAAATCCAATTCCATATCCTTCAAAAAAGAAACAGGAATATCCCTTATTAAAAACGGTACAAAATTATTTAGTCAAATACAATATAAAAACCTCGACTTTAAAAGAGGTTGGCTGCTAAACGATAAAAGGGTTATCGAAAATATAAACAAAATTGAAGGTATAGGAACATCATTAGGTGAGAAATACAAAATAAGGAATGGTATTGCTACACTAAGTAATGACATTTATATTTTTAAACCAATTGCAGAAACGAAAGGCTATTATATTTTACTGCAAGACGGTAAACGGTACGAAATAGAGAAAGCGATTTGCAGAGAAATCATTAAACCAAATATTCTTAAATACGAGCACCAAATTGAGGATGTAAAAGAGAAACTGATTTATCCGTACACCAATGGCATTAATCCCTTATCGTTAATGAGTGAACCACATTTAAAATCAAATTTTCCAAAAACGTACAGATACCTTGAAGCAAACAGAGAGCAACTACTAAACAGGGATAAAGGAAATGGTGATTATGGTGCATGGTTTGCCTTCGGCAGAACCCAGGCACTTACCGATAAGGGATATAAACTGATGTTCCCATACATGGCTAAAACCCCTCATTTTGTTTTTACAGATAATAAGGAAATGCTTATTTATTGCGGTTATGCAGTTTTCAATGAATCGGCTGATGAACTAAAATTATTAAAACGTATTTTAGAATCAGAGGTGTTTGAGTATTATATGACAAATACCAGCAAGCCATATTCAGCAGGTTACTTTTCTTATGCAAAAAACTATGTAAAGAATTTTGGTGTTTGCGAATTAACCACAGACGAAAGATATTTTCTTTCAAATGGAGTATCTAAAAAAGAAGTGAATGAGTTTTTAATTGACAAGTATCAACTACAACTATAATGTTTTTAATATGAGTTTTACAATAACAAATCCTGAACTAATAGAAATAGTAAATGAATACTTGGAAACACTCCAAAGTTGTAATCGTTCTTTTCTGATTGGTGCAGGTTGTAGTAAGTGTGCAAAATTGCCATTGACTGGTGAGTTAGCAGACTTAGTAAAAGGTAAAATGACTGCAGCAAGCAAATCAAAAGAGATTTTAGAAATCATAATTAAAAATTTCATCACAGACCCAAATATTACCATTGAAGAATACATTTCAGAAATTGTTGATTATGCTGCCATCCTTGAACGCAGAGTTGATAAAGGAAGCACACATCCAACAATTGATTTGGGAGGCAAAACTTACAAGGAAGAAGATTTAAAAAGTGCAGTTATTGAAATACAAAAACTAATTGTTGAATCAATTGAGGAAAAGAACTTTGAACTTAAAACTCACACTGACTTCATAAAAGCAATTCATTACCGGCTTGATAATGGTAAAAGTCAATTCGCAACCCCGACAAATTATTTTGTTCTTAACTATGATACTCTAATTGAAGATGCATTGTCAATGAACAAAATAAATTATGCAGACGGTTTCAGAGGTGGGGCAATTGGTTGGTGGGATACTTCCGTATTTAACGACAGTGGTATTAAAGCAAGGTTATTCAAACTTCATGGTTCTTTGGACTGGTGCATCTCTGATGATGATAAATTACCACGAAGATTAAAACAAAAATCTAAACATACAGCATACAACTTTAATGATAATGTTCTCATTTATCCATGTGCTACAAAATACAAGGAAACTCAAAATGACCCCTTTGCACAATTGCTCAACAACTACCGAAACATTTTAAAACAAAACGACAAAGCAGTTTTGACAATTTGCGGATACCGCTTTGCTGACAATCATATAAACATTGAAATTGAAAAAGCATTAAGCGAAGCAAAAAATTTAACAGTAATAATATTTTCTGAAGTAGATACTCCTAATGATAACCCGACTTTAAAAAGATGGTTTGAGAACAAAGATTTTAAACCGCATTTAAAGTTCTTTACCAAGAAAGGTTTTTATCATAATGACATTACCATACAAGACGGAGGAAAAGACATTGACTGGTGGAAGTTTGAATCATTAACTGAAATTTTGAACAAATAATTATGCAAGCAATAAATCAAAATCCAGCACAGCCGATTGAGAATTTATGTATTGGTAACATCATTGAAGTTGATGGCGTGACCATTACTGCTGAATTAGAAAAATCAATCAAAGACCTTACAAGAATTTTTGAAGGCAACACATATTACATTGGACAGTTTGGGTCAATTGTTAAAATTCATTTCGGCAGAAAAATTTTATATGGGTATGTGAGCCGTTTAAGAATGAAGTCAGACATTGTAGAATTGCAAATTGGAAATAAAGGTGACAATGATGCAAGGGTAATTGAGTTTAATTTATTCGGTGAAGGCGAATGGCATGAGGCATCAGGAAACTGGCAATTAAAATTTGAAAGAGGAATTTCAAGTTTCCCTTTACCATTGCAAAAGGTTTATCTCACCCCTACTTCTGAACTCAAACAGATTTTTACATCGGCAGAAAATTCAATTGACTTAATAAAAATTGGAACATACAGCGGAACGGGAGGAACAAATTGTTTTGCAGATTTGAATGAATTGTTAGGAAAACATACGGCAATTTTAGGTTCAACAGGTTCAGGAAAATCAGGTGCAGTAACTGTAATATTGAAAAGTATAATTGATAAGCAAAAGGATTTTGCAAGTTGGAAACCGAGAATAGTAATTTTAGACCCACATAATGAGTATCCAATTGCCTTTAAAGGAAACTCAAATACATATTCAACAGATAATGGAAGTTTGAAACTTCCTTATTGGCTTTTAAATTTAGAAGAGCTTTCGGATTTACTTCTTGGCAAAAGCGAATTTACAGCTACAACTCAAAAGAACATTATCAAAAAAGCATTGTTGGAGTGCCGATATGCTGGTGCAACGGTAGCAGGGTTGGACAAAGACAAAATTTCAATTGATTCACCTTTGCCTTTTCAAATGAGTCAATTTAGAAGTTTAATTGACGCAGATAAACCACCTCAGGAAAGCAAGCAAGATTCACATAAATCTTTACTGAATAAAATTGATTCATTATCCAGTGATGTCCGATTTAATTTTTTAATGCAAAATTGGGATAGCGGCAAAGATGACATAGTGGATATATTCAAACAATTTATTTCTGATGATGCCCCTATACACATTATTGACCTTTCAGGTATTCCTAATGAAGTTGCAGGAATTGTAAGTTCAGTTATTGCCAGAACATTATTCAATTTTAAGGTTTGGGAAACAGCAGAAGAAAGAGAAAGCAATCCAATTCTTTTAGTGTGTGAAGAAGCACACCGTTATGTTCCGAACAAAGGAGAAGCACAATATCAATCAGCACAAGAAGCGATACAGCGAATTGCTAAAGAAGGTAGAAAGTATGGGTTGAGCTTAATGTTGGTTTCACAAAGACCATCCGAATTAGAAAGCACAGTTTTATCGCAAGCAAACTCATGGATAGTTTTACGGCTGACAAACGACATTGATAGAGAATATGTGAAAGGGATATTGCCAGACAGTTTAACGGGATTGACAAAAAACCTATCAGGACTTAGAAAACGAGAAGCAATCTTCGTTGGTTTAGCTGCATTAATTCCTTCCAAAATTTTATTAAACTATTTGAATGAAGATGAAAGACCAAAATCAAATGACATAAGTTTTATTAATGGTTGGCAAAACGATGTTTACAGCGATGACCAATTCATTGAAATAGTAAATCGTTGGAGATTACAAACAAAAAAATAAATACTACAGCACCAAGTCAGGCACATTTGCAAGACACACAAAGCCAATAATTGCGGCATGACTGGAAGACATAAGGCGAAGTCTCTAATAGCCAACGCCACAAGGCAAGCACATTGGCAGGCACACAAACCCACAGCACAGAAGCCAACCTGCCAAAGAGCTTGCCTTCTTGCTCGGCTTGGGTAACAGTCTTTAGGTTGACACAGTTAAAATGCAACACTCTACTAACGGACAGAGGAAAGGGCGAACGTACAACAGGGGGTTTGCCAAAATACGGGCGGACGGAAGTTATCTTCGGCTTTTTGTAATTCTATTGTGCTTCATATCGGGCTGGACATTATCTATTTAGCTTTTGTTTGTTATCTTCATCATCAGTTTTTCAATCATCATCGGTACTGGGCGGACGCAACATTCTTGCCCTGCCATCGCAAATACCTATCCGTTAGGTGCAACCCTGTGAAACATTACTAATTTAAAAAAGAACTAATTTGTGAGAATTAAAATATTGATAGCTTCTATTTTAGCGATTATACTTTTCTCTTGTAAAAATCAGAGTAATATTAATCAATCACAAATCACTAAAGACTCCTTGTTAAATAAATATTTGGCTATTAGTAATGCAAAGACATTTTTTGATGCGTCAGAAGCTAGTATTTTATTCTTGAAAGCATACAATTCAAATGACACAGATGCTCTAAAACGTATTTGTGAATTAGCAGAAAGTATCTCAAAAGAAATCGGTGCAGCTAAATATGATAGTTGTATTAATTTAACTGACTTAAAAGAATTAAAAGTTGATGAGGCGTATAGATTCTCTTATTGGCAGGCTTTCTGTGACAATTCATTAAATATTACGATAACTAAGAAAGATAGTATATTTAAAATTCATTATATAAGTTTTAGAGGGTGGCTTGATGAGAATAATAAAATTAATTGTAGTATCACAAACGAGTTTGATAAATTAATATCCATTATTGATTGGGAAAAGTTCAAGAAAATGATTAATCACTCAGACTTTTGGACTCTAAATCAAGTTAGTCAACAACCAGGAGGTACTGATGGAAATGGAGTAACTGTTTCAGGATATATTAAAGGAGACATTAATAGACCATACAATAAAACAGATAAATTTCATATGGTATATAGATGGTGGATTGATGGAACAGATTTAGTTAATCCATTTTTAGAAATTGTAAAACTATCAGGAAAAAAATCAGGGTGTCCTTAAAATGGGCGGCACCTAACAAGCAGCTTGAGGGGCAGCGGCAGAAAAAGGTTTAGTTTTGAAACGGCTGAGAAGTCGCAGAGTCCTTTTTCTTATGAATTTGAATATATTTGAGATTGATTAGCAGAAAAAGAGACGCTGCGAGGAAGAACACACTTGGGAGTAGGAAACACTTTCTTTTCGGCTAAAAAACTACAGCTTACAAGCTGCTAGCTTAACACTCCAAGTATGAAAAAGATTTTATTTATGAAACTAATATTAGTTATAGGTTTAGTTTTTAGTAGTTGTAATAATTACAAGACTAATGATAACTCTAATAAAGCAAAACCTGTTGTTATAGATAGTTTAGATTATCAAAAATTATATGATAGAAACTATGATATTGCAGATTTAAAAACTTTCAAGGATACAACAAAATATATTGTTAGGCTACGTTATGCCCCCCCATTCACAACAAAAAGTGTTATAGAATTAGATGAGCTTTCTAATGGGATTAATTTATGTGTTAAACAACCAGTAGTTGTTGCTTTTTATGGAGACACATCAAAAGTATTTAGGAGTCAAGCATTTAATCAGTTATGTTATTGGTATGCAGACAAAGAAGCAATTGATATTAAATCGCTATTCAATAAATTTGACAACGGTAAAACTAAAGTCGACTTATCATGCAAAAGCTGTGTGGATGTTACCTATTGGCAAATAGAAATTTATAACCATGGTAGATATTCTTCAATAAGACAAGATTATATATCTAATGAAGATTGGAAATTGACAAATTTAATTTTTAAGAAAGTAATGTTATCCAAAAAAAATGATTATGCTATCGTTTATTGAGCAATTAAGCCAGCAGCTAACAAGCAGTTTGAGCGGCAACGGAAAGATTTTTTTCCTTGAAAAGGGTACGGAAGTCGCAGAGTCCTTTTTCTTATGAATTTGATTATATTTGAGATTGTTTAACAGAAAAAGAGACACTGCGAGGAAGAACACTCTGGGGAGAAAGAAAGATTTTTTTCCTTGAAAAGGGTACGGAAGTTGCAGAGTCCTTTTTCTTATGAATTTGATTATATTTGAGATTGTTTAGCAGAAAAAGAGACGCTGCGAGGAAGAACATTCTGGTGAGAAAGAATAGGTTGAACTTTGGGAAGGCTACGGAAGTCGCAGAGTCCTTTTTCTTATGAATTTGGTTAGATTTGAAATTGTTTAGCAGAAAAAGAGACACTGCGAGGAAGAAAAAAAGAGACACTGCGAGGAAGAAAAGGTTTCTATTTTAAGATTCTACCATACGGTCATCCCTACGGGATTTTAGCTATCTTATCAATACATTCCGTGTCTACCAAATGGTTGTTCCTACGGAACTAAACTTTTAATTAATCCCATAGGGATGGCCTTTTGGTAGCAAATAATCATTTTTAAAAAACATAACATGGGTGTATTTGCGGCACACATTAATTAGTTGGGGACTAGGCGAAAAGTTTATATAGTCTAAACAGGAAGAATTTGGTATCAACTACTCCTCTTTGATTAGCTCTAAAGAGTTTTATTTTAGAATTAAATGATTCTGCATTAGCATTTGTATGCCTATGAGTAAAGAAGTTTAAGATGTTATCTAAGTTGTATTTTACTGTATTGGCAACTGTATAAAATTCTTTTGTTTCTTTTTCTATAATGTCGTTTATCCAGTCAGTAAATCTAGTTCTGGCAGAAGTTATATTATTATCTTCATATATATTTCTAAAGGCAAGCGTCTGATGATATGCTGTTTTAAGTTCTGGATATTTTGTAAAAAGAATCTCAGCTCTTTGTTTTTGATTGGTTGTCCAGTCGGCTTCCTTCTTTGCTAAGATATATCTACATCTTGCAAGTAATTGTTTGGGAGTATCTCCATTATCCAACACCTCAGCTTCATACTTTTGATTGGACTCTCTGGCTTGTTTAATTGCTTCATTTTCTTTGTCTAATTCATTCCATCTCAATTTAACTCTAATGTGTTGTAATGCTTCCATTGCTAATTTCACAACGTGGAATCTGTCGGTTACTAACGTAGCATTTGTGAATACTACTTTAACGGCTGCTTCCATATTTTTAGCCATATCTAGCGTTACTTCTTTCACCTGTGAACGGTTCTCAATAGTAAGCTTTTCAAGCACTTCAATAATATCTTTTGATGATGTTCCTTTGATGCAGGCTACCATTGTTCCTTGCCTGCCTTTCCCCAATTTGTTGGTTACGAATGTATATAATTCTCCTTGAGATAAAGACACTTCATCTATGCTTAAATACTCCCCAATATTTTGTTCGAAGAGTAAATAATCTTCCGCATGACATTTCTGATCCCAATCTTTATATCCACTACTATGCTTCTTGTAATGACGATTTAGTTTACTTGATTTTACACCATAATAACTACTGATATTAGTGATCGTATCAACCCTTGTATCTACCTGTACCTTTTAAAAAATCCGATAGTTCCTGGGTAAATCCTGAACCTTCGGCTACAAAAGAAAAATCATTACGAATGATAGTGCTGGGATTGATTTTGTTTCGCCACCTACGACGTTTAATTTTTAGAAATAATGCTTTACCTCGTATAGGAAAATCTTGAATAGTTATTTCTGTAAACCCTTTCGATTCATATTGGGATATATCTATTTCTTCATTCAATATTCTATTATTCTCTTCCAATGAAATCTCGAAATAGTGTTCTTTGACATTTATGTTACATAATTCATATACGGTTGTAACAGTAAAATGTTCTAGTAAGCCTTTAGGTAAAATATAACTGATAATTGTTGTTTCCAAGCTATGTGTTTAACTCACAAAAGTATAGTAAGTCCCCAGAACATCGAACTGAGCCGTATTTGCCTTTGCGTTAGTTGCAGCAGGGAATATTCTCTCCTACCACCCCTAAACATGTATAAAATTTAATGCTGATATTAGTGGTAGCAAAGATAGGAAAGGCAGCAACGGCCGCCTCAGCGGAACGCCCAAATTAAAGTAAAAACTCAACATCTATGGATTAGAAATCCATAGGTTTAATACATTGACTGAAAGTCATTTGACTTTGCTGTGAACAGCATTCAAAACTTTAAACTGAAAGTTCATTTAAATTACTCAAGAATGAAATT
>Ga0214192_1001494_pt1 | contig 12938 bp, 24 predicted proteins | sample TroBogEpilimnion_44_FD_153030 | JGI IMG/M metagenome (GOLD analysis project Ga0214192, IMG submission 153030) | Freshwater microbial communities from Trout Bog Lake, WI - 29JUL2008 epilimnion | ecosystem: Environmental > Aquatic > Freshwater > Lake > Epilimnion/Euphotic zone | place: Trout Bog... | reverse complement strand
TCCAGTTGAACCTTGACCACCGTCTTGTAAATTGCGAAGTATTCCACCATCGTCTCTGCGACCAAACCATTTAATCAATTTTCTTTCCCAAGCAAACGCCCATAATTCTGTTAAATCATAAAATATTATTACAATTCTTTCTTTTTCTTTGGGAATTTTAACAGAGTGATCCGAAGACCACGCTCTACGTCCTATACCTTTACCAATATAATAGGGGGTTAAATTTGATTTTCTTATGTATGCATATACATAATATCCACTTGGTGGATTTTCTTTTGTAAATATCATCGCTGTGATTCCTAACAATCATAGAGTAGTTGGGAACGCCAATTCCGTGAACTACACTATTATTTATCTGTTTATTGTATAAAATCTTTATCCTATGACGAACCTAAAATATTAGCCTATTACGAACCACATTCCAGTCTCGCCAGTCATATAATTTGTAATTTCAAGTTCAAGAGCATCAATCTTGGCTTGACCACGAGTTAGTAAATCGGTCCCGTTCAGAGTTGTTCCGCCTTGTGGACCAGGCAATGTAGAAAACTTGCTTCTAGCTTCACCTAGCATCATCATACATTTAGCAAGAGTATATTCTTTAAGCCATGGGTAACTATATTGGTCAGTTAATAATGTAACATCTGGTCTATAATTTTCTGTCCAAAGCAAAATAGTTTCTTGTGCTGCTTGTGGACGGCGCATAATTGTTATTTGTTTAGTGACCGTATTAAATTGATAGTTTAGATAACCACCAAATAATTTACTTGCTTCTTTTAAGAATGAATTATACAGATACCAAGTTGCTAGACCACCCACACGACCTGACTGAATCATGTAAAAGTTAACAAAGCCTGCTTCAAATGGTTCATATTGTGAAGATGTTCCACTGTTGGCACCAATATTACGCTTAAAAACATTACGAACACTTATAACCTCGCTTGGAAGTGTGTATGTGTTTTGATTTTCTAAAAGATTTAAGAATGAATAACTTTCTTCAACGCTGTTGGCACTGCGTTGACGATATCGAACAAGTGCTTGACTTAATGCAATTTCATAGTGAGCAGGATCAAGTTCAACATCAACCATGCCGTCACCTAATGAATAACGTACATAATCAAATACTTTTGTTTTAAGTTCTTGTAAAGTAGCCATATGAATATTTATGACTAGCGAGTATCCCAATCATTACGATGGCTTACAAGTTCATCACCCCAACGAAGATGAAAATAAACTTCATCTTCTGGTGCAAAATCTGCTTCAATCGTTACTGTATAACCAATATAACCATCAGGGCTATTAATGCCTGTTCTAAACATTGGACTTTGCAGAGCATGTTTCATAACCCATGCACCAGCCTCGCTTTGTTGCCACATGATAATAGGACCAGCAGCATAGAGTTGCGCATCTTCTACATCACCCATACGGAAACGATGAACTATCATACTGTTATTTAATCTACTTCAAATGCCATAAGATAGTAAGTTAAATCTTCTGGTTCAAATTGGGCAGTGACGGCTACACGGCATTCAAGTGATGCAATATCAAAATGGGCATGGAAAGTTATGCTGTCTTTAATGGCATTCTCCCATACCCATTTATAATTTGTACTACATTCATGCCATAATATATTGGCTTCACCTTTTGCATCTTCCAATGCTCTTTCTTTAGTAAATCCATATAAACTTGGATGTAAACTAGTGCGAAAAACCGTGATAGGTTTAGAAGGGCATATCTTCATCTTCTTTACCTTCATACCAATCTGGACCTGGGTCTTTGCCATCTATAACTGCCTTTGTCATACGATCCATTTTACGCTTGCTTGCTAACTTTTCTTCACGGTCAGCAATAGTCTTGTCTTTAAAGCCAAGAATACTAATATACTCACGATACTTCATCCAACCATGCATAAAGTGAATACAATCTTCTGCACTGCCACTGTATATCGTTACACCACGTGTATAGATTGGTAGGATATCACCGTCATCTTTTGGCACGGTAAGTGCAAAATCCGTGCCACTACTTTGCTCATAAGCATAAGAATTGTATGCACCACGACTTGGAGTAATTTCAAACCCAAGTTTATTAGCAAGACCTGTAAGGTCATTGATAGTGCGGTAGTGATTATAGTTTGTCATTAAGCCCACCTCATTGTGAAAACACTTATCATTTCTTCTGGAACAGTTTTGTCAAATTCTACCCACGGTTTAACTTTTCTTGCTTCGGAAACTGTATTAGGTATATTTTGTGGATAAAAACTAGTCCAACCATTTCCTTTAATTCTATTTGGTTCTCTTAAATAGATTTTTTGATTTTTATGGATTTGACCAACATTTTCATGTAACCATAACTCTACACCATAAAGTCTGTATTTTTCTTTTCTTATTTTACCAGTTGGGTCTTCACGATTGATAGTTACATTGATTGCAGGTTCTAACCCATTATAGATACTAATTATTCTCTCATAATTATGCAAGATTTCATCGGCACTGTAATATACTTTCATGCTACATATCCTATAATAAGTTTAATCATATCTTCTTCGTTTAAATAATAACACCAACGATGACTTGTTTCTTGCTGCAAATAAATTTTCGGCGCAGGTAAATCATGATACCAAAGCATTAAATTTCCAAAGTTTTGCAAAAGATAAATGTGCAACTTCATAATTTGTAGACGACTGCGCACAGTGATACGATGGGTGTAATATTTGCTTAACTTATTACGCCCATCTATCCTTACCCAACGAGTGTGGGTATCTAAGTATCCGCTGTCGTATTTCACGAGTCACCTTACTTCACTGATTTAAGAAGTATGGTATCACCGTTTAGACGACCTGTCAAGGCAATTTCTGTGGCACGGATACCGTCCATGAACTTACGGAGTTGGATTTTACCTGCGCCCATAAATGCCTTCATTTGTTCTTGCGGCTTGCGTAGCGTTTTTGCAACGCTTAACTTTTCATCAAAGCCAAGAATAGTGCTGCCCTTGATACCCAATACGCCACTGCTGACAGCAGCCACATACTTGCCAATCTTACGGGTCCTGGTATTGTATACCCACAGTTCCGTAGCACCAATGATATCCGTAGGATTAACAGATACAAGATTGAGTTCCGCAAACTCTCGCATATACTTGACATTCTTAACAACCTTTTCTTTGCTAAGTGGACGAGGCTTACGGACCTTACGAACAGCCGCTTTAACTGCACCATAGGTTGTAAGAGCATCAAACAGTGCCTTATACCATGTATCATAACGTTTGAACACTGGCTTAGTCATCCACGCATAGGCTTCACGTAGAGCAGCATCACCTTTCTTATCCTGTCCTTCAAGCAACTCAGCATATTGCTCACTATACTTTTCACGGATACGAGCAACAAATGCCTGTGGCATATTCCCTTCACGGAAGTAAGCCATGAAATCAGGCACTTCGGTCGCACCTTCCATCATTGCATCAAACATAACTTCTAAGTCACCGATGGTATCTGATAACTTATCACGCAGATGGTCTTGAACATTGCGCTTGGCAATTGGTTTTTCGACGACTTGCTTCTTTTCAGCAATACGAGCATTGCCATAAGCTAGCAATTCGGCAATCTTATTAGTAATAAACTCGGCATCAGGTGACATCGGGCAACCACGCAATATCATTTTAGAGATACTGCCAATGGTAATACCAACACGGCTATCTTCACATTCAGCAAATGCGGCGATTTCTGCCTTGCCCCATTTCAAATACTGCTGACCAAATTCTACAACATATTTGCGCATATCGGCGGCGCTCATATAATAATTGTAGAAATAAAGAGCGTGAGTAATCTCCTGACGCAATTTATCAGGAGACCACTTTTTAGCATCAGTCCACACTGGTTCTGGACCAGTGAACTTTTCATCCATAAATTTAGGTTGACGAACAACGGTCTTTTTAGGTTTGGTCTTCAACATAAGTGCGGATTTAGCCATTTTTACTTCTCCAAATTGCGGTCATAGAAACCATAGTGTTGTGATACATAACGGTCATACCGATCATCAATATAACCATTGTCAATGTCAAACCATCCACGATCCTTGTAGTAGTCATACCCGTAATCATAGGTTGTGTCAACATATTTTTGTGTGGGTGCTGCTTCAAGTGCTTCTACCAACTGTGCAGTAGGCACACCGTGTGCAACATAACCAGCCGTGCACAAATCATAATATGACTGATTAGGTGTCAATTCATAATCTTGGTCAGCCATGCTATAAACCCAAGCTACATATGCTTCGGTCTCAGTTTGAACCAAAACACGTTGACGCAAGTAATATGTGGGAAATCCTTCAAGACGGTCAAGCGCAATCATATCGCTATCGCTAACTTCCCATAACACGCCGCTGACAATGCTGCCAGGTTGAATTTCAATATCGGCATGGTTACGAAACACAAGACGATAATCGTTCAGATACGCAACACCTATCAGTGTAGCATCGGGGCAACGCTTTGCCATCTGATCAGGGTGAGTGTTCATTCCGTATCCGAAATAATAACTGCGATACTCCATAATATTATACTTTCCTTAAAAATCGGGCAGACCTTGCCCCAACGAGGGCATACACTGCCCTATAACGTAAAATACCATGGTTTAGAATTTTGTCAAGCATTATTTTTAATTATATTAGGGCATAAAAAACCCTTGACAAATAGCCCAATTATGATAAATTTATAACATGTGGCCTCTTGTAATCACCTTTTTCATCGTTACCGCCTTCCTTATTTTCAAGGTTGCGGAAGCTATGTGGGAATTAGATGATTGGATAGCAGAAACCGATAAACGGTGGGCAGAAGAATATGATTATGTTCTTGATAGATTTGTCAAAAAACCGACACTTAAGCCCGAACCAACCCCAGAACCTGTCAAAAATTTGACACCTAAACTGGAAAACTTCCCAAAAAGTAGTGAAGATGCCAAGGCAAAAATCGAACGATTGATGAAAAAAAGTGCTTGACACCCCTTAAATCTGTGTTATATTAAATTATAGTCAACTGATGGAGAACGGTAATGGCTTATATGTCGCAGGAAAAGAAGTCCAAGATTGCCCCTACGGTTAAGAAAATCCTTGCCAAATATGGCGTCAAGGGTTCGTTGGCGGTTTCAAATCACATGACACTTGTGCTTAATGTTAAGAGCGGTCCTATTGACTTTATCCAGAATTACAACGATACGGTTGGAAATCAACCTGGCGGGTTTCGTCTTGGTTCGCCAGCGGTTGACCATGTTGATGTCAACCCTTACTGGTATCAGGACCAGTTCAGCGGTAAGGCTAAAAATTTCTTGAAGGAAATTTTGACTGCCATGAATGATGGCAATCACGACCGTAGCGATGTCCAATCGGATTACTATGATATTGGATGGTATGTTGATGTCAATATCGGCAAGTGGAACAAACCTTATATTCTTTCCAAGTAGGGATTAATTCAATGGCACAGGCAAATACAAGTCAAGGTAAAATCTCCACGGTTCTTCATAACCGTTATTTTACAAAAGGTGTACAAGATGCACTTGCTGGTCGTCCCTTTGATCCAGATTATGACAAGTGGGATGTAACCACACACAGCAATGCACAATGGTGCTATGAGCGTGGTCGCCAATATGGTATTGCCACAGGCGGCAAAATTCCTACTAAAACTGGCAAACGTATTAACTTTTCTGCGATGGTGGAATTTTCACGTCTTTATCGTGAGGGAATTATACTTTAAAAAAAAATAAATTTTTATTACGTAATAAAAAAGGCGGGAAAAATTCCCGCCTTTTCTTTATTCTATCTAGATTAGATTAGAACTTTGCAGTTAGACCAACTGCGAAAGCATCGCCAGTTGCATTGAAGTTTGATGAAGTATCAAAGCTACGATACACAGTTGCGCTTACGCTGTAGTTTGAAGTGATGTCATAAGTTACACCAGTTCCAAGACGATGACTTTGCCATCCATAAGTGTTGCTATCAACAGCACTACGATAACGATACTGAACAGCATTGAGAGTTAGACCAGGCATAATGGTATAATCTGCATTGCCATAAAGTGCATAATATGGATAGTTAGTTGGAGCAAGGAAACGCTCACCAACACCGACCTTACCACTTAGGGTAACACCAGCCATTGATGGAAGTGCGTAGCCAGCTTGTGCTTCAACAGTCATCTTGATTGTATTATCAAGATACTGAGTTGGACCTACTGCACCACCAACTGAGAAACCGCCGCCAAGATTATGCTTATAGCTAACGCCATATGTATCATCAGCCTTTGCACCGAAATTGTTGCCAAGGTCTTGACCATAAGTGATAGTCAAGCTATCATTTGAAGTAGGAGCAGGAGCAGCAACTGGTGCAGGAGCAGCAGGAGCCTTTGCCTTGCTTGGTAGATCAGTTGCACTTGCTGCAACAGTAAGTGCCAATAATGCCATAGTAGTCGTAATAAAAGTCTTCATTATATTTTCCTTTCTGATTGTGGTTATATCATAGACAACGAAGTTTGTCTAATTTTTTCTCAAGTTAGTAAAACATTTACTAATTGAAGGCAACGTTTGGTTTTTACTCCATAAGTTTTAAAATTTCGATTTTGCATCGCTGCCATGCCCCCCACAATTCGGGAAGCATAGATATTTATTCAACGCAAGACCAACATATAATAAAATGCACCAATAAGCAATAAATATTTTTATGTTATTAAGTGAATTATACGACGAACAGCTTGTTGAAGGTCCATGGACCGATGCCCTAAAACGCCTTGCAGTGGCAGGAACTGTGGCAACTGGTATAGGAACTGCTGGTTTAAGTGCGTATAATGCACAAAAAACACCGCAACCAATACCTACTGTGGCCCAAATACCACAAATTCAGCAAACTGACATTAAAGCAAAACCAACGGCACAAAAAACACAAAAAAGTGTCAATCCAAACTTTCCAAAAGAGTTGGCAGATGCTGGAAAGTTACAACCAAGTGAACGAGTATCACTGTTTGTAAAAACTGTTTTACCATATATTCAAGCAGAAAATAATAAGATTTTAACGGATCGCAAACGACTACAAAATGATATTAAAATATTACAACGTGGCGGAAAGTTATCTAAAGAAGAAGCTGCTTGGATTAAAAGTATGGTTGACAAATATGATGAAGATAACCTTTATGAACTATTAAAAAAGGTTGATATTATTCCACCAAGTATTGCATTAGCACAGGCTGGCATTGAAAGCAGTTGGGGTATGGACCCCAAAACCCAAAGCAGCAATGCTTTTTATGGTCAAAAAAGTTGGGCAAAAAGCGGTGGTGTAGAAGGACCATATGGCGAACGTTATCGTGCTTTTGATACACCAAGTCAAAGTATCGCAACATATATGGCAAACTTAAACAGCCATGATGCTTATGATGATTTCCGCCAAGCACGTGCACAATTCCGAAAGTCTGGTAAGCCTGTTGTTGGATTGCCATTAGTGCCAAAATTAGTAAATTATACTGATACTGGCAAAGAATATCCTAGAAAACTTAATAGTATTATTCAAGGTCGCAATTTAAGTCAGTATGATTTACCTAAAAAATAATGCTTGACACCATATAAATCTATGTTATATTAAGGTATAGTCAAACAAAGAGGAGGCTAAAATTCCTAACTGGTGCTACAACAGTGCTACTTTTACGCACGAAGACCCCGAACAGATTACCCGTTTGATCAATGCTGCCAAAGATGGCAAGTTACTCAGTGAATTTCTTCCTATGCCACCTGAATTGCTTGAAGAAGCACCCATTGGCGATGATTATGAGGCGAAGCGTGACGCTATCAAATCCCGTAATGAGCAAGAATTTGGCTATTCAAGTTGGTATGAATGGTCAATTGACAATTGGGGATGTAAGTGGGATATTTCAGAAGTTGATGAAGATTATATGGAAAAATCTGCCGATGGCAAAACCGTAACATTTTCATTTGATACTGCCTGGGCACCACCCACTGAATGGTATGACAATATTTCTGGATTTCATATCAATGCATATTATTATGAGCCAGGCGTAGGTTTCTGCGGTCGTTGGAATAGCGAAGATGGCGATGACCAATATGAAATTGATTTTGATGATGACATTGAGACGGTAAAAGAAAATATCCCAAGTGATATTTTGAATGAATTTAATATTATCGACGAGATGGAAGCATGGCGCGAAAGCGAAGAATTGGGCGACATCGATGATGCCGAAGATGGCGTCGAGGAAGAAAATGGAGAATAAAAAACTCTATACGGAATTAACCGAAAGAGCCAATTTTATTGGAAAAAATACCGTCAACCCACAAAAAACGTGGGTTGATCAGGTAGATAATTATCAGAATATTCATCTGATAAACTGGTTTCATAAAAACAATTATAAAGATTTTTTCCACAATAAAATTATAGTCGAAGCTGGTTCTGGACTAGGTGGCAAGATTCCGCTATTGGCATTTTTTAACCCAAAGAAAATTATATCGCTAGAACCAGACCCAACATTATTGGAAAAACAAAAGGAATTTTTGAAGAGTGACTTTTATTTTTTGCCCAATAAAAAAATAAATTGTGAGATAGAATATGTCAATCAAAATACAGAAGATTTTATCGAAAATAATAGTAACTTTGATATTCTGTTTTTATGTTATGCAGATCAATATATTGATATTAGGAAAGTATTCTTAAACTTTAACAAAGATGCCATAATTTATAATCATATAAAACATTTAACCAAGAGAAATTTATTAGGAATTATTAAGGAATATAATTTCAATTATGATTATCACGAGTTTACATCTGAGGAAAAATGGATAAATGAGGGATCATATTTTTTAATAAAAATTAAAAATAGTGCTTGACAATCCTAAAATATATGCTATTGTAAGAATATAAGCAATGGAGATTTCTTATGAACGTCAATGAAGCAGTTTCTCTCGCAGACCGTATCGCCAAGATTCTTGAAAACCATGCCCAACGTAACGGCAATGTATATTCGCTTATGCTTGAAATTGAGGGTTTAGAGCAGGATTTGCGTGACTATGCAGACCGCCTTGATGTATCAATGTATGAAGAACTTGGTCATGCCCTTGAACGGTATGATGATGCAATTTTGGCAAAGGGAGTTTAATATGAAACGGTTTGTGTTTAAGATGGAATGCGGCGGTATCTTTGATTGTATCGCTCGTAACTTTGAAGTGGCTTGTATTCGGTTTGAACAAAACCAATTAGGTTTTCGACCCGAAGATATTTTAGAAGTTTGTGAATGGTAAGGGAAAAGGGGTGGGAAACCACCCCTTATTGCTATGAAACGTGTAATTGTAATAGATCAAAAGCATACAATAACCAAAGTTATGGAATGGTTGGAGCGCAATGTTGGTCCAGTTACCAATAGAGGACTCATAGCCGAAGGTCTAGATAATATGCCAGAAGGCAATCACTGGAAACTTAAACATCAAATTATAACACCCAAAGGACAGCGGGTTGCTTCTGGACTTTTTTGTGAGTTTGATGACACGGTTGATGAAGGTATTATTCTATATTTTGCACTGAGGTTTGTATGAACAATAATCTTCCTGTTGCAGGTCAAATGTGGTATGATACAAAATCACTAGAATTAAAGTTCTACGATGGCAATGACTGGCAAATTATTAACAAAATGAAACCTATAAAAAATGACCTTAAAAATTATTTGAATTTTAAACGTAAGTTTGCGTTATTTCCGCACAGATGTGCTATATCCAATCGTATCATTTGGTTAGAGTATGCGCAGTGCGCAGAGCCAAGTTGGATTGTATTAGGTGATGATGAATTACTTAAATCTAAACCTATTTGGCACGATGAATATGAGCATCTAAATTGGGCAATTATAAATGGTTCATGACATTGACATACCAGATGTTATGCTTCATAAGTGGTTATATTATGAAACTGGTTTTGAACAATTACATCCAATTCCAGATATTATTCATTGGATGGAAGAGCAAGGTTATGTATATGGTAGGGATTGGAAAGTAGATACTTTTACTGGTAAAAGTTATTGGATTACATTTCCTAATAAGGAAATAGCAGCATTATTTGTAGCACGATGGTCGTCATGATTGATTTAAATTTTAAATATTAATCAGGAAAATCACGATATAGTGCATGTTGGATTGTATCAGTATTAACCCACTGATTAAATCCAACGTGTGCCGTGTCTGTTTCATTATCACTTAACGTGTTATTCATGGCTTGATCTAATTTTTCCATGCTTTCAAATTCCATCATTATATGAAATTCTGGTATATCCATACTACGAAATCCTAATTTCATTCGCATTATTCTATAATTGTGCATATAATTAAGTTGAACTAATCTATCAAGATATTTTGTCATTTTATCAACAAATTCTGCAGCAGTGATACCTTCTTTAACATCAGCCCATATATTATAAATGTTCATTTTCGCCTCTTTCAGGAAACCAATCGGTCATAACGCCTTCACGATTTAATTCAGCAGTAATACAACTTATACCGCCATCCCAAAAATATCTATGACGTAAATTTACAATATGAGGCGTCACACCGTGTCTTTCATATGCATCAAAAACTTCTTTGTTATAACTTGATACGATAATATTTTTTTCGTCAACGACTAAAGAATTAACACTAAAAACAGTTTCCTCTGCATTTCCTACCCAATCTTTAAGCCAAGTACCAACAAATTCAACAAGTTCATCACTGTTATCACCATTTACTATCCACCATGAACCATTGGTTTTTTTCTTATATTCAACCCAATCAGGCATTAAGTCAACCTCATGCTCAACTTTGACAACTTCCCAACCAGGAAAAGTTGAACTATAAGAATCCATATCATGTGAACTGATAATTAAACCTGGTTTTACTGGAGTAAAACAACCGTCCATATGACCTTCTGTTTGAATATAATGTGTTCTATAATTTCCGCTAAAATATTTTTTAATAAGATATTTGTTTGAAAGTAATTGTTCCTTGGACAAGTATTTTTCACCTCTTCCAAGATACAAATCTTTTCCTATTCTTGTAATACCATTCACTTTTATATTTGTTAGTAAATTTTCTAAATTTTTATTATCCATTTGTGAATAGTCTATTATACTGTTGCCACTAGCTTTAACTTTATTAATTACTGGATTCCACCAATTGACAAATTGCTTAACAGTCAAATCAAATTCTTCTTTATTTTCTAATGAATTTCTTTTAATTCTTCCGCTTGTTTTTAAAGCAGCATATTCATAAGGAAATATATAAAATTTTTCTCCAATCATAATCATTTGATCACGTGGATTCATGCTTACAGGACCAGGTATTCTTAATTTTTTATTAAAGTACTTGTCTGGAACAATGTCAGGAGTATTAGGACGAACTATATCAACATTGAAAGTTTTTAACAACTTAATTAAAGACTGATAATCTTCTTCTGTTTCAATTGCTATACGCTCAAACAAACTGCGAAGTTTTGGATTTTCAATAAAGCTATAAAATTCAGGAGGATAGCTTTTTCCAACAACACAGCTTGTAAGTCTATCCCAATGATTATAAACTTTAAACACTTAGTATTCCAATTTGTTACTGTATCTTAATTTTTTTAATTATCTGTATGAAAATTATTTATAATCACATACTTGGTCTCAAAAAAAACTTGATTTTACTTTAAAAATATGTAAAAATATACCAATTTTATCACTTGACAGATTAAAAATAATATGCTACTATAAGATATTGGTTAAACTTTTTAAATTGAAAAATTATGTACAAGTTAGATTTAGATTTTGAAAATGGTTTTTGGATTCCACATCATTGGCCTGATAGAGATTCAACATCCTATTCTATTTGGAAAAATTTTAGCCAATATTGCCGTGAAAAAGGTAGTTTTAGCGAAGTTGTGCTACTGACCGAGTTCAATGCCAAAGCACAACGATATGCTGGTGATGATGATGACGATGACCAATGGTTTGTGCGTTTTAATACGCCAGAAGATTATACTTTTTTTGTAATGAGATTTGCGTAATGGCTAAAATTAGGGTCCATGATTTAGGACCGCATCGTTGGCATATGACTATCAGGTTTGATAACATTTACACAAATGAAGTAAACTTTGAATTTAAACAATGGATGCATGCAAATTATCCAGATTGCCTCTGCATACACAGATTTAATAGCGGTGATCCATATTGGGAAGTTCGAGGCGGTGATCCAATGGACCAAGCATTTATTGCTATGTGGTGGGGCGGAGAAAATAATTGACATATTATAATTTTGTGTTATTATAATAATAAACATAGGATTTGTTATGGTAAGGAAAAGCAGCGAAATTATTGAGGATTTTATCAACTCACTAGAGAAACTTGTTGATGCTCTTGATGATGAATGGCATCACAATGATGAAGGTGAATGGCGCATGGCAGATAATATCCGCCAAAATATATTGCCACTTGCCAAAGAAAGATTCAAGGAACACCTTGATGAATATATTGATCGCAGAATACAAACTTACTTAAAGAAAGTAAAAATCAATGTCAAATGAAGAAACGCATAAATTAATTGAATATAAAGTATCAACTCGCTATAAAAAAAGTATTACAGAAATTGAATATTTTGTAAAAGATGGCAAGACCATTTCCTATGCCACTGGTTGGCGTTGGGGATATGTCACACTAATTGTTCCAGAAGGCGTTGACCTTGCTGCTGAACTTGATGCAGAAAACAACGACGAAGTTGAAATTGACGAACTTGGTTATGATATCCGTGACCGTGATTTAGATGATGGTTGTTGGGATGAGTGGGATTACGGCGATCTCGATGATGAGGCAATTGCCGCTATCGATGAAGCTGTTGAAGAAGATGGCAGTGCATATGGTGCGTTAGTTGATGTTCTAGGATGGGATGCGGTTGATAGCACCTTAGTATTCAGTGGTCC
>Ga0214192_1001493_pt1 | contig 12996 bp, 11 predicted proteins | sample TroBogEpilimnion_44_FD_153030 | JGI IMG/M metagenome (GOLD analysis project Ga0214192, IMG submission 153030) | Freshwater microbial communities from Trout Bog Lake, WI - 29JUL2008 epilimnion | ecosystem: Environmental > Aquatic > Freshwater > Lake > Epilimnion/Euphotic zone | place: Trout Bog... | reverse complement strand
AATACTAAAATAGAATTGTTAATTTAATTTTAATACTAAAATAGAATTGTTAATTTAATTTTAATACTAAAATAGAATTGTTAATTTAATTTTAATACTAAAATAGAATTGTTAATTTAATTTTAATGTTCTGCGCATTTTGTTAATCTGCCAATTTTTTTACAATAACGTTGTATAATTTCCTTAAATTTGTCTATCTAATCAAATGTTAATATATGTTCTTTTTTAAAATTAGATGAACTATAATTTATTATTATATTGTTTTCAAATGCAATTATAATTTTTTTATTTGGTTCTAATTGATTATCATATAAAATAATTGTATTTATTTTTTGTATATAAATAGGAATAAAATCCATATCAAATTGTATAATAAATTTTATAAATGGCATATAATTATTTAATTGTTCAATAATTAAATAATTATCAAATATAAATACACGATATTCATAATATAATTGAACATAAAGTTTTGTTTCGGCCCATATTGATAATCTATATTTATTATAATAACATGATATTGAATAATCATAAAATTTATATTCAAGGTCTAATTGATGGAATAAATTGATTATTTCGTCCATACTATATAGAATTGTAAATAATCAATTTTTAAAATCACAATTTTAAAATCGCAATTTTAAAATCGCAATTTTAGAATTAAAATTGAAATTTTGATAAATATTGTATTTTAGGTATGGATCAATCATACTTCACAAACGAGGCCGAAAAATACCTACAATACATTGATGAATTGGGATTTCAACGCGATTATCAACCACTTCTCAATCACATAAATTATAGGATAAAACAGATGCGAACATTCAAATGTAAGTTTGAATTAGTATCTGAGCATTTTGCAATAACATTTTTATGGACAATTGGAAATCATCGCGAATATATACAAATGGGATTATTTGATGATGATATTTCAAAATATGATGATGTACCAGATTATGTTTTGTGGTGCGATTGTGAAAACAGACCATTGACTGAATTATTCAAGCAAAAACATGTTGAACATATTGATTTAAAGACATACATTGATCAATATTTTGATACGGTTTTTGACAATGGATATGATGCAATTTTTGAACCTTTTTTGGAACAAGTAAATAAGAGAATAGATGAATTTTTAAAATTTGGCGAATGTACAGAAGATTATAATTGTCAAAATTTTCTGTGGACCGTTGGTTATCAACGTGAATTTGTCAAAAAGTATGAATTAAATATTGATATAGATGAATTTTCAAGCGTGCCTGATTATTTCTTGTGGAATGACAGAGAACATCGACCATACACAGAATTATTCAAGAGGCGAAAACATTCACTGGATGACGATGATGTACGACGTGTAATACGAATAATACATTAATGAAAATTATTTTTTTATTTTAATTAGATTTATATGTCAAAAAATGTATGTCAAAAATGTATGTCAAAAAATTGAATTATATATAATCATATATATTAAACATGGTATACTTACAACTTTCGAGCATAAAAGATAGTAATCCAAGTGCATATCAAAAAATTATTGATATTTTAAATGAATATAACCCTAAATATACATTAAAAAAAGATGTTTTACATATAAATATTGAAAAATACGAAAATGTTGAAATAAAATTAGATATTGATTCAATAGATAATATTAAAAATATGATTAAATGTATTAGTGGAAAAAATGAAGAATTGCAAGATTGTATAAATAAAATTAATACAAAACTTAAAAAATTTGATATGATTTGTCGAATTGTTATATCAAGTGAAAATTATTATTTTAAATTTTATTTGAAAGTTATTGAGGATGCTAAAATGACTATATTTAATCAATATTGGATAGATGAAAATAAAAGTCATGAAAATTTTACAACATTTATGATTGACGATAATTATGATGATATAAATAGATATTTAAGTGCAGTATGTAATACTGAATTATATATTGCTGAAAAAGTTAAAATTACTGATGGAAATATTTATGATGATGATAATTTTATGGTAATATATGAAAAAGATATTCAAAATAATAGTTTATGTTGTAAAATTTTTGTATATGATGATTATAATTATGTTGAAAGTGAAGAAATTAAAAATAAACGCGAACAATATGCAAAACGTGAAAAAATACTATTATGTGAAGAAGATGAGGTAGATGACGGATTTAAAAAAGAATATCATATCCATATTAAATGTATTTGTTGTTGTGATAAACTTGTTAAATATTTACGAGAATTTTATCCTATGTTATTGAAATAAAGATTTTATAATTTTAATAAAAAAATATATTTTTTTATTATTTTTATATTTATTACCTTTAATATTAATTTATATTATTACGTTGTATAATATTGTCAAAAGAAGTAAGATAATAAGTATCTCCTTCATTTGGTATTATTAATTCACTAAATTGTAAATTTTTAATAATTTTATACATTGAATCTTTATATTGGTCATAAATTTCTTCTTGTATTTCATTTAAGATAATATTTTTTGCATACTCAAATAGTTCAATTGGAGTTTTAATATGACTAAATTCTGCTAGTTTTCCATGAAGTGATATATAATGTGATCTTATATCTGTGTATGATTCTTCATGTAAGTTTTTTAGGCTATAATTTGGTAATCCACAAATTATACGTTGAAATTTATCTAAATGTGTTTTAAATCTTTCTAATTCTATAGGAAAATATTCAGGAGTAACATAATTTTTTGAAACTGTACACAACATATTACTCATCATAATATGTAATTGTCTTTTATATTTAATATGAGATAAACTATAAAATGTAAATAATTCTTTAAATTCACATTCTGATTTTTGAATTTTATTAATAATAGTATTATAATTATCAATATTATCAGGATTTACTGTAAAATAACGACGTGTTGATGTCATATATTTTTCGTATGCATATTACCATATATTTATATTTTGTGGGATTCAATTTTGGATAAAAAAATATAATATATTATTAACATTTTTATTAATATTTAGTACTTTTTATTAATATTTAGCACTTTTTTATTAATATTTAGCACTTTTTATATTTTTTAAATTTTTAAATTGTATAAAATTTACTTTCATATACATAATTATCAATGTTGAACCAATTATTGATTCAATTTCTCCATTCATTATTCCACTTAAATCTATTTCATATTGTTGATATAATCTATCAAATTCGTCCAATGTTAATGTTGATAAATTTATATTATCGATTTTTATATTATCATTATTTAATATATAACTACACCATTCATTACATGGAATATTCACTAATTTTCCATTTTGTGTAAAATATTCATTTACAAATTTTGTATGCATATATTTATAATCACGTTTTTGTCGTTCTTTCATTGATTTATTAGTTTCTTCGCATATAAAATATTCATTTCCTTCATTATCAGTTTTTGATTTAACAATTACTTCTGATTCACAATATAAATCCATTTTTTCTAAATCATGTAATGTTAATTCATCATAATTATAATTATTATTACGTAAATAGACTATAATATTATCTAATACTTGAATTGCTTGTGGATAAAATAAATTATGATATTCTGGATTTGCTAAAATTTTATTTTCAAAAATTTCTTTTATCGTATATTCTTTTTCACCATCTTTTCTATTATATTCATATGATGATAATTCTGTACATTTATGAAATTTTAAGAAAATATGAGAAAAGAAATCAATAAAATTTTTTATTTCTGTTTGATTTCTTTTGTTTACAAAATATTTTACTATATTTATATCACTTGTATCCATAATTTCAATGTTTAATTCATTTAATTTAAATTCATTAATTAAATCTAAATTTTTAATTAAAATATCAATATTTTCATTATATATATGATTAAGAATTTCATTAAATTTATTTTTATCAATTAAATATTTATCACATTCAAACTTATATTTATATTTATTATATTGAAATGTTCTAAATTTTATTTCATCAATCGACAATTCTTCGAATATTAATTGATGTTTATCTCCTATTTCTTCAAAATGATCAATATTATTTATTATTAAATATGAAATTATTTCATTAAACATATCTATAATTGAATGATTAATTTCTAATTTAAGAAATTTTTTATCATATATAAATTTTTTAAAATATTCATAATCAAAATTTTTTAATTCTTCAATATTAAGTAATTCATAGATGTAATCTGATATAATATCGCTCATTTTACAATGATTATATATATTATGTAAATATTCAATTTTTTGAAATGTGATAAAAAATATATTTTTATTTATATTATATAAATTTTTATTTTACAATAATAGTTTCTATCTTATCTTCAGATTGACTATATTGAGTAAATTTTTTATCATCAAATACATCATATATAATCATTTCAACTTTTTCTTCATCATACCAATCATAAAATAATTTTATTTCTCGCAAATATTCTGTAATATCTTTTGGATTAAATCTTTCATGATTAATATATCTTATCCATCTTAATAATGTTTTTTCACGTTCTTCAGTACATAAATTTTTTCCATTTTTAGATTTATATTTATCTGGATTATATCGAATAAATATTGTTGCAATTCCACCTAATGATTGAGCAATACCGTGCGTTCGTCTATATTCACATTGTTCTTTATATGATTCATGTTGATCTTCGTCAATTTCAACAATTAATGCGAATTGTAAATTTTTATCCATTATTAAAATATCTGGTCTATATAATGTGCATTCTCCATTATCAATAATTTTATCATGGTGTATATATTTTATATTATTCTCTTCTAATAATTTAATAATTCTCATTTCACGTTGACCTTTTTTTAACAATCTTTTTTTATCTCTATCACATTTATTGCACAATTCATCATTACTAATTATTCCTATATCTTTACATTCTTTACATTTTGTAACAATCATTAATTTTTCATTGTCTGATGCATGTAAATAGCAATGAATATTTGTTTCAACTCCATAAATTGCATAATCACCACATGTTGGTTCAATACATCTTTTATTCGGATTTTTTGTCATTCCTTCTTTTCTATGTTCTCTACACCGTGTAAATCCTTGACTAGGATAACCATATGTACTTTGTGTTTTACATCCATCTTCTTTACAAATTTTATTTTTTTGTGCAATATTATCCATTAAATTATTAGAATGATCAGAACAAAATAATTTTGAATGATCATTTGGTATTGCATATTGTGGCACTTTATAACATTCAAAAACAGAACATAATTGACGACCATTATATGACATTTCAACTGTTTTACATTCAGCACAATACCAGATAGTATCTCCTGCTTTTTTATAATGTGCATTTTCACCACATAATTCACATACATTTACTATTTTAGGTCTTAAATTTATCATATCATCCATTTTATGCAATGAACAATGTGTTTTTATTTTTTTACCATTTTCATCTATTTTACCAAATCCTGCCTGTTTACCACACCCAACTTCAACACATTTTACATTTGACATATCAACCATATCATCATCTTTATGTTTACCACAATATAATCCTTTTGTACAATAATCATAATTAAAAGATGCAGTTATTTTGCAACCTTCAAATCTACAAGTATTTCTATAAATTTCTATCATTCCTTCAGTTTTATGATGAGAACACCTAGCTGGTCTTCCATATTCTTCAAAATTATATCCTGCTGTAATTGAACATTTTTTATCTTTATCATCAATATAATTACATTCTACTTTTTCACGACAACACATACCAACAAGTGCATGTTTTTCACAATAAAGTAATGATGTTTCATTTGGATAATTAAATGACGATCTAATTTTACATTGTTGACCATCTTCTATATGTTTACAACATTTTGTTGGATCTATAAATTTTATATATTGATTTGGTATTTGTTCATTTATCATATATGCACACGTTCTACAATAAACAACTTTTTTCTTTTTATCATCATGTCTATAATAAAATGCACGTCTATAACAATTATCGCTTATACATGCTGCACTTTTATGACCACAATCAATAATATCATTTTCATCAAATAACATTTCGGCATGACATAAACAATATCTTCCTTTTGGTTTAATTTTTGTTCCATCTGGTTTAATAATAATATTTTTTATTGAATTAAATATACCCCTTGTTTCACATCCAAAATATCTACATAATGATCCTTTTTTACGTTTATGTTTTATTTTACTATCAGGAGGATACTCATATCCACGAGAAACATTATATATATTATCTTTCTCTGGATTAACATTTTTACAGCCTTCGCACATGACTTTATCTAATTTCAAATATTCTAATATAAGTTGAAGATTATCATTTTCTACTTTTTTAATATGATTATGAAATCCCCAATATGGGCGAAATCCGCCACAGATATCACACATACTATATCACTATAAATTTATATATTCAATATGAGTACACAACTATATAAAAATGGTGGCTTAATATAAGTAAAAATATAAATTCAATTTTTAACATTATTTATACTTTAATTTTATTATAAAATATATATTAAATAATATTATTAAATTTATATGTATAAATGATATTATTGATTAATTAATAATTTTTTATAATTTTTTTTCTACCTTTATATATATAAGTTTTACGTGTATTAGTCACTTGGAAAAGGGCTAATTTTACGCGAATATGTCTACAGGAGGAGTATTTAAACTTTTAGCCAACGACGGCAAAGCTGATCGTATGATTTTAGCTACTAAGCTATTGTATCAACGTATTCAAGATATTATGTACATCCGCTCTCGTCAGGGTCGTGATGATATTACACCAACTCTTATTGATCTTGAACGTACTCATATTGTGTTCGTCAATTCTCACTTCAAGCCATTCGCTGCTATTGGTTACGAATATAACAAAGTTCGTCCCAATTCTGGAAGTCCTACACTTGGAAGTGGAGTTCAATTCTCAATTCCTCAATTTGGTGATTTCTTCCATGACATGGTTTGTCGTGTTCGTTTGTCAAGTTGTTATGCAAATAATGGAGTCACACCACTTCAATCAACAACAGAAATTGGAGCATTTCCAGCATCGATTAATAATGTGAATCCACAAGCAAGTAAAACCGCATGGGCTGGAATAAATTATAATATTGTTGATGCGTTTGGTAATCAAGTCGTTGCTGGAAATGTTCCAAGTGCTACTGACACTGCGGGAACAACAGCTTTTAGTGATGTTGGAACTACAACTGCTAATTATCGTAATTTTGTTCGTTATTGTGAATTTCCAGGTAATGCGTTGTTTACATATGTTAAATTTGATGTGAATGGTAATCCTCTTGATGAATATGATCAATATGTACCAGTTATGCTTGAAAAATTTACAGTTCTTCCTCATAAACGCGATGGATTTAATCGTCTTGTTGGTCAACAAGTTCCTATTACTGGACAATCTGGAGTTCAACGAAATGTAATCGCTGATTGTGACACTACAACTAATCCATCTGGGTTTGGTACTTGGGATAATTTGCCAGTTGTACAAAAAGGTGGATCTACAGGCACTGTGTGGACAACAGTTGCGTCTACAATTTATGGAACAAATGCTGTTACTACACAGACTCAACAATATAATTATACTTATAATACTCCAACAACGCCTGGTATTACTAAATTTACTATGGGGCAAAGTAATCAAACAGTTGGACCACTTCAAGCGCAATATCAAGTGGATTCTTATACAAGTGCTCTGACTGGAGCACTTATTCAACCTTATACATTTGATGCGGCATCGTCTAAAACGGCTATGGCTGTCCCTACATTTGCAAATTTAGATGTTTTTACACAATATACTGCAAGTGCATTACCTCAAGTTAATGTATCAAATGGTACTCAAATGGATTTTGCACAAACAAATATTTTATACACAAATGGCCCACAAACTCCTAAAATGATTCAAGCACCTCTTGAAATTTGGAATAAGTTAAAATTTTGGTTTAATGATGATGTACGACTTGCAATTCCAAGTGTTAGTATTCCTTTTGGTCAACGATTTATTTCAATTGATCTTGCTCTTGCTCAAAATCTTGTATTTGAATATCCAAGTATTTATCTCGAGTCTATTCAATATTGGGAAAATACTCCATCGACTAGTATTGCATCTGGAAGTAATGTACATGCAACAAGTTCTGAAGCTACCTACGAAACTCGTACATATACACCAATTTGGCAATTAAATGGTGTTGTTGCACCATCTATTATGACAATGGAACTTTACATTAATAATATTTTCGTTAATCCAGAAGTTCATGATATTTTCATTAAACGTATTGGATTTGCACTTATTCGTGTTTACCGTCAACAAACTACAACTATTACTACTCCTGGTTATAATGAAGTACTATTAAGTTCTTTGAAATGGCCGGTTGAATTTATGTTTTGCGGTCTTCAGCCTCAATTTAATCAACGTCCTGCAAATACATCATCAAATGTTGGAGTAATTACAGGAAATGTTAATCAGTGGAGAGATTGGTATCGTATGACCCGTCAACTTGAAGTTCTTGCAGATGTTGCAACAAATGCATCTGGATCTATTGGTGCGTCATCTATTGGCCAAATAGATGTAAATAAATATTTCATTCCAGTTTCAACAATTGATAGTGCAGGTCTTACATCTCATGGAATTAAAATCTATGATATGTTTCAAGATATGTTCTTTACACAATATTCTCCATATCATTATGGAGATGTTAAATTGGTTACTCCAAATGATACAGGTGCACTGTTTGTGAACGTTGCATTGTTCCCTCGTAGTTATCAGCCAAGTGGTCATTTAAATATTTCACGTGCTCGTGAAACGTATTTTAACTTCAATTCTTCGTATGTTTCAGCAAATACACCGTGTACATTATATATTGTGGCAATTTGCATCAACTTTTTACTTATTAGTGACGGATCAGCTATTCTACGTTATTCTACATAAGATTTTCAGCAAAAAATCAAAAGTCATAAAAAATACAAAAATCACATAAAATGCGTTTTAACAATAAAATTATAAAAAATTATTTTTTATATTTTTATATATTTTATATTTTTAATTATTTATTTTTCAATTTTATCATCAGAAATATCATTATCTGAATTACTATTTTCTGATTCGTTATCAGAATTACTATTTTCTGATTCATTTTCTAATTCATTTTCTGATTTATTTTCAGATAATTTTGTATCACTTTTGATTCTATTTGTAGAAATTTATCATAATCATAGAAATAATTTAATTTCGCCAATTGAATTATTTGGGTTTGCTTATTTTTTAATTTATATTTTTTCATTATTAAAATGTATATTCGTTACTTAATAGATTATTTTATAATTAATACATATTTCTAAATTTTTTATTCATATTTTATATATTTGACATAATCTTTTATGTCTACATCAGGTGTATTTAAGCTATTAGCCAATGATGGCAAAGCTGATCGTATGATTTTAGCCACAAAATTACTTTATCAACGTATCCAAGATATTATGTATATTCGCTCACGTCAAGGAAGAGATGATATCACGCCAACTTTAACAGATTTAGAACGTACACATATTATATTTGTCAATTCTCATTTTAAACCTTTTGCGGCAATTGGATATGAATATAATAAAGTTCGCCCTAATTCTGGAAGTCCTACGCTTGGAAGTGGAGTACAATTCTCTATTCCTCAATTTGGAGATTTCTTCCATGACATGGTTTGACACGTTCGTCTTGATCAAACATACGCAAATGTTGGAACAACTCCAGCACAAAGTACTAATACTGATCAAACTGCAAGTATTTTTCCATATGGTACAGCATTTGCTCCAAATGAACAAAATTATTCATATAATATTGTAGATTATAAAGGCAATGTACTTGTTGCTGGTGTAAATACTGGTCCAGTAAATGCTACAAAATCTTATCGTAATTTTGTTAGATATTGTGAATTTCCAGGTAATAGATTATTTAATTATGTTAAATTTGATGTGAATGGTAACCCTCTTGATGAGTATAATCAATATGTGCCAGTTATGCTTGAAAAATTTACAGTTTTCCCCAATAAACGTGATGGTTATAATCGTTTAGTTGGTCAACAAAATCCAATTAATGGTCTTGGTCAATTAAATTCAAACCCAATTTATGATGCTGATAATTCAAATACTGGAATTAATCAAGTTGCATTATCAGGTTTAACAGCACTTGCATCGACAAATAATTTATCATCTGTTACATATAATACACCATCAGGTATTTCACCATTTACTATGGGTCAAAGTAATTCGACAATTGATCCATATGTACCTATTGCATCAACTGCAAATCAAAGTATCAACGAACCTGCTAGATTTGGTGCTCCATATACAGGTGCTCAAGTAAATCCACCATTTTATCAACCATCAAGTTATGCACTTGCACAGCCAACTGATGCACTTTCTGATGCATCATTTGATAATTTCAGCAATGCGTCTGGAACATTCCCACTTGATCAAATTCAAAGCGATTTTGCAATGTCTGTTAAATCTTATGTTAATGGATTTCAAACGCCAAAACCTGTTCAACCTCCTCTTGAAATTTGGAATAAGTTAAAATTTTGGTTTAATGATGATGTTCGATTGTCTATTCCAAGTGTTAGTATTCCTTTTGGTCAACGTTTTATTACTATTGAATTAGCACAAGGTAGCGATTTAGTTTATGAATATCCATCAATTTATTTAGAAAGTATTTGTTCACTTGACTCATCAATTACATTTGGTGCTGGGGTGTTAACATTACCAGCTACAAATGTAACAGCTGGAACTCCAAATTATGTTACTCCTGCTAGCATTAACACTGACACATATACGGTTGCAGTTACTAGTTTTGGAAGTGCAACAACTGCACCAAGTTTAACTCCTATTTCATATACATATCGTAGTTATTCACCAATTGTTCAATATAATGGAGTTAATGCACCTGCAATTTTGATGATGGAAATGTATATTAATAATATTTTCGTTAATCCTGAAGTTCATGATATTTTCATTAAACGTATTGGATTTGCGTTAATTCGCGTTTATCGTCAACAACAAACTACAATGGTTGGAAATGGATTAAATAGTATACTTTTATCATCCCTTAAATGGCCAGTTGAATATATGTTTGTTGGTTTACAACCACTTTTCAACACAAAACCCGCAACTGCTTCAGCTGGATTTGTTACTGGTGGAAATGTTAATATTTGGCGCGATTGGTATCGTATGACTCGTCAAGTTCTTGTAAATGCAAACGAGCCATGCCTTGCATCAAATGCAGTTTGTGGATCTACTGTAAATCCTGTTGTCGCTGATACATACTTTGTGCCAGTTTCAACAATTGATAGTTTGAGTTTAGTAAGTCATGGAATTAACATTTATGAAAGTTTCCAAGATACATTTTTCACTGCATACGCGCCATATCATTATTCTACTCATGATTTAGTAACACCTACAGATACTGGTGCATTCTTTATAAATATTGCACTTTTTCCAAGAAGTTATCAACCAAGTGGTCATTTAAATATTTCACGCGCTCGTGAAACATATTTGAAATTTAATTCATCATATTGTAGTGCAAAAACGCCATGTATGCTATTAATTGTTGCGTTGTGTATAAATTTTATACTTATTTCAGATGGTAGCGCTATTTTGCGTTATTCTACATAAATTTTACAAATTGTCAAATAAAAAATAATAAAATATAAAACAAAAATATAAAACAAAAATATAAAACAAAAATATAAAACAAAAATATAAAACAAAATATAAAAATTGATAAAAAATATTTTTTATGTATTATGTAATTTTATTATTCATTATATTTATTTAAATAACAGTTATTCAAAAAATTAAAACAAATAATGATTATTTTTTATTAATAAAAATAAATATATTGTATCAATAAAAATAAATATATTATACATTAAATGATTTATTTAAATTTAATATAAAATTGAATATTTTATAATCTATTATATGTAATAAAATGAATCGCATTTTTAATGTTTTATCACTAATTATTAAATGTGAAAATAATATTAAAGAAACTAATATCAAAGAAGAAAATATAAATATACGTGAAATAAAAAATTTAAACTTACAATTAATTAGAGTCAATAATCAATTAAAAAATCTAAATGATTTAGCAAATACACAAACTTTTGCAATTATTGTTATAGTATTCATTAAATTTGTAGATATAATTGTTAAATAAACATTATAAATTGTAATATAAAATTGATAACATTTTTTTATTAAAAATTGAATTTATATAAATATATTATAAAATGACTTATCTATATAGTGGATTTGGTATTATACGTAATGAAAATATAGAAATTTGGGGTAATTGGTGTGATTGGAAATTTCCAATTATAACTAAACATTTAAGTATATTTTTACCATATTTACCTTATTATGAATTTAAATTTCGTAATAAATTAACAAATGAATGGTTTTGTAATGAGGGTATAAATTCACAACACATAATGAATAATAACAATAGAAATAATATTTTACAAATGACTGATTTTGGTAAAAAAAATTATTATACAATTGAAAATTTAACACTTAATAATGATATTTTATCTTTTGAAATAGTACATTATGTATATGCATATATTAATTGTAAACATTTTAAAAATTTCTCTATAAAATATATTATAAAGATACCCACAGTAACAAATGAAATATATATTGAAGATAATGAAAATATACTTTATGTAACTAAGGATAAATTTTGTTTTACAGATCAATATGTATTATTTGTATCTTATGATAATAAATTAATTGAGTCAATAAATGAGTTATTGATAAATAAACATAAAAATATAAAATCTGCAAGATATTAAAATTGAAATTTAAAAAATAATTTATATAAAGGATATATACACATAATACATAATATAAATGGATAATATTGAAGATATTATTAATTTTTGCAATAATTATGATCACAATTATGCAATAACTTTATTATTCATTATAAAACTTT
>Ga0214192_1001488_pt1 | contig 13034 bp, 14 predicted proteins | sample TroBogEpilimnion_44_FD_153030 | JGI IMG/M metagenome (GOLD analysis project Ga0214192, IMG submission 153030) | Freshwater microbial communities from Trout Bog Lake, WI - 29JUL2008 epilimnion | ecosystem: Environmental > Aquatic > Freshwater > Lake > Epilimnion/Euphotic zone | place: Trout Bog... | reverse complement strand
CTGAGAAGCCGGCACGAGCAATTGAGCATTCACCGTTTGGCCGTCGAGATTCTTGGTAGTAAAGCCGGTCGGGAAGGCAGAAGTCGTCCCCGTAGTAAAATCCCATGAGTAGTATGTCTGAGAGAAACCCTCAAACACCAACACCATGGCAATGAGCAGAGTTGATATTTTTTTCATTTTGAGCTGAAGTTTGTTAAAAAAATTTGAATTGTGAAGGTAAATCAAATGCTTTTAATCCAAGAATAAAAAACAAAATAAAAAATGCTTAAATTTGTTTTAACAAATAATCAAAATGATCAAAAGGATACTTTATTCATTTCTCCTCCTGACGCTCGCTGTGACTATCAAAGCACAGGATCTGCTGGTGCTGCCCACTGATACAGTCAGACTCGATACTACGTCCGCATGCAATATAGAAAGCATCCTCATATACAGTGTCAAGAACACCACGACAGACACTCTGAAAATGAACTGGAAAATCGTGTACAATACCTTCCCTCACTCATGGACGGTAGCCTACTGCGATCCTAACTATTGCTACTCGAGCTCACAGATAGCAGGGCATACCTTCCAATACAAGCTCAATCCGGGTGTCACGGGTCTGATGCAGCTGGATGTGACTCCTACTAGCGGCACGAATAATGGTTACTTTCAGGTCTTCACATGGGCGAGCAATGACAGTGTGAACACCGCTACACTGCTCAACTATAAGGCATCGATCAATACCGGCACCTGCACTAACGGCATCTCTGAGCCGACTGTCACGCAGGTATCTCTCTATCCTAACCCCGTGAGAAGCGATCTGAAACTGTCTCTATCTCAAAATCTGAGCAACGGTCAGATCGATATCTACGACCTGATAGGCAGCAGGGTCTACTCACAGGCGATCAGCAGCAGGGAGGTGGTCAAGGAATTTGACCTCTCGGGACTGCAAAACGGTATCTACGTGGTACGCGTATCTGATAGCGGCCGGGTGGTAGCTACGAGGAAGTTTACGAAAGAGGATTAATTAATTTTCTGAAAAATACAGGACAGCCATTTGCGTATGCAGGTGGCTGTTTTCTTTTTAGGCAAAAGCTAGATTCCATTTTAAAACAGATTCAGCACCTGTTGGCCTGTCATGCGGGCTTCGAAGTCCAGCAGCCATTTCTTGCGGTCAAGGCCGCCGGCGTAGCCGACCAGGGTGCCGTTGGTACCGATCACGCGGTGGCAGGGCACGATGATGGCGATATTGTTTCGGCCATTGGCGGCGCCTACGGCGCGTATGGATTTGGCGTCGCCGATCTTTTTAGCGAGATCTAGGTAGGAACTGGTTTTGCCGTATGGTATATTGATCAGTTCGTCCCATACCTGGCGCTGAAAGTCCGTGCCTGACTGGGATAGCATGAGCGTAAATTCTTTTCGTGTACCAGCGAAGTACTCCTCCAGCTGTGTGATGCAGTCTCTGATCACTCGGGGCAGGTGGGTGGAGTCTTTCCTGACCTCGTCTGTGAAATGAACAGTGCTCACGAAATCTTCGTCTCCCGATATCTCCAGAGGGCCGACGGGCGAGGACATGTATGCATGATAGAGAGGCATGGCAGTGCTTAGTTTCCTTTGAGCTCCTCGACGTCTTTTTGGAGGGTCTGCATCATGTGCAGGATATTTTGAAAGGACAGGTCGTTGCCTTTATTAAGGTGGCCGATGTGGAGGACAGCTTTCCATACTTCGAGCACTTCTTCCGCTTTGATAGGATAGGCGGGGTAGGCGGTATTGTCAGAGCGGAGGATGAGGGTGCCGTTTTCTTCGATCTGATTGAAGAGGCGCTTGTACACGATGCCGTCATGACGCGAGAGCACCACGTAGGTGAGACCGTCTTTGATGTTCTTCCAGTTGTCCACGTACTCACCGATCACGATAGAACCGGGCTGTATAGGGAGCATGGAGTCACCTTTGATCTCAAAGGCACGGTACGTACCGGCAGGCAGGAATGGCAGCCGGAAGCGATTCAGCTCTTTGATGAAACTGGGATCAGCGTAGCCATTCAGGTAGCCGGCGGCGGCTTTGACGGGTACCATCTCGATATTTTCGTTGTCAGCCTTGTCGACGGTGATGGCGAGGACGCGGAGGTTTTTGCCAGCCACATCCATCTGCTCCTCAGAGAATATCGGCACCCGCTCCGTGAGGCGCAGGTCGCGGGTGATCAGGTGGTCGATCGTATGCTTGAATATCTTAGCGATCTGCGCCAGCACCTCATAGTTGGGCTTAGCCCGGCCTTCCTCATAGGAACCGATGAGGGAACGCTTGATCTCCAGCTCGGCGGCGAGCTGCTCCTGTGTCCATGCTTTTTGCTTGCGCAGGAACTTGATATTCGAATGAATAAAATCCATATAGAATAATTTTGTGCAAAACTAATTATTTTAGCAATATAATACTAATTTTATTTGCATAATTTTTAAAATAAGTGCAAAGAACAGTGAAAAAGCCGGGACACGGAGCGGTTTAATATGCCGTTTTCATTCCTCTTTTTTAAATAAATATAATATATGTATAATGCTCTATTTATGCCGATTAAATTCACACATAAGGATGTAAAAATGAAACATAAAAAACCGGCTATATGCTGTGAAAAAGAAATGCAAAATTTGCATTATTATAATATAATTAGTATTTTTGAGGAATGGGCACATACAAGAACAGCCACCTCTGCCAAACCCTCTCCGAAGGAGAGGTCTTTAACAGCCGAATGCATCCTCATCCTAAATCCTTCTCCGAGGGAGAAGGACTTTAATACCAGAACAGCCGAAGCCCAGACACCCTTAAAGGGAACTTTAATAGCCATTGCCATAATTTTAAGTCTGAGCGATTTCAAAACGAGTCCTAATTGAATATATTTAAATCATGCCTGAAGAAATCAAATGCAGCAACTGTGGCGCTACGCTATCGACTACTGATGAAAAATGTCCCTACTGCGGTACGCCTAATCCTAAATGGAGGAGGCCTGTGGCACAGATTGGTCTGAGTAAAGCGGAGATTAGGGATGACAATACAGAGCAAATAGATGGTACAGATGACAGGACTAAAATCACACCAACATCAGGATCAGTCAGATCAAAATCAGGTTGCATGATAGCTGCAGGGATCATCCTGATTTTGACATTAATCACCACGTATATCCTAAAACAATACCATGTAACTGGGCGACAGATCCAAACTATGCAGGAAATGGACCACGCACAAGTTATGTTTCAGAGCTATAATCAATTTATGCATTGGCATTATTTTGCTCACACGTATGACGATTCGACAATTGAATACCGAGAGGCTGAAGTGTATAGTACCAGTAGTTTACCAACCATAGATTCCTTTGCTGCCCAACATAATTATCCTGAGTACTACAAACTATCTGCTAAAATATCTGAAGAGCACGCAAAATGCGAACGCCTCTCTATCCGCGAAGAATTTGGCAGTCATCCTGCATTTAACATTAAACTATCCTTGCCTGATTATTACTATTCACCTTTCTTAAGCAAACAAACTTATTACGTCCTTTTACGCTTTGACGGTGGGCAGCTTATCGCGCATAAACTGGAAAGCTATAGTCAGTTTCTAGCTCTTAATTTCACAGATCCCAATGCTATGCTTGAAAAATTGAAACATACTAATAAGCTTACTGTATTACTGGCACCGGAAATTGCGCCAAACTATCTACAAGGAGACACCGCGCGATTAATATTTCAAACAGACAGCCTGATATGGCCATCCGTCAAAACTTTAAAAACCAAATAATGTCTGACGAAATCAAATGTAGCAACTGTGGTGCTGCGCTCTCCCCTGATGATCAAAAATGTCCGTACTGCGGTACGCCCAATCCTAAATGGAGAAGGCCGCAGCCGAAGGTAGATCTGATAAAAACGCCCACTGTCGTGAACGACTACAGGGAAAAAGTTACAATAAGTCCACCGGTTTCTTCCACTAGTGGTTCAAGTTCCGGCTATATCATTATTGGGATTGTCGTACTAATAGCTGCTACTATCATCTATCTCCTGTCGGTGAAAAATATTACGAATAAAGTAGCACCTCAAAAGACTTTAGAGGACAAGCAGGAAGACTCCACGCTGGTTCTTAGGCTGAAGGAATTTGAAACTATTAAGCGCTGGCAATATACTGAGTCAATGAACAAAGATTCTTTTATGGAGAATCGCACTGCGGATCTATATAGCGATCAAAGCCTCAGGCAAATTGACACACTGGCAAAGAAACATGATTACTACAGCGAGGGGTCTCTCTCATACAGGATGATGCTGGAATCAAATAAGTATGAAAAGCTGTCCATTTATGAATCATTTGGTATGTACCCTGAGTTTAAGGTTACATTCCTTCTGCCTTATGACATATATGAGCCATTCATAGCAAACCATATTCACTATTTACTATATAAATTTGACAGCGATAAAATACAGAGAATAAATCTGGATGATTATTTATCTTTTAAAATCGAGTTGCCTGCGCCTAAACCTTTTTTTGAAAGACTCAAACATTCTAAGAACCTAACGGTACTAATGGCCTCCAATAGAAATGCGGCTGACACGCTACAAATGAGTTTTCACACGGATAGCCTGAGCCTGAAGTGGAGGAAAATCCCAAAAGAATATATCAAAGCTTACTAGTATAAAAAATAAATGTCCATCGACTCGCGCACCATATTGCACATGGATCTCGACTCCTTCTTCGTCTCTATAGAGCGACTGAAGGATCCGTCGCTGCTCGACAAGCCTGTGATCGTAGGTGGCGTAGGGGCGCGTGGTGTGGTGTCGTCGTGCAGCTATGAGGCGCGGAAGTATGGCGTGCACTCCGCGATGGCAGGAGGCAAGGCGCATCAGCTATGTCCGCACGGTATTTTCCTGCCGGGCGACTCTGCGGCATACTCCAAATATTCGCGGATGGTCACGCAGATCATCGCAGATACTGCGCCGCTATTTGAGAAGGCATCTATAGATGAATTTTATGTAGATCTGACTGGCATGGACAGGTACTTTGGTGAGTATAAGTGGAGCAGCGAGCTGCGTCAGAAGATCATCAGGGAGACGGGCCTCCCGATTTCTTTTGGCCTCTCGGTCAATAAAATGATGGCCAAGATGGCGACCAATCATGCCAAGCCCAATGGGCAGTTTATGATCGAGCGTGGCCGGGAGCAGGATTTTCTCGATCCTCAGCCAGTGGGCAAGATACCCTTCGTCGGAGAGAAGCTGGAAGAGTCACTGAAGCGGATGAATATCCATACCATCTACGAGCTGCGGATGATGCCGGTCGAGAACCTCATCAAGATTTTTGGCAAGACGGGCACGATGCTGTGGAATCGCGCACGAGGGATCAGCGATTCACCTGTCGCAAATTTCCGTGAGGAGAAGTCAGTGTCAGTAGAGCGGACATTTGATAGTGATACGACGGATATTGAGTTTCTGCAGTCTGCGCTTTTCGTACTCACGGAGAAGCTCTCCTACGACCTGCGCAAGCTCAATAAACTCACCGGCTGTGTGACTGTGAAGGTGCGATACGATGACTTTACTACCACATCCAAACAACATACAGTCGACTACTCGCTGTCCTCGAAATACCTGATCGAAAGAAGCGCTGATCTATTCAAAGAGCTGTACGATACATCGAGACAGGTGCGGCTGATAGGCGTGCGATTTAGCCAGCTGATCAATTCTAATATGCAGTTTGATCTATTCAATGACCGGGCTGAGGAGAATAGCCTCTACAAAGCGATAGATGCTGTGAAAGGTAAATACGGCACGAGCAAACTAATACTCGCACGCGGTATCGACATGGGCAATGTAAAACGCAATAACGATGTAAGCGGAGAAATGCGCGAAGAAGTAAACAGAGAGACCTCTAAATCGAGTGTGAATAAACCTCCGAAAGATTGATTTTCCTTTTTTTGCCTTGCCTCTCGGATTGGCCTCACACATCTGCCTTCGGCATCTTCCCTCTCCACTGACGTGAGAGAGGGAAGAACCTAATGCATAGAAAGCAGCGCATTTAGTTATTTAGCTACTGAGGAGAAAATGAAACAACCCTGCCCTAAAAGGAGGCTTTAACAGCCGCTCGAGCACTTTGAAAAAGGCCGTTATAATTTCACAATATTAAATTCAAACAACCTATGAGATAAAAGCTCCTATATGAATTAATACTTAGGCATGTCCGGATCTATCTCATCTGCCCAGGCGAGGATGCCGCCTTTGAGATTGTAGAGATGGGTATAGCCCTGGCTCTCGAGGTAGTTGATAGCATTGGCGCTACGGACGCCGCTGCGGCAGTGTACGACGACCGTTTTATCTTTTGCGATCTGGTCGAGATGGTCGGGAACGGTATTAAGTGGGATAAGCACTCCTTTGAGATTGCAGATCTCATACTCATGCGGTTCACGGACGTCTATGAGTTGAAAGTCTTCTCCATTATCGATCATAGCTTTCAGTTCTGACACAGATTTTTCTTTCATGATATGTTATTTACTAGTGATGATTTAATCCAAAATAATGCAAGCGCCTACCGTGACATTCGTACCCTCATCGATCATGATGAATGCTCCTGTCTCACGGTTTTTAGTATACGCATCATAGAGCAGCGGCGTGGTAGTTCTGACGGTGATACGGCCAATGTCGTTCATGCTGATCACAGGATCCTCAGTGATGCGATGCAGCGTGCTTATGTCGAGTTTATACTTTACCTCCTTGACTACACAGCGGGCATCTTTGGTCGTATGCTTGATGGCATACTTACCATTCAGCTGGAGAGGCTTATCTCCCATCCAGCAGACCATGAGCTCGATGTCCTGAGATATGTGTGGCTGGTTGTTTTCGCGCACGATCATATCACCGCGGCTGATATCGATATCATCTTCGAGGAGGATCGTGACAGACATCGGGGCATATGCCTCGATGAGCTGTGCGCCATTGAACTCTATGCCTCTGATGGTAGTCGTAAAGCCTGACGGCAATATGGATACCTTGTCTCCAGGCCTGAGTACACCACTGGACAAACGGCCTGCATAGCCCCGATAGTCGTGAAACTCATCATTGTATGGACGGATCACGTACTGCACCGGGAAGCGCGCATCGATGTGATTGAGATCGCCGGCTATGTATACTGTCTCGAGGAGGTAAAGGAGCGTCACTCCTTCAAACCACGGCATATTCGCAGAACGGGTGACGACATTGTCGCCATTCAGTGCAGAGATAGGGATGAACTGGATGTCTTTAACCTGGAGGCGCGATGCGAATTCTTTGTAGTCCTTGACGATGGCGTCATATACTTCTTTAGAGTAGTCGACGAGGTCCATCTTATTGATGCATACTGCGAGGTGCTTGATGCCGAGCAGGGATGCGATGAGTGAGTGTCTGCGCGTCTGCTCTACCACACCATTGCGGGCGTCGATGAGGATGATGGCGAGATTGGCGGTGGAGGCGCCGGTGACCATATTGCGTGTGTACTGTATGTGGCCCGGCGTATCGGCGATGATGAATTTCCTTTTGGGCGTGGAGAAATACCGGTACGCCACATCAATCGTGATGCCCTGCTCACGCTCGGCGCGGAGACCATCGGTGAGTAGTGCGAGGTTGACATAGTTCTCTCCCCTCCGCTCGCTCGTGGCACGTATATTCTCATATTGATCCTCAAAGATCGATTTCGAATCATACAGCAGCCTGCCGATCAGCGTCGATTTGCCATCGTCCACACTGCCCGCTGTAGTGAAGCGCAGCAGCTCCATATTCATATAACTCTTGCTATCAAAAACCTCTTCTGTCATACCTTAAAAATAACCTTCTTTTTTTCTGTCTTCCATACTCGATTCACTGCGCTTGTCGTCCGCACGACCGCCGCGCTCGGTGATCCTGGTCGATGCCACCTCCTGTATGATCTCATCCACCGTCGCAGCGCTGCTCAAGGTAGCTCCCGTCGAGGTGATGTCTCCGATGGTCCTGAATCTTACCGTTTGCTCTGTAGCCGTTTCGTTGGGCTTCATAGGGATATATGGACTCGCCGCGAGGAGTACGCCATCGCGATCAAACACCTCTCTGCGATGCGAGAAGTATAGGGTGGGCAGATCGATCTTCTCCATACCCATGTATTGCCAGACATCGAGTTCGGTCCAGTTTGATATGGGGAATACGCGGAAGTTCTCGCCTACGTGTTTGCGGCCATTGAAGAGGTTCCAGAGTTCAGGTCGTTGATTCTTTGGGTCCCATTGGCCAAACTCATCACGGTGTGAGAAGAAACGCTCCTTAGCGCGTGCTTTCTCCTCATCCCTGCGGGCACCACCCAGGCAGCAGTCAAATTTGTATTTCTCTATTGCATCGAGTAGCGTGGTAGTCTGGAGGCGGATGCGGGAGGCATTGTAGCCTTTCTCCTCGGTGACACGTGCCTGATCGATCGTGTCCTGTACGGATGCTACGATGAGCTTCACGCCAAGCTTAGCTACGAGCCGGTCACGATAGTCCAGTGTTTCCTGAAAGTTATGACCAGTGTCCACATGCACGAGCGGAAAGGGGATGGGCGCCGGATAAAATGCTTTGCGCGCCAGATAAGTGACTGCTATTGAGTCCTTGCCACCGCTGAAGAGGATGGCGGGATTCTGAAACTGCGCCGCGGCCTCACGTATCACATAGATCGCCTCAGATTCCAGTGTCTTGAGGTGGTTTAAAGTAAAGCTCATCGGTAAAGCTGATTTCTTGTTTTATTCTTTCGAACTGTAAATAAAGGGATAATCTTTAACATAAAAGACGATCACAGGCACAGATAATTGCCCAATCGGTGAATAGGAATGTAAGAATGAGAAAGGCTGAAATGATTCTTAAGGCAAAGCTTATTTAGCGACGATCACAAAGACGTCTTCATTGTCTTTTTTCATAAGGTAGTTCTCGCGGGCGAACTTCTCCTGCGACTCAGGGCTGGCAATGATTTCCTGATACTGATTCTCGACTTTGCCGATCTCCTTTTTGTAGAAGCCGGCTTTCTTTTGCAGGGCGACCAGCTCATGACGGCGATTGTACTGCACGATCATATTGTTCTCGTCAAAGAACATCATCCATACAGCAAAAACCACTCCTGTCAGGAAAAATATATTCCGGAAGATGGGAGGAAGGTTGAGGAAGACGGCCTTGATCTTTTGCATATGCAGACTTTAAATGTGAGACAATAAGACGACGGACTTTAGAGACTGACAGTATTTCTTATAACAAAGATCAGAATTCATGCGCAGACATGAGCATAGGGTTGTTGACTGCTATTGTGGATTGTCCATTTTGAAATACTAGTAATAAAAAAGGAGAACCTAAGTCCTCCTTTTTTGATTATCATTATGATAAAGATTTTAGTAGTTCCAGAGATCGTGTTCGAATACAAACATCTCGTTTTTAATACGATCTGATTCGAGGAGAAGATCTACACCTGTAGCGTATTCCTTGATCTGACGGTCATATACGTTTGACTCTTTGTAGATATAACTCTCAAACATACGTGCCTCGAATATATCCTCCCAACTCAGCCTCACAGCGTCGTTCTTAGGATTGTACACCTCATACTTCGCCAGAATAGGGCGTAGGTCAGGGTAGTAGCACCAGTACATCACGAGGTCACCACGATAGTTGCCATTCGCATCGAAATCTTCCATCACAGGCGCCAATCCGAGGATACGGCACATCATGGTAGATGTTTCTTCGTCAAACAGCCAATCTTCCTTGAGACGGAACTTTGTCACCTTATCCCAAGTCAGTTCGTTCTTGATTACTTTGGTTTCTTCTTCGAGCGTCACCGGGTTAATCGCAGTCACTGTATCGACCTTTGATCCGATCTTCTTGACATCTTCTACAGTGAGTACCTGTTTGAACTGATCACCGTTTTCCACGGCATTGTCATACACGGTGAGCTCACCATTTTTAGACGCAGTATGCACGATCTCTATCAGCGGCTGCTGAGGATATGCGAAAGGAAGATTCATCTTCTCTCTCGTGTCTATCACTCTCCAGATACGCTTCTGCCAGAATATGTCTGCCTCCCTCAGATAATCATAAGGAATAATTTCTTTTTCCTTAGTGATCGTCTTCTGGTATGCTCCGTCCAGCGGCTCTTGTGCCATAGCGGCACCAGAGATCAGGGCGAGACCTGCGACTACTAAATATTTACCTGCTTTGAACATATTGTTTCTCTTTAATTATTGCACTGTGAATACGATCTGACCGATCTTGCGTGGGCTACCGTCCGGACCTCTTACCTTGATTTCCTCCAGATAGATTACATCCTTAGGTTTAGCACGTGAGAGGAATGTCTGCATCTGAGCGCTAAACAGCGGACCAGATGTACTAGCCCTGAAGATTTCACCCTTAGATACGAATACCATGTCATAGCTTTCTACCGCAAATCTTGCTTCGAAGTCAAAGTTGTCAAGTACCGGTACGATACCTGTCTGTGCCTTGATAGTACCCGGCTGAGCGTTACCACCCCTCAGTTTACCACCGAGAGTAGGGATTGGATCTGGGATCCTCTTGACACGGATAGGGAAGTCAGTAGTTTTGCCACCCTTCACTGATACGTTGATGTGCGCCTTCATATCAGGAGTAGTCGCTTTAGCGATATACTTACCAGGACCAGCCTTAGAGAGCGTGATACCACCACCTGTAGGGACTACAGAGGTTTTCTCATCACCAGCGCCGGATGATACTGTGATAGGGTTGTCTACACCGATATATACCACGTTCATCTTGTCGAGCATCACGGCTGCACCTGCAGGCACACCGACAGTATACTCCAGTTCGCCCTTAGCTTCTTCAAATCCACCAGACCTCTTAGGAATCTTCACGAGTGTAGGCACTTTGAAAGTACCAGATGCAGATGCATTAGCTGTATAAGTAGCCTTGCCATCCTTCACCTCGATCCTCGCACCGTTCACATACACCTCAGGGACGATAGCTGTGCTATATGCACCGAGACCGATAGTGGCCTCATACTTGTCACCTACGAGTACATATGAAGACTTAGAGCTAACCAGTGGCTCGAACTTATCAAGCGTCACTTCTACTGATACCGCTTCTTTAGCGAGGCGGTCCATACACATAGCCTCAGTATTCTTCACGTCATTCTTGAATTTGTTCAAGATAGTCAGCGCAGCTACCTTTGGCACCATGTGGAAGTAAGCCATTTTCCATTCCAGTTTTTCACCGGCTTCCTGAGGCTTAGGAGGAGTGACATCGACAGGGATATCAGATGGCAGCGGGTATTTGGTCATCAAACCACCCACATCCTTTTTAAAGCTTTCGAGCTTAGTACGGAGCAGATCGCCGTCTTTGCCCTCAGCGAGGAGGTGAGTACCGACCTCGAGGTCAGCATCGCTTTCCGCTTTGCCGAGCTCTTTTTCCAGACCTTCGATATACTTTGTGACATCACCGGATTTGTCTTGTATCTTTTTTACGATACCGAGCAGTTCCTCTACCTTCTCAGGTTGATTCTTCTTTTCTGCTTCCAGCAGTTTTACGACTTTTTGGTTTTTGGTATCTATCATCGCATTGGAATTGGTGATAGAACCGTTTACGGTCTTAAAAGCGTTCAAAATTTCCGCAGAAACGTTGAGGGCAAGAAGCGCGGTCAACACGAGGTACATCATGTTGATCATCTTCTGCCGGGGCGTTAGTTTACCTCCTGCCATTTTATTTTTTCAGTTTAAAGGGTTAAGCGAATCGTTTTAAATCAAATTATGCGCCTGCCCTCATAGCAGTGAGCATGCTACCATATACTGCATTCAGAGATGCAAGGTTCTTGTTCAGCTGACCAAGTTGCTCTTTGAATTTAGTAGCGTCGTTAGCTGTCTCAGACAGTACTTGTGCGCTCTTGCCGATATCAGACACTGCTGATGTAGCGGTAGCTGCAGCTGTAGAGAAAGTAGTGATATTGCCCGAAGCAGCTCTTGCATTCTTAGCGAAATCATTGACTGCCACTGATGCGTCAGTCAGGTCATTCAGTTTGCTGGTGCTGTCCGCGAGAGATGTCAGACCTTTGCCGAGACTATTGAGGAGTTCTGGTCCTACTTTAGCATTTGCCAGCGCCTGATCGAGCTGCTGAGTGAGCGGTTTTTGAGTAGGGTCTTTCTTTACGATAGGCTCGTGTGAAAGGAGCTCAGGATATACTCTCTCCCAGTCATAATATTTATCTACGTGTTGCGGTTCGAAAGCAGAAATCAAGAATATGGCAACCTCAGTACCCATACCTACGATGAGCATCTGATTGGCGCCTGTCCAGTGCATGATTTTGAAAAGAGCACCGAGGATTACGATCGCTGCACCACCAGAGTATGCATAGTTCAGAATTGTCTTGCCACTTTTAGTAAGAAAAATGGATTTGCTTTGTTCAGCCATTGTTTTTCTAGTTTTTGAGAGTTAATTAAAGAAAGATCTTTGGTTATTAAAATTAAACTTAATTAAATGTATCTGTAATAAGAAATATCGGTGTAAATAAATGCTACAGTGAATTAGTGGTCAGAGATATCCCTGCCGAGGAATGTAGTGATGCAGCGGAAGCCGATATATGACTTAGCTGAGTCAGCATACTCCCAGTGACGCGTACCGCACTCGATGTAGTATCCGATATCCTTCCATGAGCCACCGCGGATCACTTTGCGCTTCAGCGTCTCAGACTCAGAGGCCTTAGCATCATAGCGGATGTCAGGGTTTAGGTCATGAATGAAAGAGTATGAATTTTCGTAGTAAGCAGATGAAGTCCACTCAGCGGCGTTTCCGGCCATATTATACAGACCGTAGTCGTTTGGCCAGTATGCGTCAGCACGTACAGTGTAGAAACCTCCGTCTTCAGGATAGTTGCCACGACCAGGCTTAAAGTTGGCCAGTACGCAACCCTTAGAGTTTCTCACATATGGTCCGCCCCATGGATACTGTGCGAGTTTTTTGCCGCCACGAGCTGCATATTCCCACTCGCTCTCTGTAGGAAGGCGGAAGTTGTCCATCAGAGGTATGCCCCTTGCAGTATTGTAGTCCATCCACACC
>Ga0214192_1001486_pt1 | contig 13047 bp, 12 predicted proteins | sample TroBogEpilimnion_44_FD_153030 | JGI IMG/M metagenome (GOLD analysis project Ga0214192, IMG submission 153030) | Freshwater microbial communities from Trout Bog Lake, WI - 29JUL2008 epilimnion | ecosystem: Environmental > Aquatic > Freshwater > Lake > Epilimnion/Euphotic zone | place: Trout Bog... | reverse complement strand
GGATGATGCACAAAATTCAAATATCAAAGCCTCGGGCACTTTTTCGCTGAAGGAAGTTGAGATACAGGCAGGTGGCGTGACCTACGGCAATATCAACGGCACCCTGATATACAATGACCAGGATGTTACGATACAAGGCTTGTCACTGAATTTCCTGAGCACCGATGTGGTCTTTGATGGGCATGTCAATAATATCATCGCCTTCGCCGTATCGCAGGACCGGAGGAATAATACTGAAGATGTGCCTCTCGGTGTAAATGGCACACTTCACGCCAAAAACGTCAACCTCAGTAATATACTGATCGCCTACGATAAAAAAGCTAAAGCCAGGGCAAATCATTCAACTTCTGACAATAGCCCCCCTAAAGAAAAACTCGACGTCCGCGATGTATTTAATATGCAGGGGCATCTCAATCTGGCTATAGATAAATTTATTTATAACAAGATGGTGTTTGATAACGTGAAGACCGATCTCAGTCTCAATCCCTATCGCATAGATATCAATTCGCTTACGACACATACTATGGGCGGCGACATCAGTAATCAGGGCTACATCGCCTTCACAGCAAATCAGGAGATGATCCTGAACTTTAGTATGAATGTCGACAAAGTGGACCTGCCGGTATTATTCAAAGAATGCGACAACTTCGGCCAGACCACGCTCACGGATAAAAATCTGAAAGGCCGTTTTTCGGCATCTATAGATCTCAAGACAGTATGGGATCACTACTCAAAGATTAATATGGATAAGCTGGCCGGCAAGCTAAGCTGCAGTGTTCTGCATGGTGAGCTGAATGATTTCGCACCGGTCAGGTCCGCGTCCGCTTTCATCAAGGTCGAAGAGTTGAATCATATAGTATTTTCCGACCTCACCAATGAGCTCACCCTCAAGGATCGCGTCATCACCATCCCGATGATGGAGGTGCAATCATCCGCGCTCAATCTCATGATGTCCGGCACACACACGCTCGATAATATTGTTGACTACAAGATCAAGGTCAATCTGCGCAAATTACTGGCAGCAAAGTTCGGCAGGCGCAATAATGATGACTCCTATATCGAAGATGATCCCTATGAAGGGGTGAATCTCTACCTCACTATCACCGGAGATATCTCTCATCCATCTATCAGGTATGACCGCAAGTCTGTCAAGAATAAACTCAAAGAAGATCTCGCTGCGCAAAAAGAAGAGTTGAAGGATCTCTTCCGCAAAGACAAGAGCAAAAAAGTCAAAGGTGGCGATGAACTTAAGCGTGAAGAGAAATACTACGATACCCGTAAGAAGCCTGATTTTATTGACTTTCAGGAGGATAGTACGAAGTGATTGTCAATTAGTAATTATGAAGAACACAGAACGCTTTGCAGATAGAGTGGGCAACTATATCAAATACCGCCCTGGTTATCCATCAGAGATCTTTGCCTTTCTTTCAGATCACATTCGATTCACTTCTGGCCACGATGTGGCTGATATCGGCTCAGGCACAGGAATATCAGCAGAAATGTTCCTACAGCATGGTAACAAAGTGTATGCCGTCGAGCCCAATAAAGAAATGCGTGAGGCCGCAGATCGACTGCTCGCGAAATACCCAAAATATGTCAGTCTGGATGGCAGCTCTGAGGCTACGACACTGCCGGACCATACTGTCGATCTGATCATCGCGGCACAGGCGTTTCACTGGTTTGACAGAGATGCCTTCAAAAAAGAGTGCTGGCGTATCGGCAGGGGAGTGGTACACTGTCTCCTCATCTGGAATGAGCGCAAGGTCGAATCACCCTTTGAGATAGCATATGAGGACCTACTCATACGCTATGGCTCTGACTATCAGAAAGTGGATCATCGTAATATCGGCGAGAAAGATCTCGAATCCTTCTTTGCTCCTAATACTATTACCGCTGCTACGCTTTACAATAAACAGATATTTGACTATGAAGGAGTCAAAGGACGTCTGCTCTCCTCATCTTACGCACCCAATGTCGGTGAGCCAAACTACGACCCCATGATCGCATATCTCAGGGAGATATTTGATGCACACCAGGTAGACGGTAAGGTGAGCTTTTCTTATGACTGCAATTTGTTTCTGGGAAAAATATAACCGAATCTCTTTTCTTTGCACTAGCAATAAATTAAACATGAAGATCATCTGCATAGGGCGCAACTATGGCGAGCACGCCAAAGAACTGGGAAACGCTATCCCGGAGAAACCAATTCTCTTCCTCAAACCACAGACTGCGCTGCTTAAAGATAACAAGCCCTTCTATCTCCCTGAGTGGAGCAAAGACATGCACTACGAGACCGAAATCGTCCTGAAAGTATGCAAGCAGGGAAAATATATCGAAGAAAAATTTGCACATAAATATTTCGATGAGGTGACTGTTGGTATTGACTTTACGGCACGTGACATACAGGCAGAACAGAAAGCGAAAGGTCTCCCATGGGAGATCGCTAAAGCTTTTGATAATTCAGCTGTGCTTGGCACGATTAAAAAGATCAGTGAGCTGGGCAAATCAAAAGACTTTCAGTTTCACCTGCTGCTCAATGGTGTTAAGGTACAGGATGGGAATACCGCTGATCTCATATTCCCATTCGAAAAGATCATAGCCTACGCATCTCAGTTCTTTACCCTGCAGGTAGGTGACCTGATCTACACAGGCACACCAGCCGGTGTAGGTGCTGTCAAAATCGGCGACAGGCTCGAAGGATTTCTCGAAGGCGAGAAACTTTTTGACTTCGAGATCAAATAGTGACCTGCATTTTCATTCGGAGCGACGGTAAGAATCTTTATCACGCGTCTAAGGCGATTACAGTATCAACACAAGTGTCCCTCCTATGATCAGCGTCGCCCCGATGGCTGTTTTGACCGTCAGTACCTCCCCCAGGAAAACCACCGAAAGGACAATCGCTATGGCTACACTTAGTTTATCTACAGGCGCCACCTGTGAGACTTTGCCTAGCTGCAGTGCTTTGAAATAAAATATCCATGACATACCTGTTGCCAATCCGGATAGAATGAGGAAGATGATATTCTGACGCGTGAGTGTATGAAGAGAGCCGAGTCCGCCCCTGAAATATGCGATACCCCATGCCAAAATCAAAATCACTACGGTGCGTATAGCGGTGGCGAGATCCGTATCGACTCCCTTGATTCCGATCTTGGCAAAGATAGCAGTAAGCGCCGCAAACAGCGCTGAGAGAAGGGCAAACATCCACCACATACCTGTTATTTTATGTCACAAAGATAGCTTTTAATATTGGCGCTCATCTCTGGTGATGCCACTTTTATCTATTTCGTGATAGCACTAAAATCAAAAGCCCCGTCATGGTGATACCAAAACGGGGCTTTGATTTTTTTATTTCGGGAATGTTATTCGACTACTACTTTTCTTACTGCAGGTATGTGGCCTTTATTGTCATTGATGCGGATCACATAGATGCCCGGGCTTAGATGAGATGTATTCATCTGATAGCTGAGCGTATTGATATCGTTTATCTGAGCTACGGCACGTCCTGTCTCATCAGATATGGAGATGCTATTCATCATTTCAGACGATTGTATATTCATGATATTGCTGGTAGGATTTGGATAGAGCGATATAGTCGCGCCGTATGTCACATCTTTGACACCATTGACCGCAGGTACACAGCTAGGCAGGGGATTGGCACAGATGACCCTGTTTAGCCATCCTGTCACCAGTGTGTCCACCATTACCATATCTACACCACCATTCTGCCACGGCACGTGTCCCGCACCCGGGAATGTAAGCGTGTCATATATCGCGGAATGAGCTGTGATATATGGAGCCATCGCACCGAGACCGCAGAGGGTCACTGGCACTACACCATATTCAGGATTACCGCAGTTATATGGTACGATCGGATCGGCTGTGCCTTGAGCACTGACGAGTGGCCTATTGCACTGATTGATCCATGAGGCATCATTGAGTGCACCAGCGAGGTTGATTATACCTTTGAAGTTATCTGAGTAGCCGGGATTGCCGCTGATGCCTTCCAGCCCACCACCGATGTTATTCAGGATATTCTGAAACTGTGTACTGAGCTGGCTAGTGGTAGTCACATAGGCATAGTGCATAAAGAGCACAGCACCGGCAGAGTTGCCCCCGAGGAAGATATTGTTTGTATCGATGCCATATGTGTTGCCGTTGGTCAATACATCTTTGTAGAAAAACCTTACCGCGGCCTTGCCATCACCTACAGCTTCGAGTACCTCTGTGATCGCAGAGTCCGCATTGAGGAGGTTGGCGGTCCCTGTGAGACGATATTCTATAGAGGCTGTGACGAATCCTTTCTTTGCCAGATTCTGGCAGAGAGTCACCACAGTCGCATCATCAGTCCTGTTGCCAGAGGTGAAGCTGCCACCATGGGCCAAAATGACGAGAGGTCGGTTTGTCGCGACATCGCCGGTAGGTTGGTAGATATCCATTTGAAGATTATACACAGAGGAGTATGTCACAGTAGTGACAGTCGATCCTGTGAAAATAGAGTCCACGTAGCGCGGACCGCTGCCGCACTGAGCATCAGCCGACTGGATGCCCAGACAGGCCATACAGGTGAGCAAGACGGAGAGTAGTTTTAATTTCATTTTTCGGTTTATTTATTTAAAACTAAGATAATGAAAAAATAATTTATAAATAATAAATAAGCGGGTCAAGGCTACCCGAAATCTATCGGTTTCTACTTCTAAAAATAAAAACCCTGTAGCTAGCTACAGGGTTTTTATTTTTAGAAGAGCTGAGATCTTTACTCTACCGTCACCTTGCGGAGAGCCATCGTCTCGCCTTGCGCATTGTCTATTCTTACGAAGTAGATGCCTGTGCTGAGGTTTGTTGTGTTGAGTTGATATTCCAGATCGTGCAGGCTATTTACACGATTTACTACACGGCCCATGGCGTCGATCACTGAGATAGAAGAGATGAACTCGCTGGAGCGGATATTGAGAACGCTATTAGTAGGGTTCGGATAGAGAGCGATAGTAGCTGTAGAGCCTACTGTCGTGATTCCTGCAGGATATCCAGAGCAGGTAGTTGGTGCTGTGCCGCTCACTTCCTTGTACAGGAATCCTGTCACGAGGGTATCTACTGCATGATACATTACTACGTTGGTATCCCATGGCACGTGTCCTGCACCTTGGAATATCAGAGTCTCATTGTACGGTACATTGTTGCCCAGGTATGCATTGTACGAACCCAGACCGCAGAGTTGCAGTGGCACATGAGCGATGTTAAATACAAAAGGATAGCCGCAGGTATATGGTACCGTCAGATCGGCAGTACCATGCGCGCCCGCCATTGGTACGCTGCACTGAGTGATCCAGTTAGCTTCGTTCAGACCACCAGAGAGACTGATGACGCCTCTTATGTTAGATGAATATCCCGGATTGCCACGGTTGCCCTCCAGGGTACCTCCGATACTATCGACGGCATTCAGGAAGATCAACCTGCCTCCAAATTGTGAAAGGCTGTTGACATATGCGTAGTGCATGCCCAACACACCTCCGGCTGAGTTGCCTCCGATATAGATGTTATTGGTATCCACTCTATATGTGTTGGTCGTGGCAGCATCTTTGTACAGATACCTCACTGCTGCTCTGGCGTCTCCGATAGCTTTAAATACCTCTATTGCTGCCAGAGCCGAGTCCAGCATATTAGTGATAGGTGAAGCCAGTGTATAGTCTATGGATACTGTCACATAGCCCTTATGAGCCAGATCCTGGCAGAGGCGCACGACAGTCACGTCGGTAGACCTCGTACCGCTGACAAATGTACCGCCGTGTATGAGCATTACTACCGGCCTTTTGGTAGCGACGTCACCCGCAGGCTGGTAGATATCCATTTTATAGCCGGTGGAACTGGAGTAAGTGACGCTATCCAGTGTATAGCTCGCAAAAATGCTATCCTGATAGCGAGTCTGCGCGTTGCTGTGCTGCGATAGCAGACAGGTCATGAGCGTGAGCATGACTAAGAGTAGTTTTGATTTCATGTTTATGATGTTTTATTAATGCTAAGTTAAGAATAAATTGACTTCATATCGCAAAAAATTACGGATGTGCAGCATTGGTGGACAACTTAGAGATGATCACTGCACCATACGGTTCCAGCGTCACCTCACCCTGCGAAAAGCTATCTTCTTTGTGGATAGCCAGTATCGTTTTATAGTCGCCCTGCATCTTCACCACTTTCTTCGAGGCGGTGAAGTTCAAAATTACAGTTGCACTAGATCCCTGATAGCTGCGCTCATAGGCTAGTATACCGTTAGGCATTTCGCTCCGCAGGCTGAGGCTGCCACGGCTTAGTACCGGCATAGCATTGCGCGTGTATAGGATATTCTTGATCAGCGCGAGCAGCGAACTGTCACTACTCTCTGCCTTTCTCACATTGATGCTATGATAATTTGGATTGACCGGCAGCCATGTCTTTGCGGTAGTGGAGAAGCCTGCATTAGCCACCGTGTCCCACTGCATCGGCGTGCGCACATCGTCACGGTTTAGCGTCTCATCAGCCAGCTCCACGATGCCACGACTAAGGCCCTTGTAGAGGTGGGGGATAGGGTCGAGTGATGTTTTATAGGGTAGCTTTTCGTCGGTCATGCCGATCTCTTCGCCATAGTACATACAGGGTACACCGCGTACCGTTAGCTGCATGAAGTGCAGCACTTTGGCCTTGTCTACATTACCCCGCAGTCGCTGCAGGCTGCGGCGACGATCATGGTTACTGAATACATACACGGGCATAAACGGATCCGGGAAATCCCGCTCCAGATCGCTGATGATATGATGAAAGTACGATGAGGTGAACTTAAACCGGAGCATTTCAAAGTTGAACACAAGGCCTATGCCATCATTCTTTTGCTCTCCGAGGAAACGGTGCACCATTTGATGATTGCCATATACCTCGCCGAGCAGCATCTTATCGCCGAATGAATCACAGACCTGCCGCAGTTCTCTCGCGAAACCAAAGCTCTCAGGCTGGTTTACATAGCCCTTGATTGTACCTTTGAATCCCTTCGTATCGTAGCTCTTGGATACCGCTTTGCGCGAAGCATCATTATTGCGGTACAGCGAGTCTTTATAAATCGAGTTAAACATATCGAGTCTGAATCCATCTACCCCGCGCGCCAGCCAGAAGCGCACAGCGTCAAACATCTTTTTCTTTACCTCCGGATTGCGGTAGTTCAGGTCGGGCTGGAAGTCGAGGAAACTCGCCCAGTAATATTGATCACGCGCCTTGACATAGTGCCAGCCTTTCTTTTTCAGCGTGGACTTCCAGCCGTTTGGCTTGTCGCGCCATAGATAGTAGTCAGCCTTGGGATTGGTCCGGGACGAGGCAGATTCCTTAAACCAGGGATGCTCATCTGATGTATGATTCATCACCATGTCAAAGACGATCTTCATACCCCGTCTGTGCACCTCTGTGATGAGTTGCTGCACATCCTTCAGTGTGCCATACTCAGGTGCGACATCCGTATAGTCCGAGATATCATAGCCAAAGTCACGCTGTGGCGACTTAAAGAAAGGTGATAGCCAGATCGTCTGATAGCCTAGGCTACTGATATAATCCAGTCGCTGAATGATGCCCTGGATATCGCCTATGCCATCGCCATTCGAGTCATAGTAGGAGCGCGGATATATCTGATAGATAGAAGTAGTATGCACCCATGGCATTGTATCTTGTGCATGCAGCACAGCAGAGACCAGCAGGAGAGCAGCGCAGAGTAGTTTTTTCATCTGCTGAAAAGTAATAAATATTTCTTGATGTGAATTAAACCCCAGACCAATCTCTAATAGATCTGCACTCAAGCCTACAAGCGCCTTGCCGGAATGGATTCGTACTTTTTTAAAAGAAATCCATTTTAATCCGTGTCATCCGCGTGCGTGTATTCGTAGTTTAATGTCGGAGGTAAAAGGCGAAGATCCTGCTCCTCGCTTGTCGCGCATAGCCCATGTCGATCAGTGGGCTATGTTCGAGGGGTGTTTGGTTCCAAAGTGGTCAGAAGATCGACTGCAGCATTAGTCTGCTTTGGCTTGCAGGTAGCTTTTCATAGGGCTGATGCTGGCCCGAGATAGCCTGCGCCTGCGCAGATTTTTTTTCAGAGGGTGTATGAGTTGTATGTATAGAGGAGGTTGACATCGGTTTCAGGTCACTCTCAAATATGGCTATATCGTGTATGTTAAATGTTCTCATCACTCGTGTATTTTTCGATTCATCAATCTAAGGTATCCAGAGCCAGACTCTCTGGCGGCGCTTCGTGTACCAGTCCTGTTTTGCCGGGTTTCTCTGTGAGCATCTCCTCAGCGCAGTTGGCTATCCAGTACGGCGCGGTGTTTTCCTTGCCGGGGCTGCTCCTGTCCCCATGCCCGAACGAAAACTCCTGATGGATGTCATTCACCGCATGTACCGTCTGGTGGATGATCGTATTCACGATCCCGCTGATGGTCCAGTCACTGCGAAAGACATTGATGTGCACCAGGTCCGGATTGTGCACATCATCATATCCGTGTACTCTCGGTGAGGCGATGTACATCACTATCCTCATCGTGATGTCTGCCTCGTGCATCAGATCCGCTATCTGCGCCGGAGATATATTGGACATCGTAAACTCGCTATGCGCCCTGATCAGCTGATAAAACTTCGGATCGGCGAGCAGTGAGTTAGCGCAGTTCACTGCCGTCTTTATTTTTTGCAAATTGCCTCTGTACCTGATGGTGATCATATTGCTTGTGACTATTCGACTCGTTTTTTTGATGTTTTTCGACTACTTAAAATCACGGAATAAAGGATTTGTATTCAAGTCCACCATTCGGGGAGGACTTAGGAGGTAATCTCCCTCCAAATCCCCAATCAAGCAGTGGTAGGCGGTACACCCCTCGCATACCGCTACCATGCTTTGATTGGAAGCGTTTACATCCATCACAGAAGCTTATAAAACCCTCCCTGACAGGCGCTGATCGTTCCGGATAGTAGGTTCGTCAAAGAACTTTGAAGTACTCCGCTTTTCGTTAGAAACTCAAGCATTCGTTACTTCCTAAGCCAAAGGTGAGGAATAGGAGGATGTCATTTTTAGAGGATTTCCCAATGACCGCTTTGGGTTTCCCAATGGCAGTTTTGAGTTTCCCATTGACAAAGTCAAACAATCGGATTGCGGAATGAAGAATGTGGAATTGGATGGTACATCCTTGCAAATACGATGTTGCACCCCAAAAGAAGGCCTCATTTCAAGCCCCTGTTCCGCGAGCCCCCGGGCAAAAGGCTGACCTCTGATTTTTTAGGAGGCCTTATAGATAGTGGTCTTATTTATTAATGGATTCAGAATGAATCACTCCGAAGCTAAAGCCCTTACACCGAACCCTTGCGCAAAAATACTAAAATTATTCAAATAATGCAAACTTAGCATTTCGTTTTCACCACGTATACCGCTTTTTTTTGAATCCATTTTTACATCCTTAGATACAAAATAAAGTCTTGTAAAATAAAGAGATATATATTATTATATAGTATCTAAAAATTCGAAATTCTAACTAAAATCTAATCAAAAAAGTATGGGTCCATCTACCCGCATTCTCAATCAATTCCCCTGCAGGTATTTAATAAACTCATCCTTCCGCCCCCGGCTGATCAGTATCTCCGAACCATCGCGCATCACCGCATAGCCGCCATCCTGCCGCAGGTAGCGCACCACCTTATCCAGATTGACGATATAGGAGTCGTGTATCCTCATGAACTTCGCCGCCGGCAGCAGCTCCTCAAAGTCCTTCAGCGGCTTCGACACCATCAGGTCATTTTTGTCCTGGCGCTTGATCAGCGTGTAGGCGCGCTCCGCTTTCATATAGTCCACATCGCTCAGCGTGATGATCTCGATGCCATCCTGCGTGGAGACAGAGAGCTTATTCGCTTTGGGATTGGACAGCAGGTCGATATTGCTGAGCAGCTGCTTCAGCATATCGCCGTCGGGCGCGGTGTTGTGGGATTTCTTGTATTTCGCGATCGTTTGCTGCAGGTCGGCGATATCGATGGGCTTCAGTATATAGTCCAGCGCGCTAAATTTAAATGCCTTCACCGCATAGTTGCTGTGCGCGGTCACGAAGACCACGGCTGCGCTAAATTTTTTAAGCTTCCGCAGCAGTTCAAAGCCATTGATCTCCGGCATCTCTATATCCAGGAAGAGGATATCAAAAGAAAGTTTTGGCAGCGCCTTTAGTGCCACTTTGGGATCGGTGAATGTCGCCAGCACAGTCACCTCAGGACAATGCTTGCGGAGCAGGATCTCCAGCGTCTGGATATTATCAGACTCATCATCTATCAATACTGCCTTGATAGGGTTCATAGCGCACATTCATTTTGATGGTCAAAAGGCAATAGGAATGAACCACTGATATTTTTTCCTCTGTATTTTTTTTGCGTTTTCGCGTTTTTGCGAGCAGTTTCTATTTTTTCTATATGGTTCATCGCTAGCTGATTTTAAGATAAAGGCAGAAGCACCGTGACTTCGGTACCAATATTAATATTATCTTTTGTCATCAGGTCTTTCACTGTGAAATAATTTTTGACACCGCGCCCTTGCCAGGTCAGGTCCAACGTCTCACGGATGATCGCCATCGCATGCGAGGTATGACCCGCTTTGGCTTTGTCTTTATTCGCCAGTCGTCCTACTCCATTGTCGCGGACCTTGATCACCAGCGCCTGTTTGGTCTTGGAGAAAGTGATCTGCAGTTTACCCTGCCCGTTCTTTTTATGGTAGAGGCCATGCACGATAGCATTCTCCGCCAGCGGCTGTAGTATTAGGCCGGGGATATAGGTCGAGTCTGGGTCCACCCCCTTTGTCTTGATACTATAGTCAAACCGGTTGCCCTGTCTGTTCTGTTCGATCTGTATATAGAGATGGAGCAGCTCGATATTGTCGCTGAGCTTGATGTCTGGCGTACGCGTAGTATCCAGGATCAGCCGCAGCAGCTTGGAGAACCGCACCAGATAGGCGTCCGCCCCATCCACATTGCCGACCAACAGTTCCTTACGCATACTATTCAGCGCATTGAATATAAAGTGCGGGTCCATCTGCGCCCTCAGTGCCTTCAGTTCGCTCTGCGCCTGCAGCAGCTTAGCCTTCTCCAGCGCCCTGTCTTTTTTCTCCGCATCATACTTAGCCTGCAGGCTCTGGATCGAGCGGCTCATTTCATTGTCGTATTCCTTGGTATAGTACTCGAGGTATTTTTTATTGGATTCAAGCGCTTCCTTGTACTGCCCTTGTGATTCGCTGATATGTGATTTCAGTTCTGCAAGGTCGCGGTGCATCAGGTCAAAATCCTCTGTAGTGATGTTTGACTCTACATATCGGCACAGCTCTATCGCACTTGCTGTATCTCCCTGCTGATTGGCTATGACCCCTAGCTGGATGGAAGCCATCAATTCTACTCCTCGGATATTATGCTGCTTTGCCAGTTTTAAAGCTCCCGTAAATTCCTTTTTTGCTTGCCCCCATTCCTTTAGCTCCAGGTAGGAATTCCCAATATTTGAAAATGCCTTCGCGGCAGTTACAAAATCATTTAAACTCAAAGCAAATCTGATACACTTATTGTATTCCTTTCTGGCATTCTTGTGATCTTTGCGCAGGATAAATAAAAGCCCCATACCGTAATGATATAAAGGATATGCTCTTGTGTAATTATACTTCCTGGTGTAGAAAATACATTCTTTTAATGTCCTTTCAAGAGCTTCTATATCCCTAAGATCTGAATATATATTTGCGAGATTGAGTAATGTAGCGGGGAGATCTTTTTCAAGATTATTTTGTTCCTTCAGCCGACGTGAAGTTTCCAAGCAATCGATAGCTTCATTATATCTGTCTGTATGAATGTATACGCCAGCTAGGTTATCATACCTGATGCTAACCGATCCCGGATTACCTATTTGCTTGGCATAATCTAAAGAGAGTAAAAAGTATTTTTCAGCATTTTTATAATCACTATTATATGAGTGTATAGCGCCTCTTGTATTGGCTGATTTCATCAAAATTTCAGTCGGTACACTATGCTTTTTCGTTAGCTCATCTATTTTATCCAAAGGAATAAGCGCCTTGTCATACTCGTAGTTGTCATATAGCCTCTTGGTTTCGTCCCACAGCTTTCTGATTTCCTTTTCCCGGGATTTGCTAGCCATACTTTGTTTTGAATTGGTTTCAAAATTTCTGAACTCAAGATAAAAGAAAAAGCCACATTCAATTTTATTGAATGTGGCTTTAATTAGTATACTTGATTCATTATTCAGTACATGTCGCTGGTGTAGTATCATTGCAAACGATGCTGACTTCTACATCACAACCTTTTGAGGTGGTTACAGTCGCATACGCTTCAGCGCAAGGGCAATCACCACTTCCACCGAAAATTGCTTGACCAGAACTGTTAGTCGTTTTGTTAGACAAACCTGTACAGGGTGCAGAAACTGTAGCCCCGCTAATAGGTTTGCCTGTCAAATCGCCGACTTGAATCGTAATTGTCCATGTGCCACCTTTTGGGGTTTGGCTGGTTTCAATAGTTGCATCGTTTTTGTCCGTAGATCCGGCAAAAATACTTAGGCTAGAACAAAGCATTATTAATAGCAGATTCGAGATTTTTTTCATGTTTTTTGATTTTATTGAACAATGATAAAACATAAATATTTTTATTAATATACAAAATATTCTCTCAAAAAAATTATTGACTACAATTTACATTATAATTACTATCGCAGGTTATCGCAATTTTTATGCTGCAGCCCTTATTTGTGCTGATTGTTGCTTGGCCTTCTGCACATGGACAAGGAGCATTACCCGTGAACGAAACATAACCCGATGCATTAGTGGTTTTTGCCGCGAATCCTGTGCAGGGTGCAGTCACAGTTGCACCGCTAATAGGTTTACCCGTAAGGTCGCCTACATTAATAGCAATAGCCCATGTTCCTCCACCGACAGTGGGATGAGGATGTTTTTTATCCTTAGGATGATGCTTAGTAGAGTCCGAACCTTCGGTTGAGATGGCAGCGATATGCTTGTGTTTGTTTCCG
>Ga0214192_1001484_pt1 | contig 13056 bp, 11 predicted proteins | sample TroBogEpilimnion_44_FD_153030 | JGI IMG/M metagenome (GOLD analysis project Ga0214192, IMG submission 153030) | Freshwater microbial communities from Trout Bog Lake, WI - 29JUL2008 epilimnion | ecosystem: Environmental > Aquatic > Freshwater > Lake > Epilimnion/Euphotic zone | place: Trout Bog... | reverse complement strand
ATCGTGGTAGGCGCCACGCATCCTAAGGAACTCAAAGCCATACGTGCCTTGGCTCCGGAGCATTTCTTCCTCGTGCCGGGCGTGGGTGCGCAGGGCGGCGATGTCGCCGAGATCTGCGAGGCAGGCCTCAACTCCCGCGGCGGCCTGCTGATCAACTCCGCCCGCCAGATCATCTACGCCTCAGGAGGCACCGACTTCGCTGAGAAGGCACGCGAAGCGGCCCTGGCTACCAGAGAGCCGATGAGGAAGTATATTTCGCAACTTGATACGAAATCGGTTAATTAACAAACGTCATTAATTATCAATTGTCAATTATCCATTGTCAATTTACTATTGTGCCGTTTCCCAAAAAACATATCTTTAATCCATAAAATTGTTTACGAATATGAAAAAGTCCCTTTTTACGCTCTTCCTGTCGCTGATGCTGCTGACCTCATCTGTGCATGCGCAGGATGCATTTGACACACAGATGAAAGTCTATACCGCCGCGCTGAAATACTATGATCTGCCCGTGGCTGTAGGCGCACTATACAATGCCATGGCCCTGAAGCCTGAGCGCAAGGACCTGCGCGACTCACTGGCGCTGCTGTACTTCGCGGGAGAGCGCTACGGACAGGCCTACACCGTGGGCGAAGAGATCCTGAAGGATAATCCTAAGCGCAATGACATCCTCGAGATGGTCGCGGTATCAAAGCAATCCCTCGGCCTGATCAAGGAATCCCTGACGGACTATGAGACGCTGTATAATGCAGACAAACAGGTCTTCTACCTCTATCAGATCGCTACCCTCCAGTATCAGCTCAAAAGATATGGCGAGTGTGTGGCCTCTCTCGACCAGATCATCGCCAATGAGGCAGCAACTAAGCAGAATGTAAATATCCGCAACGGCCAGAGCGGCAACCAAAGTGTGCCGATGAAAGCTGCTGCCCTAAATGTAAAAGGCATCGTAGCATCAGACCTGAATCAGGATGCGAATGCGAAACAGTTTTTTAATGAGGCTATCAAAATCTTCCCTGACTTCGTACTGGCCAAAGGCAACCTGGCAGCCCTGATAGAGCGCGAGACCAAGGCTACCGGCACCGGCTCGGCAGCTCCCAAGAGCGCACCGGCTCCGAAAGCAGCAGGCAAATAAAATGCCTATATAAATTTACGCAATGGGCCGGATGCATTTCGGCCCATTGTTATTTTATGTCAATAGCCAGCATCTTATTCAACCAAAAACGCCTCTCTATACGCGGACACTTTGGCCTTCAATGAGGGGTTGGCCCTTTTTTGCTACATTTGCACGCTTAAATCAATCGATACAAATCACCCATGGGTACATTATATTTCATTTTGAGCCTTTCCATCCTGGTAGTACTACACGAATTCGGGCATTTCATCGCTGCCCGCGCGTTCAAAACCAGAGTCGAAAAGTTCTATCTCTTCTTTGACTTCCTTTTCCCCATACCCACGCTGCTGAATTTTGCCCTCTTCAAAAAGAAGATCGGCGATACAGAGTACGGTATAGGCTGGTTCCCGCTCGGCGGCTATGTCAAGATAGCGGGCATGATGGATGAAAGCATGGACGAAGAGGCCCTCAAACTCCCTCCAAAGCCCGATGAATACCGATCAAAGAAAAACTGGCAAAAGCTGATCATCATGCTCGGTGGTATCCTCATGAACCTCCTCCTGGGCTGGCTGATATACTCGCAGCTGCTCTTCTGGGGAGGCGATACGCACCTGCCGGCTGATGGCGTGAAGAATGGCATCCATGTAGACTCTGTAGGCGTCTATGCGGGATTTCGCGATGGTGATCAGATACTGAGCCATGACGGCGGCCAGAAGTTTAGGAGCTTTAAATTCATCACCACGGAGATACTCCTCGATGATGTCAAGACTGTGGAGATCAAAAGAAACGGCGAGCTGAAAACGATCACCCTTCCTGCTGATCTCGTTCCCAAGGCAGTCGCATCCCGCAGCCGTAGCATGATCGAGTACCGCATACCATGTCTGGTTGGCGAACTGGCAAAGGACAATGTCATCAAAGGTAAACTACAGAAAGGCGATGTGATCATCGGTATAAACGATTCTGTCATCACCTATTTCGATCAGGCGCCGCCGTTGGTGGCCTCGCTGAAAGAGAAAGACGCCAATATCACCTTGCTCAGGGGCAAGGATACTATGCATGTCACTGTGAAAGTGCCTAAGACCGGCCTCCTTGGCTTTCGCCCGCCCAGCGACCTGAAGCTATATGCCGGCTATCTGGAGTTCAGCGAACTGCACTTTGGATTTTTCCAGTCCTTCGGTGCAGGAGCTGAGAAAGCCTATATCACGATCAAATATTACCTCAAGCAATTCAAGCTCATCTTCAGCCCTACCGTGCAGGGATACAAGCAACTTGGCGGATTTGGCACCATGGCATCGATGTATCAGGATGATATGGATTTGGCCGGCTTCCTGAGTTTGACGGCCTTCATCTCGCTCGTACTGGCTGTGATGAACCTCCTGCCGATACCGATGCTGGATGGTGGCTACGTGATCATGCTGCTGGTAGAGACGATCATCCGCCGTCCGCTGAATGAGAAGTTCGTTGACTTCATCCAGAAGATAGGTTTCATATTTATCATCGCGCTCATGCTCTGGGGCAATGGCAATGACCTATACAGATGGGTGATGACTAAGTTCTTTCACGCGGGATAGACCTCTCCCATCCGCCTTCGGCATCTTCCCTCTCCGATAGAGAGGGAAGAACCTGATGACTAAGAGGTGGTGATCTTAAAATGATATTGTAAAAAATTCCAATAAAATACTCATGATAGATCATATCAAAAATATCGCTGTAGCCGGTGCCGGCGCTATGGGTGCGGGTATCGCGCAGGTATTTGCGCAGGCTGGCTATCAGGTCAGGCTGTATGACCTCAGCGAGGCCCAGCTAGACAAAGCCAAAACTGATATAGCAACCAACCTCGCTGGCGCAGTATCAAAAGGCAAGCTCACCGAACAGGCCAAAACGGAAACGATCTCCCGCATCCACTACACCTCCGACGTCAATTCGCTCCGCGCTGAGCTCGTGATCGAAGCCATCGTAGAAAAGCTGGAGGTCAAAAAAGAATTATTTCTCAAACTCGCGGAGATCAATCCTGCTACTACTATCCTCGCGTCGAACACATCCTCCCTGCCGATCACTCGTATCGCTGCGGGCATCCCACACCCTGAGCGTGTCGTAGGGATGCACTTCTTCAATCCTGCGCATCTCATGAAGCTCGTGGAGGTCATACCTGCACTCGAGACCAGCATGGAGGTGACTGAGACTATGAAGGCGCTGACCGTCGCGATCGGCAAGACACTCGTGGTGGCTAAAGACTCACCGGGATTCATCGTCAATCGTGTGGCGCGCCACTACTATGTGGAGAGCCTCAGGATGCTGGAGGATCGCGTTGCACCCTTGGAGGCGATAGATGCGCTGATGGAGTCCGCAGGCTTCCGCATGGGGCCGTTTACGCTCATGGATGCTGTAGGCAATGACATCAACTTTGCGGTGACCAGTTCACTCTATGCCTCTTTTCATCAGGAGGCCAAGTTCAGACCTTCGCGTATACAGCAGCAGAAGGTCGATGCGGGACATTTTGGTAAGAAAACCGGAAAAGGATTTTACAATTACGGCTGAAAAGTTACTTTTGCATCCACTGACGAAATGCGGTGCCGCTGTTGCGGTACTTTTTTCTACTGAATTGCCCGGGTGGCGAAATTGGTAGACGCACTCGCTTCAGGTGCGAGCGCTGCAAGGCGTGGGGGTTCGAGTCCCTTCTCGGGCACATCTGACTATGCCTCTCCGACCATCGGAGAGGCATTTTTTATTTTGGGAAATAAGGAATGAATGCTGCACCGACGACACGAACCAAAGAGATTGATATAATAAATCAATGAGGACCGTATTATCTATTGTCATCCGCATACCGCTCAGCCCTTACTTAAACTTCTCTATCAGCGGCGCCACGATCCATGAGTAGACATAGCATCCTGCACATATCGAGAAAACGGACTCAAGCGTTGCAAAGACAGCCAGCACACCTGTCACTATCCAGGCGATGTCTACATGACTGGTGAGCAGCAATGCAGAGATCACCACAGAAAAAACAAAACCTATAGACGCAGCAAATTTCTTTGGCGGTGCATAGATAGGTTTGACCTCAAGGTGAAGGGTCCTGGCGAGGTACTGCCCGGCGAGTGCGAAGGGCGGTTTGATATTGGTGAAGGCGCGGAAGAAGAAGTCTACGCTCAGGTATAGTGGCAGTGCCACCCAGCCCGTCGCGATAGTCGCCAGCGCAAAGATCAATACAAAAAAAGCCACGAGCCGAACTACGTTCTCATTTACCCGGTTTTCGATTACTGCTGTTTTTACATTACTCATTGTACATTTTTTTTGAATGATTAATTAATCCTGAATCTTAGGGTCAGACGTCATCATGAGCGAAGCCGAACCATGAGTCTGAAGCGCCGCCTCATAGGCGCTACATTTGTTCCCCTATTGGCAAAAAAAAAGCCCCACAATGTGGAGCTTCGTTATATAATTATTATACAGTTTCTATGTCGTCTATGTCCACCAATAGCCCAACTCCTGCTCCGCAGAACAACAACACATAGCTGTATGGAATTGGATATTTTTCACTTCTTTTTTTGGACTTGTACTACGAATGTAAAAACGATTTTGGGATAATACAAAATTTATATGCGAAAAAATAATTTTGCATGCCCGCTGATCATGACCCCGATTTGCTCCAGTTGTCGTGATTATGCGGCTTCCACATACCGAGATTATATCTCAGGCCTGCCATAGATTTTATCTCATCCAGCCGCTGCTGAGCGGGTAGTGTGCTGATCATCTGTACGGTCTCCCCTTCGACTTTCACGAAAAAATGAAATATCAAGCCGACCGTATGGCGTCATGACCAGACAGTAAGCATCTGAGACGACAGCTCACAGAGAGAGACAAAAATGCAGTCTACCTGGTATGCAGGAAAAAGAAAAAGTCTGAAAAAATCTCCCGTATATCATTTGCTGATCATGTCATCGCAGAAATAATCAGAATAATCTCCTTTAATCTGCGAAATTTGCAGCACCAAAAATTATGAGCGAGAAAAAAAGTTTTATCATCATAGGAGTCGTACTGGCAGTATTGATCGTATTCGTATATCAGTTCAGTACCCCAAAAGACCATATGCACCTGGCCCCTGTGACAGGCGATAATATCGAAAAATCCCTGCCTCCTGATACAACTGCGAAAACTGCTGATAGCACAGTAAAGAAGTAAGCATTTGTTTTTATCGTATTATAGCCGGATATTTGCGGACTTTTCGATCTCAGGCCACGTAGTACAATGGATAGTATGGAGGTTTCCGAAGCCTTAGATTCAGGTTCGATTCCTGACGAGGCCACCAGTACATTTTCATGCGAAAAGCCAATAAAAAAGCTCCTCAATGAGGAGCTTTTTTATTTAAATAAGTTAATCAGTTCTGCGCTTTGGGCGGTGCAGCTTTTTCTACGCGGAGGCCGACGCTCTTTAGTTTCTCCAGTGGATTGACACGCATGTCCTGTTTGATGGTGAAGGTATATTTGCCTGTCATCGGAAATTTAGCATTCTCCTGAATTAGTACAGGGATGTCGCAGTTATCACCCAGGCAGGAGCCGTACCATTTGCCATCGGCTTCGCTGAGCGGGAGGTTCACACGCTTGTTCATCTTCTTGCCATCAGGCAGCCCGGTGGTCACATCCACATAGATATTCCTCCACTCAAACTGGAAGGAGTGCCTGAGATTGATATAGATATTATAGTGCGCCGCAGTATCCTTCACATCAAATGAAAAGGTCTTGGCATCATCATAGGTCCATTTTTCATTGGCTACCGGTGTATTGGTTTCGTAGAGCCTGTTTGAGTCACATGAGCTCATGCACAGGAGTGCAGCCGTGGATAGTATGAAGAGTGCGAACTGGTTTTTCATGTACCGTACAGATTGCGGTTTATGCAGGATTATTGTTTGTATTGGCCGGTGGCTGAGGGCCATTGTTGTCCGGCCTGTTTTGGTTTCTGTTTCTGTCGCCTTGTGGTGGCCTGTTTCTGTTTTCACCTTGTGGCCTGTCGCCTTGTGGTTTATTCCTGTCACCCTGAGGTTTGTTTCTGTTGCCTCCTTGCTGATTGTTGTTTCTGTTGCCCTGCTGTTGCTGCGGACGATCGCCTTGCGGCTTTTTGTCTTGGGGTGGTCTGTTTCTGTCGCCTTGTGGTTTCCTATCCCCCTGCGGTCTGTTTCTGTTTTCCGGCTGAGGCCTGTTTTCCTGTCCTTCTTTAGGCTCCTGACGATTGCCTCCGCCACCGCGATTGTCACGGCCACCGGAGTTTCTGTTGTTGCCACCGCGACCTTTGTTGCGGTTCTTATTGCGGTCCTTCTCCATGAGGGTAGAGAGGCTCACCTGACCTACGAGGTCATCGTGTTTAGACTCATCTACGATCACTTCTTCGATGACATTGTAGTTGCTCAAGCTGGCTGGCTTTTTGCCGGATTTATTCATCCAGATGAGCTCGGCTACGGTCTCTACATTCAGTTTAAATGGATTGCCATGTGTGCCTTCGTATTCGAACCACATGAGCTTTTTGAGGATCTCTGTTTTGCGTAGCGTAGCCGTGCCTTCCTCCGTTTCTATACGGTCGACATTCTTCGGGAACTTCTTCAGCGCATCATTATAGGTATCGAGTTCATAGTTCAGGCAGCATTTCAGCCTGCCGCACTGGCCACTCATTTTTTCTGTATTGATCGCGAGGTTCTGATAGCGGACTGCCTGTGTCGTCACGGACTTGAAGTCCTGCAGCCAGGTAGAGCAGCATAGCTCACGGCCGCAGGTACCCATGCCACCGATGCGCGCCGCCTCCTGACGCGCACCTATCTGGCGCATCTCTATTTTGACTTTGAAATCGCGTGCGTATATTTTGACCAGCTCGCGGAAGTCCACTCTGTCCTCAGCAGTATAGTAGATCGTGAGCTTTTTGCCGTCGCCCTGATACTCTACATCGCCGATCTTCATCTGGAGATTGTAGGTCTTCGAGATCGCGCGTGCGCGGATCATGGTTTCATTTTCCTTATTACGACCGTCGAGGAATGTATTGATATCCGACTCGCTGGCTACACGGATGATATTGCGGATGGTGTCATCGCGCTCGGTGATCTTGTTTTTCTTCATCTGCACCTTCACGAGCTCGCCCTGCAGGCTGACCTCGCCGATGTCAAAACCCTGCGCAGCCTCGACCACGATGAGCTGCCCTTTGTGCATGTCGATATTGGCAGTATTGCGATAGAAACCCTTGCGCGAGCCTTTCTTAAAGGCCACTTCTACGATATTGAAGTTCTCATTGAACGACAGGGGCATATCTGCCAGCCAGTCGGAGACATTGTTTTTATTGCAGCCACCGGTAGAGCAGCCGCCTTTGCTGCCGCATCCTGCTGCCGTTTCACCTTCTTTAGCGGTGCCACATGATCCTGATCCACATCCCATTTATATAGAGTTAATGTCGTTATTTAATTGTCCGTTCTCACCCTATTTGTGGGTCGGCGGGGACGCCGATCACGGGCAGTACAGGGACAGACTATAGTCAAAGAGCGAATATAATGGAAAATGTGGATAATGGGTGAATAGGGTTAAAAGGGGGATCACTGGTAATGACCTGCCGATTTTACGACCTTGCCGTCTTCATTAAACAAAAAATACTCTGCCGAATCCGTGCCCCTGTGGACGGAATGATAGTAGAGGATGATAGAGTCTGTACTGTGAAAAACCTCCCTGAGCCTGAACTCCAGATCGGGAAACCTGGTCAGGGCAATGGTCCAATAGTCTGAGATCTTTTCTTTGCCCTTTAGTGTGCCGCTGGCCTCATTCATGAGGGTGACGATATATGGAGAGCTCATCTCAAAATCGTCTGTGTAGTGACTCAGGATCTGGTCCATCTTGTGGGAGTTCCAGGCGTCGATCCAGTGCTGCGCGAAGTGATGCGAAAATTCTTTTGTGATCATGATATGAATATTTTTTTGCTCCTAGAGGCCTCACTCGGTCATTTTTCCGCCACCGCCACCTGCGGTCCACCTGCTAACGAGCTACAGAAAGCATACTTTGCTGAGGCTATTCTTTGACGACCTTGTACATCACGACGCGGTCGAGTTTATAGGTTTTATCATCACATGCTTTGCCCTCTGTGCAGCCCGATCTGGGGCGATAGGCACCGATACCATTGATGCGGATGCGGGAGGGCTTGATGCCGCTCTCGAGCATGAGATCGGCCACCAGGCGCGCACGAGTCACGGAGAGTTCCATCGGATAGTCCTCGTCGAGCGAGGCCAGTCCATAGAGTTTGATCTTGAGCTCTGGTATTTCCTTCATCATCTTCACGATAGACTCCAGCCCGCCCCAGACATCTCCGGGTAGCTTAGAGCTGTTTTTGTCAAACTGGATGACAGGCATCTTTGCATTAGGATCGAAGTCATCGCGCTCCTTGAGGTACTGGATCACCATATTGTAGTCAGCCTTCGCGTATGTCGTGAGATCCAGTATCTGTTTGCTGATCTCAAATTTATCCTTGTAGTAGGATACGAGGTAAAAATACCCGCTGTCCACCACGATATCATAGCGGCCATTGGCATCGGAGGTAGCTTCCTGAGATACGACGCTATTGAGACGGCGGATATTGATGGAGACATTAGGGATAGGATCTTCCGTCTGGCTGTTTTTGACGAAACCCTTTGCACGGATCAGTTTACCGCCCTGAGATGCCTGCGGACGCGGCGTATTGGTCATAGAGTCTGCCCGACGTTTATTCTCTGTGAGCTTCTGTACTTCATAGGTATTGATGGCCTTGGCCTGATCAGCTTTGTGGGCCTGATCGGGATTGTAGTCCTGATTTTTGGCTTCCTGATCTTTGGTCACAGTAGCCTGTTCATCCTTTTGCAGATTGATGAGCTGCTGTTTGAGCTGGTTTTTTTCCTGCTCCTGCAGCGTACGTTTAGCCTCGAGTTCACGCTGTTCGTTTTCAGCCTCCTGGCGTTTTGCTTCTATGCGTTTCTTTTCTTCCGCTTGCTCATTGGCCGACTTCAGTTCCCTTTTTTTCTTCTTCGCCTGATCGGCCAGGTCTTTGGCAGCGCGTTTAGCCTCTTCTTTTGCTTTTTTATCCGCTTCTTCTTTCTCGCGCTTGTCTGCCAGTATCTTAGCCTCGGCATCCTCGCGTGCCTTTTTCATTTCAGCGAGCTCCTTCTCCAGTTGAGTTTTTCGATCTGCTGCTTCCTTTTCTGCTTTCTCTTTATCCGCTCTCTCTTTATCTGCCTTTGCTTTTTTGAGATCAGCCAGCTCTTTGGCCCGGCGTTCGGTTTCGGCTATTTCGGCGCGTTCCTTTTCCTCGCCATCTTTCAGTGCTTTCTCGCGTGCCTGCTTTTCGGCCAGTTCCCTAGCCTCCTTTTCTTTCAGTGCAGCCTCCTTCTCACTTTCCAGTTTTTTAGCATCAAACTTAGCTTGTATATTCTCCTTGTCTATCACGGCCAGCGAGTCGGCGATGCGTTTGCGCCTGGCCATGATCTCGCGGTTCTTTGCCATGGCTATCTTCAGGAGACTATCCTCCTCCGCCTGCATACGGCTGGCCTGCGCCCTGCGAACCATCTCCGCCAGTATGGCGGCACTGTCCCTGTTGTTGGCCTGATTGGTACCGCGATTATCTGTTTTGATTTTTGTTTTCTGGCTCTCGATATCGATGAGGGAGTCGAGTACCTGCTTTCTCGTGTTGATCACACTTTTATTTTTCAGCTCTGCCACTCTCAGCATGCTATCCTGTGCGAGCTGATCCCTCCTCGCCCGGTCGGCCTCTTCCAGTTTCTTTTTAGCGATGGCCGCCTTGATCTGAGTGCTGTCGATCTCCTGAGCTGCGCGGTCCTTTTTAGCCTGCTGAGTGGCTATACGTGATTTTTTATTTTCAGCAGTATTGAGAGAGTCCAGGATATGCTTCCTGCGTGCGAGGATTTGGTTGTTCTTGTCTTTGGCGATGCGCAGGAGGCTGTCCTCCTCTGCCTGCATGCGCAGCGCTGCAGTATCGATCTGCGGTTTAGCCAGTTTGCGTGCTTCAGCCTCTTTGTTTTCTTTATCCAGCTTGTCCTGCAGTTCTTTTTCCGCTTGCTTTTTAGCCTTCAGATCTGCTTCTGCCTTCTCCATGTCTTTGCGCTTCTGCTGCTCCATGAGCTCCTTCTTGCGGTTTTCGACTTCGAGTTTCATTTTGGCTTCCTCCTGTTTCCGCTGCTCCGCTGTATCTACTGATAGTATTTTAGGATCACTTTTGATGTCACTGAGCCTTTTGTCGAGCGATGCGATGACGGAGTCTTTATTACTCATCTGGAGATTGAGCGCGGCCACAAGGGAGTCCTGCTGCCTGCGGCGTGCAGGCTCATGGGCGCCATAGACACCGAGCGCGGGCTTCAGGTTTTTATTGTCCGGAGCGGCATGTGGATCATACTCAGGGCGGGATGTCACGTGACCCGTCGCGGGTCCGAGCTTGATATCCAGCCGGAAATCCAGCGGTTTATTAAAACCGATCGTCGAGATATTAAAACTGGTATCGCGGTACTTATTGATAATGCCGGGAGACATTTTGTCGATCTTGATGGAGTAGTTGGTCTCGTAGTCCATCTTGAGATTGTAGGCGCCTGTGCCGTCTGTGACTATGCGGTCTTCTTTGCGCGTCATGACATTGCGCAGGATGAGCGTGGCATCTTTGATCGGGATATCCTGCTCAGCATCCATGACGAAACCCGTGAGCCTGAGGCCGTCTTTCGGCAGAGAGAGAAACAGCGTGCCAGAGTATAGCGTACCGTGTTTATCGATGGATATAGTGACAGTAGTGTCGCTCCTGCCCGGAAAGGATGCTTTGATCTGGTAGGTTTGATCAGGCTTGACCTTGATCCTATAGGTACCGTCAAAATAGGTCTTGTAGGTCGCTATGATCTTGCCATTTTGCATCTGTACCACCTCTGCCAGAAAGAGTGGTGAGTGCGCACTGTCCACATCGGTGATCTTGCCGATCAGCTCCTGTGCCTGCATACCCTGCGAGCACAGGAGGAGGATAACAATTAAATAATACAGCTTTTTCAAAAAAGGTAAATTATAGTTCGGGTGGTCGTCCACTCACTTTCTTTTAAATGGCATAAACTCTCAGTATAAAAGTACATTTTCCGCGGATAAGGCAGCCAAGACCGGTACTTAGTTTTTAGTGCATGGGATGTGCAGTGTGTTAAATTTGGACATTTTCATCATACAAAGCTTTGCAAAAGAAGCGTGCATACATGATGACTTTGATGAAATACTGCGCAAAGGCACTTGAGGAATCTCCCCGCTGACCGTCAGGTGAATAATCTGTTTTTAACCGTCAAAAGTGCTATCTTTATATAGCACTTAGATTATATTCGAAAAGATTAATCTCCCACTATGACTATTACACAGATCGATTGGCGGCCATTCTGCGATGAGTGGCTCCATACATGGACCGGCAACAGACCCGAAGCTCTCATCGAGCACTATACGGAGGACGCCTTCTATCTCGATCCTGCATATCCGGCAGGCATCAGTGGCCGCACGGAGCTATCCGCCTACTTCGCTAAACTGCTCAGCCGTAACCCGGACTGGCGCTGGCAGGCTGTGGAGATATTCAACACCGAGGAAGGATTTACCCTGAAGTGGAAAGCCACCATCCCCGTCAAGAACACACAACTAATCACCTACGGCCTCGACATCGTCGTGATGCGCGGAGATAAAATATGCAGGAATGAAGTCTACTTCGACCGTGTGAAGTGGATGGACCTGATGAAGTCGGGCGGTTTGTAATTCCGGCAAATCTGTTTTTCGCCTCTAGTTCCGATTTTTTGAAATACCAAAATTAGTGGCACGCGGATGACACAGATTAATACGGATCAAAACGGATTTTTATTATTTAATCCGTTTAACTTTTATCATTGGTATGAGTGTTTTGAAATGCTCGTTTCAGGTGAATATGAGCAGACTATCGCTTCGTATATACGATCTTCTCGTCCTCATCGAAGCTGAAAGAAAACTTCAGGCCAGTGGTGACATCCGATATATGGACCACTAGTTCCATTTGCCCATTGCCCATGAAGTAGCCTTTGGCATTCCACATTTTGGTGACCTGATTGGAAGTATGTGAAAACTCATGGGGCGTCTTGAAGTGCGTGGAGTCCTTCATCACGACCATAAAGGTCGGCTCGATATCGCCCGGCTGATAAAACTCGATCTTGCTGTCGTCGCTGAGATTCTGCTTCAATATCCAGGTCGCTTTTTTGGCGGTATCACCGGCAAAATAGTTCCCCATATTGGCAGGATTCACTTTGAAGGACTTGTCTTTGAAGGACAACAGCAGCAGGACAGATATAGATAATAGCAGGGCTTTTTTCATTTGATCGAGTATTTACTTTTGCCAATATACCAATCCCGTGCCAGAAAAATCTGAGGTATTCGGTGAATGACAGTTAATAAACCATTAAATATCCTGTAGAAAAAGAAAAAGTCCCTGACCAGATAGTGATCAGGGACTTTTCACAAAAATGTTTAAACCGAAGCGTGTAAGCCACTCTTATCCATTCCTCCTATGTCCCACCCATACGAAGCGGCGATTCACATAGTCAGGATTGGTGAAAGAGGCATTGCCGGCAGGATTGCCACCGGTGACGTGGAAGTCGCTGAAGGTAGCATGCTGATTGACGAAGATGCCACCGGTCAGATTGAATGACACTGGCGTGAACGCTGTCTCCATCTCCTCTTCGATTTCTTTGGCGATCTCATCGTTGGTAGTATATGCAGCGCAGGTGATCGCGCCGTGCTTCACAGCCATCTCGCGAGCGAGCTCGATAGACTGGCGTGTATTTTTTGTTTTGATCACGAGGACGATAGGGCCGAAGAGCTCATTCTCGTAGATACCAAAGTCCTTCGCATCTACCTCGAGCACCGTAGGCGACAGCGTACGCGCATCTGGATATTCCGCATTCACGA
>Ga0214192_1001483_pt1 | contig 13064 bp, 11 predicted proteins | sample TroBogEpilimnion_44_FD_153030 | JGI IMG/M metagenome (GOLD analysis project Ga0214192, IMG submission 153030) | Freshwater microbial communities from Trout Bog Lake, WI - 29JUL2008 epilimnion | ecosystem: Environmental > Aquatic > Freshwater > Lake > Epilimnion/Euphotic zone | place: Trout Bog... | reverse complement strand
AATACAGCGCCTGATGAAAACTATGCCCGGGAGCTACAGGAGCTCTTCACACAGGGCAAAGGCCCCAACTCCCTCTACACGCAGGCGGATGTCGTAGCTGCCGCACGCGTATTGACCGGATGGCGAGTAGACGGGGGGAATATTACTTCTTTCTTTGATAGCACTAAGCACGATCAGAATCCAAAGCAGTTTTCAGCATACTATAATAACACGGTGATCAATGACACCACCAATGGCGGAGTCAATGAGATCAATGAGCTGATCACCATGCTCATGGCGACCAATGAATGTGCGGAGTATGTCTGCCGCTGCCTGTACAGGTTCTTTGTCTACTATGAGATAGACAGTACAGTGGAGACGCTGGTCATTGGTCCTATGGCGACTGCTTTTCGCAATAGCAACTATGATATCAAGACTGTCCTCTCACTCCTGCTGAAGAGTGAGCACTTCTTCGATCCGCTCAATATAGGCTGCCTGATCAAGCCGCCTGTGGATTATCTGGTCGGCTCGCTGAGGCAGCTCGGTGTCGTATTCCCTGGTCCATCGGATATTGAGACGCAGTACTACATGTGGCAATATATGGCCTACTTCGGCTCAGTGATCGGTCAGTTCATCCTCAATCCGCCCAATGTAGCCGGATGGCCGGCCTACTATCAGAGCCCCGAGTTTCATGAGCTGTGGATCAATAGCAGCACGCTGCCACTCAGGCAGGAGTTTTGCGACGGGCTGATCTGGAGCGGTGTGACCAAAAATAATCAGACGGTGATCTTCGATCCGCTGGCATTCACAGCGTCTATGCCTACGCCTGACGATCCTGTGGCGCTGACTAATGATGTACTGAGCTACCTGCTGAGTATGCCTGTGTCGACTACGGTGCAGAACTATCTGGTGTCCATCCTGCTCTCAGGTCAGAGCACCAATAGCTACTGGACCAGTGCCTGGGATGCATATGCGGCATCACCGACTACCTATTCGCTCCAGACCACCGTACTGAACAGGCTGAAACCTTTTTATCAATATATCATGGACCTGCCGGAATATCAGCTGCAGTAAAAAGAATACGCAATGAGATTAATTAGTTAAATTATATTTTGACTTAAACTTACATTAACTAACGAAGTCTCAGATATATAAGCTCACAACATGAATAACAATATACCTCTAGCCGCAGCCAAAGTCGATACAGCACTACCTCCAGGGGGCCGTTTGAAAGATCTGCGCACCACCACTGGTACCAATCAATACACCGGACAGTGGACACGCACTGAAGCTGTACACCTGCTCAAGCGGACGATGTTTGGCTGCACCAAGGCGGATGTAGATCACATGCTGACTCTGACTATGTCTCAGGCCGTAGATGAGCTGCTGAATACCGTCACTACAACTCCCTCTCCGCCGCTCAATAACTACGGGCTGACCAATCCCGATCCTAATATCCCATATGGACAGACATGGGTAAATGATACCAGCACAAGCAGCTCTGCCGCTGTGCGCAGGGACTCTCTTCGCTCCTGGTGGCTGAACAATATGCTCACCCAGCCGCGTAGTCTGGAGCAAAAGATGACGCTCTTCTGGCATAATCATTTCTCGACGCAGGCAGGAGTATACGGCGATGCGCGTTTTGGATATAAGCATCTGGAGATGCTACGTACGAATGCTCTGGGGAATTTTCAAACATTGGTGAGCGCCGTATCGGTCGATGTAGCCATGCTCAAATACCTGAATGGCTATGTCAATACTGCCGGATCACCTGATGAAAACTATGGTCGCGAACTGCAGGAGCTATTCACTCAGGGCAAAGGACCCAACTCACTCTACACTCAGGCCGATGTAGAGGCCGCAGCCCGTGTACTCACAGGCTGGAGGATCACCAGCAGTACGGTCACTTCTTACTTTGATTCTACTAAGCATGATCAGAATCCAAAGCAGTTTTCTTCTTACTATAATAATACAGTGATCAACGATACGAGCTCCGGCGGTATCAATGAGATCACCGAGCTGATCACCATGCTCATGGCGACCAATGAATGCGCCGAGTATATCTGCCGCTGTCTCTACAGGGCATTCGTATATTACGATATCGATACGACTGTCGAGACACTGGTGATCGGACCGCTCGCGACGGCATTCAGAAATAGCAACTATGACATCAAGACCGTTCTGTCACTTTTGTTTAAGAGTGAACACTTTTTTGATTCGCTCAATATGGGCTGTTTCATCAAATCGCCCATTGAGCACATGGTCGGTACCATGCGTCAGTGGAATGCTGTTTTCCCAAGTGCCGATGTCGCTACACAATATTATTTCTGGAACTATATCGTCTACTACGCTAATAACGCCGGCCAGCTCATCCTCGATCCGCCCAATGTAGCAGGATGGACTGCCTACTATCAGGCACCGGAGTTTCACGAGCTGTGGATCAACTCTGACTCACTACCCGTGAGGCAGCAGTTCACAGATCAGTTCATCAATAATGGAGCGACTAAAAATAGCCAGACGCTCATACTCGACCCCCTGGCTTTCACCGCATCCATGCCTACGCCGGATGATCCGGTCGCACTGACCAGCGATGTGCTAAGCTATATGCTCAGCGTCTCCGTGTCCAGCACCGTGCAGTCCTATCTGGTGAGCATCCTGCTGTCAGGACAGAGTAATAATTCATATTGGACAAACGCATGGGATGCCTATGCAGCCAGCCCTACCACAGTATCACTACAGACCACCGTGCTGAACAGGCTCAAGCCCTTTTATCAATATATCATGGACCTGCCGGAGTATCAGCTCCAGTAAAAAATAAAAACCGAAACGCCCCAATTGATTTATATAAAACCATTCAAATGAAAAGAAGAGATTTCCTCAAGACAGCACCACTCGCAGCGCTCCCCGTCGTACTCTCTGGACTGAGTGTGAATGCCCTCGGCGCATCGCCTATGCTCGCTGCCCTCGCAGCATCAGCGGCTGCCAATGACCATGTGCTCGTGATCATACAGGTAGTGGGTGGTAACGATGGTCTCAACACGGTGATACCGCTGGACCAATACAGTGCACTCTCTTCTGCGCGCAGCAATATCCTGATCCCCGCCGCATCAGTTCTGCCGCTGAATGGTACGACTGTCACGGGCCTGCATCCGTCCATGACAGGTATGCAGCAGATGTATAACAATGGCTTCCTCAAGATCGTACAGGGAGTGGGCTATCCGAATCCAAACTATTCGCACTTTCAATCCACTGATATATGGATCACCGGCGAGGACAATGGTCAATCGCTCACCACAGGCTGGCTGGGCCGCTATATGAACTATGAGTATCCTAACTTCCCTACCGGCTATCCCAATACCTCAGTGCCTGATCCCCTCGCTATCGAGATCGGCACATCGTTGTCACCGGTCTTTCAGGGGCCGAGCGCACAGATGGCTATGGCCGTGACCGATCCGGGCTCTATCTATAATCTCGCCAACGGCATCCAAAGCCCTGCTCCATCTACTCCTGCAGGAGTAGAGCTGACCTACATCAGAGAGGTAGCCGCGCAGACCAATCAATACGCCTCCGTCCTTACCACAGCATACAATGCAGGCTCGTCGACAGCCTCTCTCTACCCCACTGGCAGCCAGCTAGGCGCAGCCCTGCAGGCTATCGCAAAACTCATCTCCGGCGGCATGCAGACCAAGGTCTATATGGTCAGCACTGCCAATGATGGTTCCTTTGACACGCATGCTGCGCAGGTGGTGACAGGTGCTACCACGACAGGTACACATGCAGATCGTCTGCAGAATCTGTCTGACTGTATCAAGGCATTTCACGATGATCTGCAGGCTTCGGGTAGTGCTGATCGTGTGATTGGTATGACCTTCTCGGAGTTTGGCCGGAGGATCATCTCAAACTCCAGCGTCGGTACAGATCACGGAGCAGCAGCACCGCTATTTATATTTGGCAATAAAGTCCAATCAGGCATACTCGGTACCAATCCCACCATACCAGCCGGCGCCAGCGTCAATGACAACCTGCCGATGCAGTATGACTTCCGCTCGGTCTATGCATCGCTGCTGCAGGACTGGTTCTGCGTGCCGGACTCGGATATCAATAGCACCATCCTGCTGCAAAACTTCCAGCCCCTGCCACTTGTCAGCTCTGCCGACTGCACCACCGCCATCCATGAGATCAATAGTAAAGCCGGTGTCAACCTGATCTCTAACTATCCGAATCCATTCACCACTTCGACCAATATCAAGTTTACCACCGCAGGAGGGCATACGCTCATTCAGATATTTGACGGATCGGGTCACCTCATCCGTACGCTGATCGATCAGGATATGCAGCAGGGCGACTACACCGTCAACTTTGAAAATGCTAACTACGGCACGGGTGTCTACTATGCGCGTTTTCAAAACGGAGTGATCCAGCAGGTGGCGACGATGACGATAGTGCGATAGTACCTCTCCGAAATCCTCTCCGAAGGAGAGGACTTTAATATTACTCTCCAGGCTAAATGATCAGCGAATCAAATGCGGCACAAACCTGCTCGTATTAGACGTGATCAGTGAATCAGATTCGCGTATACCGATGCCTGCAGGATCCTGTCCTATGATCCAGCTGCCGATCACAGGATAGTGCCCATCATACTCAGGCAGGGGGAATAGCTTCTGGAAGATCGTTTTCGCACGGCCATATTCGCCTCTTGTCTCCAGTGTCTTTTGACCGTTTTCATACATGATGATATTGCTGCCCTCGCGGCTCCAGATGGGCTTCTCGACATACGATCCCGCAGCGGGCCGATCAGTCGATGCTTCGAGCAGTAGTTCGTGGTTTGGAAATAGCTCCCACAGTATAGGTAGAATGGCTTTGGAGGATAGCAGCATTTTCCATGCGGGTTCTATCCAGAGTGCGTTGTTTTTATCCAGCAGGATGTTTTTGCCAAAATCCTCTTCGTACATCATCTCCCATGGATAGAGCTTGAATATATTTTTGATGGAGATACCATCGTTGTCTACAAATGTTTTTACTTCCTCATTCCACCCGATCTCATCTACGAAAATAAACCGCGTCTCCAGTCCACCCTGTATCGCGCAGTCGCGCATATACTCCGTAGTCGTCAGGTCCTCCAGTGAGCGCTTGACGCAGGAAAAATACAGCGGCTCGCGATAGAGGTAATCTTTGAGAAACCGCCAGTAGTCGACGAGTTTTTCATGTATAGAGTTAAACTGATCCGCACTCCTGTCAAAGTCCTGCAGCCAGTACCACTGCACCACCCCCGCTTCAAACAAAGAGGTTGGCGTATCTGCATTAAACTCCAGCATCTTGATCTGCCCGTCCTTGTAGCAGAGATCAAAGCGACCATAGATCGCAGGATGATCTTCATTCCAGCTGCGCTCTATCTCCGGGACGATATAGTCCGGTATATCAAAGCTTGCGTAAAGCCTTCGATCAATCACATATTGCACTACCTCAAGACACATCTGCCATAGCCTGGCAGTGGCGGCTTCGATACCCAGTATCTCCGGCATGTCAAATGTGTAATAGACAGATTCATCCCAATATGGGATATTGGATGTGTGGAAGCCAAAGCCGATCTGCTCCACGGCTTGCTGCCATTGGTTTCTGGGAGTGGTGGTGTGACGTCTCATGGCGTGGGATTTAAGATGCGTAGCTCAGGTGTGCGCCGTGATGATGTCCGAATCCTCCCCGCCTGAGGATGACAGGCTGATTGAAGTAGGCATCGTTGTATATATTGACGAGTACAGCGGGATTGATCACTACATCTTCATGATAGGGATAATAAGTGCTGTCAGCCTTTGCACTATCGGCGGCGAAGGCAGCAGGCCAGTGTTTAGGTATACTGTCTCTAGCATCAGGTTTATACTCCTCAAACTGCGTGGAGTAGAGCGTGTGCGACGTATGGCACGAAGCCAGCGCCGAGGTGATCAGCACGAGTGACAGGTACTTTGTCTTTTTCATAAGAGCAGGTTTAGGTGGTGGATGAATACGCATGTAAGGTAAGTGCAGAGCCTGTTAAGAGAATTTAAAACAACAGCGCCTTATGCTTTTTTGTGTTAGAATTTAACGCATATTAAGATGGAAGACGTGATTGAATAGGCAAACAATTAAAGGGTGAAGAAGACGCGGTAGCTTGCCTTGTTATTCTATCTTGAGAAAGGCGAGCTGAAACCTTGTGTTCGAAACTATTTAGCTCGGCGAATATGCACCCGAGGGGGCAGCCGCAAGGGCGCGCCCCTACATAGTTTTTGTAGGGGCAGGGTTTACCCCTGCCCGCTTATGGCAGAATAAAAACTTGGATTTCCTTGTTTGCAGCACGTGAACCTTGCCCCTACTCAGTTTCGGAGTCTTATATCTAGGCAGAATCTTTCCCTTTTTTCCTTATTTTCGCTGTCCGCCGCTCAGCACGGCTATTACCAAATAATCCTTAAAACATACCATACATGGCAGAACCGGTTTCCAATCGAATTATTTTCTCCATGGTCGATGTGAGTAAGACCATACCACCGACCAAGCAGATACTCAAGAATATTTATCTCAGCTTTTTCTACGGCGCCAAGATCGGTATCATCGGTCTGAACGGCTCCGGTAAGTCAACGCTGATGAAGATCATAGCGGGCATCGACCAGAACTATCAGGGCAAGATCGAGAGCACGAAGGACTTCACCGTGGGCTACCTCGAGCAGGAGCCGAAGCTCGATGACACCAAGACCGTGATCGAGGTGATACGCGAGGGTAAGAAAGAGATCTTTGATATCCTCAATGAATACAACGCGATCAGCGAACAGATGGGCGAGCCTGAGGTATATGAGAATGCCGACAAGATGGATAAACTGCTCGAGCGCCAGGGTACGCTACAGGACAAGATCGATGCAGCCAATGCATGGGAGATAGACACCGTGCTCGAGCGCGCCATGGATGCACTGCAGGTACCGGATGGTGATGCTCTCGTGAAGAACCTCTCCGGTGGTGAGCGCCGCCGCGTAGCACTATGCCGTCTGCTGCTCCAGGAGCCGGATGTGCTCCTGCTCGATGAGCCGACTAACCACCTCGATGCGGAGTCCATCCTCTGGCTGGAGCATCACCTCGAGCAATATAAGGGTACGGTGATCTGTATCACGCACGATAGGTACTTCCTCGACAATATCGCCGGATGGATACTCGAACTGGATGGTGGCAAGGGCATACCATTCAAGGGGAACTATACCTCATGGCTCGAACAAAAACAGGCGCGCCTCGCACAGGAGGACCGCGAAGACAGCAAGCGCCAGAAGGTGCTGCAGCGCGAGCTCGAGTGGGTACGCGCAGGCTCGAAGGGCCGCCAGTCGAAAGGCAAAGCCCGTCTGGCCAACTATGAGAAGATGCTCGATGATGACCAGAAGTCAACAGATGAAAAACTGGAGATCTACATACCACCTGGGCCGCGCCTGGGATCTAAGGTCATCGAGGCACATGATATATCAAAGGCATTTGGCGACAGGCTGCTCTATGAGCACCTCAACTTCAAACTTCCTCAGGGCGGTATAGTTGGTATCATCGGACCGAACGGTGCCGGTAAGACCACTTTGTTCCGCATGATCATGGGCGAAGAAAAACCCGATACCGGAACATTCGAAGTAGGAGAGACCGTCAAGATATCATACGTAGATCAGGCACACGCCAATATCGATCCTGAGAAGACTGTTTTCGAAACCATCACCAATGGCGATGAATGGATCGAGACCGGCAAACTCAAAATGAACAGCCGCGGCTATGTATCGCGATTCAATTTTGCAGGTGCAGATCAGCAGAAGAAGGTCAAGATGCTCTCCGGTGGTGAGCGCAATCGCCTACACCTAGCCCTCACGCTCCGTCAGGAGGCCAACGTACTCCTGCTCGATGAGCCGACCAACGACCTCGATATAAACACCATCCGTGCACTCGAAGAAGCCCTCGACAACTTCGCCGGCTGTGCGGTCATCATCTCACACGACAGGTGGTTCCTCGATAGAGTATGTACCCACATCCTCGCATTCGAAGGCGATGCCACCGCATACTATTTCGAAGGCGGCTTCTCCGACTACGAAGAAAACCGCAAACAACGCCAAGGCGAACAGATCAAGAAATTCAAGTACAAGAAGCTGGTGAAGTAATTTGATAATTCAAAATGGGATTGAGCCCGGAACAGAAGAAACTATACAAAGAAATCGATGAAATTCTTTGGAACGATTGGGATCCAATTGGAGTGAATGATATTGAAGATGCCCGTGATGAATATCAAAGCTATACCGATACCATATTTGGACTTAAAATACATGGTGCCAGTAAAGAGATAATTGCAAGGAAATTACTTAGTATAGAAACTGAGATGATGGGTTTTTGGGGTGGTGAAGAGAAGTGCAGTATAGTTGCGGAGAAAATTATGGATTTGTAATTTTAATAATAAGGACAACAGTATTGATTGCAAATAAACATATTATTATCGTTGCCCTTTTACTTCTCTCATCAGCCGTATTTGGGCAAACTCAACTGCTGGGGAAATATGACTTTGAGAAAGGTGGCTATTGTCTTTTAGGCCTGCGATCATCTAGTGACAGGAATGGGCTTGCAGACAGTATAGGTGAATTTTATACAGATGACATCAAAGTTTTGAACGCAATTAAAAAGGAATGGACATTCAAAAAGCCCAGCCCTAAATATGCCTGCGGTTATCATTACACCGTTATTATTTGCAAAAAAGGTCAGGAAATTGAGAGTTTTTCTATCAATTTAAATTGTAATGAAATTGCAACAAACAGGGGGTACTTCTATTTTGATGCAAGTAAATTGAGAATGTTTAAAAGCAATTTCAAAAAGCCGTTTAGGAAAGTTGAAATGCCCACGACCCTCACTGAAGCAAGAAATTACAGAACTCAAATTCTTTCAAAACCTACATTGATCTATACACCGGATCCCATATGGATAAAGTATGAGGGTACATTCAAATTCACTTTCGTCTGCGCAAAAGGCTCAGGCGATTGTCTTGACAATGAGAAAAAGATATTGGCAGAATTAACATCAGAGATTGCGAAAAAATATCCCGGAGAAAAATTTGAAATTGAAGGACGAGGAGGCTCGTCAGAGGATTTAATTGTGGAGGTAAAATGTAATAGATCGTTGGCTGATAAATTCAAATTATACAAACGCGATCTGGAATATGATAAGTGGGAATCGTTTAGCATCAATTTCTCGACTTACTGGACCATAAAACCAAAGTGATCAGACACAGTTACTTGGCTATGCCGAATAAAAAATCTATTACTATTGTGAATTCTTATAAAGATACACACAGATGGATACTTTCATAAACTACTGCAATAAGATATCACCACTCACTGCAGAAGCAATAGAGGATGTGTCCGACCGTTTGATAGCTAAGACTTTTAAGAAAAGTCAGATCATCAATAGGGAGGGGGTCGTGTGCCGAAACTTATTTTTCATAAATACAGGTCTGGTAAAACACTATTACATCCACAAAGAGCGTAAATTTATTCTCCGTTTTTTTTCAGAAAATAATGTGTTTACTGTTCTTGATAGTTTTATCCATCAAACGCCTGCGGTCTTTACCACAATTGCACTAGAAGCAACAGACACTATCCAACTTTCCTACGATGATGTTCAGGAATTATGCAAGAAGCATCATTGCTTCGAAACCTTTATCCGAAAGAATTTCGGTATGGCAGCCATCGCCAATTTAAAGCGTATCAAAGAAATTTTTGACTCAGACGCAATGGAATTATATAAAGAGTTCGTTAAAGAAAACCCCCATCTATTGCAAAGGGTCAGTCTAGGTGATATTGCAAGTTATCTTGGGATTTCGCAAGTCACCTTGAGCAGAATAAGAGCAAAGCTTTGATTTTTTAGCATAGGTAAAAAGAAAGCTCATTTTACCTGTTCAATTTCGCATCCATTATTAACCAATATTTTTAAAAAATGGACAACAGCAAAATTGAGATCAAAGACCAACCGATAGTTGGCAAAATGGCAAAAGCAGGCGCATTATTTTTAGCATTGTGGGGTATCCTACATGTTTGGGTAGGCTATGAGGGCATACACCGTTATTTGACAATGGATAACGGAGGCATGTGGCAGATGGTTGCAGGCGGCAGCAATGCTCCTCGCGATTTGGTTCATGCTGCAAATGATGCGATTACAGCCAATCTTCAAAAGCATCTTTTGCTTAATTTTTGTTTGGATGTAGGAAGCTATGGCGTTTTAGGGCTGATACTGGCTTTTATGATTTACAAAAGAGGATCATGGTTAGCCTTTTTTATTGCCTTGATTGCAATTGGCATCTGCGATCTGTCATTTACATTTTCATTGGTGACGCCGGGTATCATTGAACCCAATATACCAACTATTAGCGGACCGATCATTTGGTTTATTGCTATGGGACTAATTCCATTTGGCTTACCCAAATTGAATGGCAATAACGCCCTTACATGATGGAATCACCTCACTGGTCTATGTTTTCAAATAGATATATCATCACGTAAGCTTTCAGCTTACACAACGATACTCACTCACAGTTGCTCGGCTATGCCGAGTAACATACCTATTCCCGTGGCTATGCCACAAGCAAAAGAGATACGTCACCGCACCACTCCCTCAAAGTATTCATCCCTATCATTTGCTGTATTCACAAATAGTAATGCAGCTATAGCCGGATTAAAGCAGTTTCCTTTATATTTTATATCCTTGATATGTACTCAGTATTCTTATTAACCTTAAAATGACTTTCTCTAATGAGAAGGATATGTATTTAGCGTGACTTAAAGCACAGATTTAAACTGCTTTTTTGCGCGAGGGATTTTCTAACTCCATCACTTTTCATCCTCATCAAATATCCTGTATTTATAAAAATTGATAAAGCCGAATTTGCCGAGTTTGAAAAGTCTATCACGACTCACGTTTAAAGAGAATGCCCATTTTTTCCATAAATCTAAAAGTCTACTCCAAAGAAACCAGCCCATTAGCGAAGCAATGGGGTAGGTAAATAGAGTAGGGAGTCCAATATAAGAAAGCACAATAATTGTGATAAGAATGATCGCAATAACGGGAATGTTGACCATGACTTGTCCCATTGCGATTATTTTCAAAGCTGATGGTTCTTGGTTAGGTTCCATTTGTTTTCAATTTTATCTTTTCTCCACCTTGATATATTCAGCATCCTCATTGATCTTGAAATCACTTTCTGCAGAGAGAATAAGCTGTTTGGTCTGTATGTCATTACTCACCGGTATCCATTCCTTTTTGCCTTTGTCAGAGGTTATCTGTATCGGCATGTTGAAATTTTTTACATCGGTCAGCCAAAAGTATATCAGTTCATACTTCTTACCCTTTATTTTTTTTAAAGAATAAACCAACCGCGGTATACCCGGATATTTCAGATACTGATAAAATATCGGCGTCAGGTCCTTCCCGCTTTTCTTATTGAAATAAGCAATGATCGCATCCGCATTGGTCACTTTATATTTGAAAGCAGTATCGCTGATACCTTTGATGATCTGCCACCACAGCGCATCATTATTCACCACCGTTCTGATCGTATTCAGCATCAGCGAACCTTTACTATACATATCGCCATTACCTTCTTCATTCACTCCCAGATATGGTCCCTGTATCGGTGCGCGATTTCCTATCGTCGTTTTCTTTGCATTAATATATAGTTGCGCCGTGTCTTTTCCATACAGGCTTTCTACATAGATAGATTCAGTATAGGTGCAGAAGCTTTCATGTATCCACATGTCAGCCATATCACTTGCGCTCACACTGTTTCCCCACCATTCATGACCCGACTCATGTATGATGATGTAATCAAAATCCAGCCCTATACGCGAATAGTCCATACCGTCATATCCCGTTCTGTAATGATTGCCGTAGGCTATCGCTCCCTGATGTTCCATGCCCAGATAGCTGGTCTCTACCAGTCTGTATCCGTCACGCCAGAAAGGATATTTGCCCAGATACTTTTCATAGATCTTCATCATCGGCTTTACCTGCTTGAACTGCTCTTTTGCCTTGTCAAGATTATACGAAAGCACATCATAGTTTAGCTTCAGCTTCTCACCATCTTCCGCTACATATTCATCTTCGAAATGCACATAGTCGCCTATGTTCAGCGACACGTCATAAGTATTGATAGGATAAGTCACCAGATAGGTGAAGGTGCTCCATGCCCCGGAGTCCTTCTGCCCCATGTCCTGGCCATTGGCTACACACTTGAGGCCTTTTGGCACAGTGGCGATGATGCGGATGCCTTTGTCGGGTTCGTCGCTGAGGTGATCCTTGCATGGCCACCAACTCGACGCGCCGAGGCCCTCGCAGGCCACACCTACCCACATTTTGTTATGCTCGTCATGGCGCCAGACGAAGCCACCGTCCCACGGCGCATGTTTGGCCTTGATGGGAGTGCCGTGGTATTTGATCAGGATACTGCCTTCGGTCCCTGCGGGTATAGGTTTGAGCAGCGCGATAAAGATGGCATTGAATTCGCGTGTGTAGTAGAGTGTGGTCCCGTTGTAGCTGATATTATCTATCGCAAAACTGTCCAGCAGGTCCACCTGCATGACGCGGATATCTGTGACCGCTTGGAAAAAAATCTCGCTGCTGCCGCTGATGCTCTTGCTGATAGTGTCGACTTTGACCTTGAGCTCGTAGAAGGTCACATCGTAGCAGGTACGCTCCGGGCGCAGGCTGCCGCGCAGGGTATCTGCTCTGGTGAAAGTCTTTTTCTGCTCAAGCAGCTGTGAAAACAGGCTATTGACCGACAATAAGGCCAGGATCGTGAAAAGACAAGCTTTTTTAAGAAAGGAATTGAGATACATCGGGTACATTTGCAGGCAAAAATAAATATATTGTTGTGATAAACGTCTTAATCAATGAAAACCGGAAATAAGCGCGGCTGCAAGGCCGGATTGGTATATATAAAAATTTAAAAAACTGATGAGACACCTGATGCCGTATTTTGTGATAGCCCTGCTGATCGCCTGCGAATATTATATGTACCAATGCGTGAAAGCGATATTCCCACCAAAGGATGGTGAGCGTATGAG
>Ga0214192_1001482_pt1 | contig 13064 bp, 9 predicted proteins | sample TroBogEpilimnion_44_FD_153030 | JGI IMG/M metagenome (GOLD analysis project Ga0214192, IMG submission 153030) | Freshwater microbial communities from Trout Bog Lake, WI - 29JUL2008 epilimnion | ecosystem: Environmental > Aquatic > Freshwater > Lake > Epilimnion/Euphotic zone | place: Trout Bog... | reverse complement strand
ATTGTATTGACATTGGGAGTTCATCGGTAAAGGCTACCATCATGAACGGTGAAACAGGTGAGATTGCAGGATCCTCATTTTATCCTAAAAATGAAATGGCTATCCTTGCCAGCAGGTCAGGTTGGGCCGAACAGGAACCCATCCAATGGTGGGAAAACCTGAAACTGGCTATTTCAGGGGCAACGAATTTGGCCAAAATATCAGGACATGATATTCGCGCAATCGGAATTTCGTATCAGATGCACGGCCTTGTTATTGTCGATAAAGAACAAAACGTGCTGCGTCCTTCCATTATCTGGTGTGACAGTCGCGCCACTGAAATTGGAAATAAGGCCTTTAATGAAATTGGAAATGAAGCTTGCCTAAACTCATTGCTGAACTCACCCGGAAATTTTACAGCTTCCAAACTTAAATGGGTTAAAGACAATGAGCCAACATTATACGATAAGATTGAAAAAATAATGTTGCCCGGAGATTATATTGCCATGCGACTGACCGGTGAAATCCGGACAACTGCCTCCGGGTTATCCGAAGGGATGTTTTGGGACTTCAGAAAAAACACGGTGTCAGATCTCGTTCTTAATTATTATGGCTTCCGAAAAGAACTGATCCCGGAGCTTGTGGATACCTTTGGCATTCAAGGCCATGTATTGTCAGAAATCGCCACTGAACTTGGTTTAAAGCCAGGCACTCCGGTGACTTACCGGGCAGGTGACCAGCCTAATAATGCCTTGTCACTGAATGTTTTAAATCCAGGAGAAATAGCAGCAACTGCAGGCACTTCGGGCGTGGTTTACGGGGTAAGCGGAGAAGTCAAATACGATCCGCAATCCAGGGTTAATACATTCGCCCACGTGAATCATTCCGCTGAAGCTGAACGGTTAGGTGTTTTGCTCTGCATCAACGGAACCGGGATTCTCAATTCATGGATGAATAAGAGTATAGGCAATCAAAGTTTTTCTTACGAACAGATGAATGAGCTGGCAGGCCGGATTCTCCCGGGTTCGGAAGGCATTTCGGTCCTCCCCTTTGGAAATGGGGCAGAACGTGTTCTTGGAAACCGGAATATAGGTGCTCAGATCTGCGGTGTTGATTTTAACCGTCATGGTCAGGGACATTTGTTCAGGGCTGCCCAGGAAGGGATTGTCTTCTCCTTTAAATATGGGATGGACATCCTAAGGGAAACAGGAATTGAGGCCAAAGTGATCCGTGCAGGGAAGGCCAATATGTTCCTTAGCCCGGTTTTCCGCGAAACCCTGGCCAATATAACCGGTGTTTCAATTGAATTGTACAATACCGACGGTGCAGCAGGGGCGGCACGAGGAGCAGGTGTAGGCCTGGGTTATTATGCCTCATTCGCTGAGGCATTTTCAGGTTTGAAAAAATTAGATTTTGTGGAGCCCGATTTAAAGGTAAAGGATTTGATCGGCGAAGCTTACCAAACCTGGGAAACCAATCTGAATAAATTTATTGGAAATTAGAGGTTATATTAATGATTACCAAAAGTATATAGTATTTTTTACAAAATAAACTGAATAATTATGGATGCTTTTATTGGAAAAAAAGAGTATTTCCCCGGAATTGGGAAAATTAAATTTGAAGGAGTTGAATCCAGAAACCCACTGGCTTTTAAATGGTATGACGAAACCAGGGTGATCAATGGAAAAACTATGAAGGAGCATTTGCGCTTTGCAATTGCCTACTGGCATACATTTTGCGGCGACGGTGGCGACCCGTTTGGTCCAGGAACAAAAAATTTCCCCTGGACTGGTGCACCGGATCCATTGGAAGCTGCTTACAATAAACTTGATGCTGCATTTGAATTTATTACCAAAATAGGGGCCTCCTATTACTGTTTCCACGATACGGATGTGGTTGGCGACGGTTCTGTTTTCCAGATCGAGAAAAGATTGGGTCAGGTCGTTCCGGTCATTCAGCAAATGCAAAAAGATTCTGGTGTTCAGCTGCTTTGGGGAACTGCCAATGTATTCTCCAATCGCCGCTACATGAACGGAGCATCAACCAATCCCGATTTCAATGTCTTGACAAACGCAGCAGTTCAGGTTAAAAACGCCATCGATGCAACCATTGCATTAGGCGGAACCAACTACGTTTTCTGGGGCGGGCGTGAAGGGTATATGACACTTCACAATACCAACACCAAGCGGGAGATCGAGCATCTTGGGCGATTCCTTCAGATGGCGCGTGATTATGCACGGAAACAGGGATTCAAAGGAGACTTCCTGATTGAACCCAAACCAATGGAACCAACCAAACATCAATACGACTTTGATACTCAGACTGTTATAGGATTTTTGCGCCAATTCGGGCTCGATAAGGATTTCAAGATGAATATCGAAGTCAATCATGCGACCTTAGCCGGGCATACCTTCTCGCATGAATTGCGGATGGCTGCTGATGCCGGTGTTTTTGGATCGATGGATGCCAACAAAGGGGATTATCAGAACGGATGGGATACCGATGAATTTCCCACCAATATTTATGAGGTAACTGAGGCTATGATCGAGGTTATTCAGGCAGGTGGGTTCAAAAATGGCGGAATTAATTTCGATGCAAAAACGCGCCGCTCCTCTTCAGATCTCGAAGATATATTCATTGCCCATGTTTCGGGGATGGATGTCTTCGCCAGAGCGTTAGTGGTCGCTGATAAACTTTTGAAGGAATCCGATTATCTCAAATTACGGAAAGAGCGTTACAGCTCTTATGACACTGGTAAAGGAGCTGAATATGAAGCTGGTAAACTTACATTTGAAGACCTTCGCGATATCGCTTCTGATTTGGGGGAACCTCAGCAGATCAGCGGAAAGCAGGAGAAATTTGAACAACTGATTAATTTTTATATTTAACTCACTATTTTATTTATTGAACCTTCCGGAACCTGGAGTATTCCTGTGTTCCGGTCGGTTCTATCATTCCCATAAAAACTAATACCGGTAATATCATGGCCTTTATCGACACATCCTCAAAATCAACATCAAGCTCATTTCAAAAAGGGAATCCCTTGTATATAGTCCTGCTTACATTGGTTGCAACTCTGGGCGGTTTATTGTTCGGATATGATACTGCTGTGGTAAACGGAGCAGAAAAATCGCTCGTAGAATTCTATATTTCAAAGATCACAGATCCTGCAAATTTTGCCTATGCGGTAAAAATAATCACGCAATACAAGATTATGATGGCACTGGTACTCTTCCTGGTTTTTGGAATTATCTCCGGTCAGTTTATCAAACTGCTGGGTAAAAAGAGGGGATTGATTTCTGGTGCGGTAATTTTGGGGATTTTAACGATATGGATCATTAGTTTTTTGTCAAAAGCGATTCCAACTGATGCTTCAGCCTTAAAAGATTCGGTTGATACCATTAAAGGATTTGTGATCGCCAGTGCACTGATCGGATGTGTCATCGGAGGTTCGGTCGCCGGTTTCATATCGAGGGCTCTAGGTCGCAAAAACGGACTCTTCATCGCAGCAATTGCATTTTTTATTTCGGCAATTGGGGCCTGGAGACCCGAGACTTTTAATGTGTTCGGCACACTTGATGTATACTCATTTGTCGTTTACCGGATTGTCGGCGGGATAGGCGTCGGGTTGGCATCGATGATTTCGCCAATGTATATCGCTGAAATTGCTCCGGCGAAAATCCGGGGTAAGTTGGTATCATTTAATCAGTTTGCGATTATCTTTGGGATGCTGGTCATTTACTTTGTCAACTATTTTATTGCCAAACAGGGAAATGAGCAGTGGTTGACTACCGAAGGGTGGCGCCTGATGTTTCTTTCCGGAGCTATACCTGCCGGTATTTTTATCATCCTTCTCTTTTTTGTGCCTGAAACACCCCGTTTCCTGGTCCTGAATGGGGAGGAAGATAAAGCGCTTAAGGTTCTTAAGAAGATTGCCGGAAATGATCAGGCCGCCATTATCCTTGAAGAGATCAAAGGGACACTTCACGAAGCCAATGCGCCTTGGTTGTCTTACGGGTTTTTAATCATCTTCGTCGGAATTATGCTCTCTGTTTTTCAACAGTTTGTGGGAATCAATGTGGTCCTTTATTATGCCGGAAATATATTCCGAAACATGGGAGCCTCAACTGACAGCTCACTACTCCAGACGATTATTGTCGGAATCGTCAACCTGGCCTTCACCATCGTGGCAATACTGACCGTTGATAAGTTCGGGCGCAAACCGCTGATGATTATCGGATCACTGGGGATGGCCGTAAGTATGCTGGCTCTTGGGCTTACCTTTTTTATGGGACAAACCGGAGGTGTTCTGACACCCCTGCAAGGATATGCGGCATTAGTCTTCATGCTTCTTTACACAGCCGCCTTCGCCATGAGCTGGGGACCGGTTTGCTGGGTTCTCCTGTCCGAAATATTTCCTAATTCTATACGTGCTGCCATGTCAATTGCCGTTGCGGCACAATGGATTGCCAACTGGATCGTTTCGCTGACATTCCCCATGATGAACGACAACGTCTGGCTGACCAAAGAGTTCAATCACGGTTTCTCTTACTGGATATACGGTATTATGGGAATTCTGTCTGCTCTCTTCGTGTGGAAAATGGTCCCTGAAACGAAGGGGAAAACACTGGAATCGATGGAAGGTCTTTGGCTGAAGAAAAAATAAATGAATTTATACCTTTGCAGTTAAATACATCTTCAATTGCCGGATATATCAGTCATAATCGTGAATTTCAAGGGATGGAAAAGACTCGCTCAGTGTCTGGATTCCCTTGATTCAATTGATGATCATCGTTTTAGTTTTGAGGTAACGATCATAGATAACCATTCGGACGACGGGTTATTTGATAATTTCCGTCGGAAATACCCCGGATTTTCGTTTATTCTGAATGCAGGTAATCACGGGTTCTCCAACGGATGTAACCTTGGGGCAGCGAGTACCCGGGGAGCCTATTTGTTGTTCTTGAATCCGGATACGATCGTTTCTGCCGATGCACTTTTCGGTTTGCTCCGGGAGAGCCGGAAGAGGAGACTCTTTTCGGTTATTTCGTGTCGTCAGTTCCGGGAAAACGGTGCAGAGGAACGCCCTTTCGGTGAATTTCCAGCTCCGTCCAATCTAACCGGATGGCTAAGGGCATCTGCGAAATTAGTCTCCCGACAAAAAAAAAGGAGATTTCACCAGACTGATGAGTACATCTATCCGGACTGGATATCCGGTTCAGTGGTCATGATCAGCCGGGAGAGTTTTCAGAAACTTGGAGGTTGGGATGATGATTTCTGGATGTATTTCGAGGATGTCGACCTTTGTCGCAGGGCCAGCCTGAACGAGGGTGAAATTGTGCTGCTGAAGAGTGTCGCCATCGAGCATAATCACGGAGGTGCTTCCCGGATTAACCGACAAATTACTGTCCTGACAAAAACAGAAGTAGAGATCTCCCGTCATGTCTATATTTCAAAGCATGAATCAGGAGCTAAAGCCGGCTATATGCATGCATTTCTGATTATTAACATTTTAATTATAGGATTACTCCCTGCACTCGCGGGAATTCTACTTTTTTTTGTCAGAAGTCTGGCCATCAATACAAAAATCTATTTCCAATTATTCCAATATTATTTAAATGTTCTGCGTTCCGGAAAGTGGATAAGCCAGAGATCGGTAAATTTTAAAACCTTCTAATCCGAATTTAATCCCTGGGCAGGAATTGTTTAAGCAAGCTTTTTATCTCCTCCAGATCTTTCTTTAGATCTGCAATCTCCTTTTCAGCTTTCAGATTGATTTCATAGTCATTTTCAGCCCTTACTTCGGCATGCTTGCCTTGTAAATTCTGACCAACCATGATCAGTGGCATTAAAAAAATCTGGATCATATTTGATATGAACAACCATAAAACAAATGCCGGATAAGGATCAAAACGCCATGCCTGTGGCCCAAACATATTCCAACCAAGCCAGCAAATGGTCCAGAACAGGATTAGAAAGAAGAAGTTAATTGTTCCCACAGCCCTGGTACTAAAGGCTGCAAAGCGCTCTGATTTGTTCAACAGGCTTTTGTAAATGTGGTTGCTGTTCCTGATTGCCATTTATTTATGATTTTGATCCGACAAAAATTTAAGTAGCACAGATTTAACTAATTTCCATTATTCATCCATATCCTGTTCTTTCCCCCCATTCATTTCATCCTGGTTTTGACGGTTACTCTGTTTTGCTCTGTAATTATTAATCCGATAACTGAAAGTTAGCATAAAAACCTGGGATTCCCGTTGCATGGTATTATATTTATATTGATGTGGGCTCTGGGTGGTACTTGACATTATCGTATTCCCGACAAGATTCCTCATCTGCAGGGTCAGGCTCGCCTTTCGGTTTAACATCGTTTGCTTGATGGCAATCGTGGAGGTATAAAAGCCTGATCGTGAGCCTTGTGCTGTTATAGTAGGGGCATTATACATGTAAGTCGCCTGAAGAGTTGTCGAAGGGGTTAAGTGGAAAGTCGGATTGACATGAATATTCCAGGTATTAGTACTATTGGCCACTGAGGGGACAGGAGTTCCAAACATGTGATAATTGAAAACATTAAAGGAGGAATTCAGATTAAACCATTTAAAGAATTGAAGGTTCATCATTATTTCGGTACCCATTGAACGGTCGTGGTCAATGTTTGCAAAAGTACTGGTTGTTATTTGAGTAGCCGGATCAAAAAGGCTGATTTGCTGGACCAGTCCGGTGGTTTCCCTTAAGAAACCCCCGAATGAGATGTAGGAGGCATCAGTGATTTGTTTCTGAAGATTTAACTCAAAGGAATTTGCAAATTCGGGAAGCAATCCGGGATTTCCAACCTGAATGGTATGTGGATCGAGATGCAGCACAAAAGGGTTGAGATTCCGTTGGTTCGGCCGGTCGATCCGACGGGTGTAGCTACCCTGTAACTGGAGCTTCCAGGGCAATTGTCTGGACAAATGGATGGTTGGAAAGAAATCGATACGGTTTACCTTATTGATCTTATTTTGTGTTTCCTGATTGAGGTACCTGTATTCGTACTCCGATCGCAAACCAAGCTGGTAATCGAAAAGCGGCATTGAATTTAAATAGGTGACATACCCGGCCTGTATCTGATCTTTAAAGTTTATCAGATCTCTTTGTGAACTATCTTCTGCCCAGGCATTCGTGATATAGTCAAAATTTTTCAGGTGATAATCGCCATTGATATTCAGATACCGACCCTGATAACCGGCACTAAACTTCCCTTTTTCGCCAACTGGTAACTCGTAATCAACCTTGGTGCGAAAATCGGTCTGGTTACTGTTCTGAGCCGAAAGCTGAGTCAGGGATCCACTCGTTTTTTGCCAGTTAACATCGGTTGTATCAACCTGCAGGGTACTTACACTATTCCCCGGTCCTCCGGTAAGATAGGCAGCTGCAGATAGTTTTTGTCCTTTGCCGTCAAATTTCCGCTCGTAGTCCAGATTGATGCTCTTATAATCCCGTTCATTATCCGGATGTGAACTGTTCGTATAATAGATATTTTTAATTGTGGGATAATTATAAGTATCATTAAAGTCAGAACTTGTAGAACGGATAAATTCCCGCTTCCCGGCGCTCCCTGTCAGCGTCAGGGAATTCTTGTCATCTATCGCATAATCAATTGAAGCGTGCACCGCGTTTCCAACCCGGTGCAGATTCCCGGAGCCCGTGATTAGCTGTTTCTTCAACCCCAGCAGACCAAGTGTATCGGTAACATTTGAATTGTTTTTAAATATGGACTGATTATCGGTAAAATCGCCGCCAAGAGTAAAACTAAATTTAGATACCTTATAACTCAGATTTATATTGCCGCTGTATTTATTCCTGGTTCCGGCAGTCAGATTAACCATTCCGCTTGAACCCTGAATTTTTTGTTTCTTCATGATAATATTGATAATCCCTGCACTTCCTTCAGCGTCATATTTTGCCGAAGGGTTGGTTATGAGTTCCACATTTTGCACAAGGTTAGCCGGTATTTGCTGCAAAGCCTCGCTTCCTTCTATGGGTGAAGGTCTTCCGTCGATAAGAACGGTATAACTTGAACTCCCTCGAAGCGTAATATTACCTTCCACATCTGTTTGAATCGAGGGGGCATTCTGAAGCGCCTCCGCCAGGGTAGCTCCTGCAGCGGTGATGTTTTGAGCTACGTTAACCACTTTTTTATCAATCTGATAAGAGACAGGGGGGGCATTCCCGATAACCTCCACCTCTTTTAGGTTAGTTGTTGAGGTAATTACCTTAATTGAACCAAGGGCCACACTCTTTCTGGTCGCGGTAAGCAGTATATCATTGACTCTGTGCTTTTTATAACCAACAAAAGTGACCAGGAGATAAAACTTCCCATAGGGCAGTTTTTCAAGTAAGAAGCTTCCGTTATCCCTGCTCAGAACACCCGCCAGCAACGTGGAATCTTTTGAATTGTATAACGCAACACTGGCATAGGGAATGGTTTGGTTGTTGGCTCCATCAATAATCACACCGCTAATTTTACCATCTTTTATTGCAGGCATTTGTGCTCCGGCCCGCGCATATCCCTGAGATTCTGCCTCTTTCATAAATAGCAGGGAAATGGATATTAGAATGGCAATGGATAATACAAAATTTTTCATTTTTTTTATTTGCTGAAATTTTCCTTTTGATTCTCTTTTTTTTAAAAGGTTTAAAGCTTACGACCCTTTATTAGCTTTTCTTTTAAATTTTTCAAAAGTGATCCATAAGATCAATACTGAAAGATGATATTTATTAGCAAATATGTCTCCCCGAAACGATAGTTTTGTCCTAAAATTACAGGATTCGAAGATAGAGAGACGAATCAATTAAAAAACAAGGCCATGACAAAAGGTTTTTTCAATGTACCGGTTGCTAAAAATGAACCGGTAAAGAGCTATAGCCCGGGTTCCGCGGAACGAAAAGAGCTCAAAGCAATGATTGCAACAATGCGGTCTAAAGTTGTTGAACTACCTATGTATATTGGAGGTAAAGAGGTCAAAAGTGCCCATAAAATCGAAATGCATCCGCCACACGATATCAACCATCTCCTGGGGTATTTTTACCAGGGGGATGAATCCCATGTTAATCAGGCCATTGATGTGGCATTGCTGGCGCGCACGGCATGGGCCGAATTAGGGTGGCAACACAGGGCTGCTATCTTTTTAAAAGCAGCCGACTTGCTTGCTGGACCATATCGGGCAAAAATAAATGCTGCAACCATGCTGGGACAATCCAAAAACGCCTACCAGGCTGAAATTGATGCAGCTTGCGAATTAGCTGATTTCTACCGGTTTGGGGTGAAATGCATGACTCAAATCTATGGGATGCAGCCAGAGTCAAATCCCGGAATGTGGAATTACAACGAATTCAGGCCGCTTGAGGGATTCGTATTCGCATTGACCCCGTTCAACTTCACCTCAATTGCAGGCAATCTGCCTGTGGCTCCGGTAATGATGGGCAATGTTTGTGTATGGAAACCCTCAAAAACAGCGGTTTACTCTGCTGCAGTGATCATGGAAATTTTAAAAGAGGCGGGACTCCCCGACGGTGTAATCAATCTGGTTTATGTATCCGGTCCGGCTGCAGGGAAAATAATATTCAGCCATCCCGATTTTGCGGGGATCCACTTTACAGGTTCAACGGGTGTTTTCCAGGATATCTGGAAGACAATCGGAGAGAATATATTCAGGTTTAAGTCCTATCCGAGGATTGTCGGGGAAACCGGTGGCAAAGATTTTATTTTTGCCGACCCTACCTCCGATTCTAAAGCACTGGCCACTGCCATTGTTCGCGGATCATTTGAATATCAGGGACAGAAATGTTCTGCAGCTTCAAGGGTCTACGTCCCGGTCTCCATCTGGGAAAAGACCTGGCAGGAAGCTGTTTCGCAGTTGCAAAGAATGAAGATGGGACCTCCGGAGGATTTCACCAATTTTGTCAATGCCGTAATTGATGAAGCATCGTTTGATAAATTAAAGGGATTTATAGACCGGGCCCGTGAGGATCAGGATGCAGAGGTGATTTATGGCGGAAACTGCGATAAATCAAAAGGATATTTTATTCAGCCAACGGTGATTCTTGCCAAGAAAGGGGACTATATCACGATGAAAGAGGAGCTCTTTGGGCCCGTTGTCACTATTTTTGTGTATGATGACGCGAAGATCGAGGAGACTTTAACCCTGGTGGACACCACCTCAGCCTATGCGCTGACCGGAGCTATCTTTTCCCAAAACCGTTATGCGATCGAGCACATGACCAAACGGCTGAGCAATGCTGCAGGCAATTTTTACATCAATGACAAGCCTACCGGAGCGGTAGTCGGACAACAGCCATTTGGTGGAGCCAGAGGGTCAGGGACCAATGACAAGGCAGGATCACTCTTTAATATGCTTCGATGGGTTTCTGTTCGCACCATCAAGGAGACATTTATTCCGGCTACTGATTTTATGTACCCCAATTTTCTTCCGGATAACGATTGATTTTTCGCAGATTTAGGTGGATAATTGAGAATTTATGAAAAGAAACTACTCACAGATTTCTTTTTATTGATTCTCAATTTAATATTTGTACCTCTGACCAACAATTCCTGTCAGGAAGTTCCGCCATCACCAGGAAGCCATCTTCCGGCAATCCTCAGATACACTATTTGCCGATGGAAAAATTTCCATCTCCCGCCATTTGGACCGTCACACAAACTTTATACCCGGCCGGCTTTTTATTCTGAAGAGGATTCAGTTAATTTGTACCGGAATAGCTTTACGCCGATCAGTTAAACAGGATATTAAGCATCAGTCAGTTATTTTTACCTATATTTAATCTTTCGATGAAACCGATTATCCTTAAAGCGTTTTTCAAGACTCTCAGGAACAAATACCTGGTGGTATTCCTGATTTTCAGCGTTTGGATGATCTTTCTGGACGATCATAACATCTTGTTTTTGCGTCAAAATCTGAACAAACTGAAGAAGTATAAAATCGAGAGTAATTACTATAAAGAGAAGATTCTGGCTGACAGTGAGCGGTTAAAAGAGCTGCAGACAAGCTCTAAAAACCTTGAAAAATTTGCAAGAGAGCAGTTCCTGATGAAGCGAAAGAATGAAGACATTTTCGTCATAATCGAAAAGAAGTAAGTTTAATTCAACTTATTGGAATGAAAATTGATTTTGATTTTTTTAAGATACAGCGAAAGCTTGCTCCCGAAAAAGGTAGAATAATCATCTCTGAGCCCCTTTTATCCGGAAACTTCTTTGGACGTTCAACGGTTTTGCTCGTTGAACACTCTCCCAATGGTTCGGTGGGCTTTATTCTGAACAAGCCACTTGAAGCTAAAATCAATGAATTGTTCATCATGCCTACCGGTTATATACCACAATTATTTGTTGGCGGCCCTGTAGGTGGCGACAGCCTGTTTTATATCCATACCCTTGGAAATCAAATAGAAGGGAGCACTCTTGTCAAAGACGAATTATATTGGGGAGGGGATTTCGAAGCCTTAAAACTGGCCATTGCTTCAGGTAATGTCGGGCCCGGGCAGGTAAAATTCTTTGTTGGGTATTCGGGATGGAGCGCGGGCCAGCTTGAAAATGAGATTGCAGAGAATTCATGGCTGGTCGCTGAAGCGGATACGAAACTGGTCATGAACAGTGACCGGAATTTTTGGAATGAAAGCGTCCGAAATGCAGGCGGACATTATGAAACATGGCAGAACTTTCCGGAGGATCCAAATTCAAATTAGGTCGCTTTCTTAGAATATGAAGGGGATAAACCGTTTCGTCCGCTTCATGTACTCTTTATATTTCCCGCCAAAATAGCCGAGGCACTCTTTCTCGTCAGATACAGCCGTTAAATAGAGAAATATTGTGGAAATTAAGGAAATTAGAAATAAGGAAATGGTGATTTGCTTCAGAAATATTCCCCATGTCAGGAAGATGAGAGAACTGTAAAGAGGATGTCTGATGTATTTGTAAAGGCCGGTTTCGATCAGCTCTGAAGTTTTTTCAAAGGAATAAAGCCCCTTTTCATCCCGGTTTTGATTGGGTTTCCCAAAATTTCGCAACAGAATCACCCCTGAAATGATCAGGTAAAGAGCAATAAACAGGAAAACCCATGCAACCAATTGCCGGATACAAAAGGGATCAATGAACCAATACCTCACGTTGGATATAAGCAGCCAAAGAATACATTCCCAACTGAAGAAGCGATAAAAACCATGGCTTTTGATATCAACCAGGGCATTCCGGGAAATAAAAATTAGTGGTAAACTTAAGAATCCGAACAGAATAACATTAGCCATTTTGCACAAATTGATATAACCTATTTTCGTCCATTTTCAATTTAAAGATAACGACTTATCCTCGTATTTGAGCGAATAAAATTGAAAGCAGCAAAATATTTTTCATCAATACCGCCCGGCTACCACCACCGAATTCCTGCCAGCCGGCACAGGTCGAGCCTTGAAATTAACAGGTTGTATTTAAACTGAAGCTGACTTAGCTGGGCATCCTTATAGTTTGAAACTGCGGTTAACAGGTCAAGGTTGGTTATTACTCCAAATTTATATCGCTCAGCAGCAAGATTATGGGCCAGTTGAGCCTGTTTGATTAATGTATCCGAGCTGGCAAGCTTCTTTTGATTCTTTTGAATGTCCTCGCAGGCATTCAGCAGATCCTTGTGCAGGGTTGCCCTTTGGGTTTCAAGTTCAAGTTGCGTGGCATCATGATTGATGACCGCCATTTTTCGTTGAAACCCTGGACGTGAAGCAGATAATATGGGGATTTTTACCCCAAGTCCGACAAAATAATTAAAACTAATCGGGTCAATGTTCGGCATAAATCCATTCCGGTAACCTAATGCTGCCTGCAAATTGAGTACAGGAAGCCGGAGCCGTTCTGCCGCAATGATGTCCCATCCGGCCGATTTGATTTTGTCTCCGGCAATCCGGATCTCCGGGTTATTTCGGAAGGCCATAGCTGACAGGGAGTCAGTTATCAGGGTAAAAACGGAAGTATTAAAATTCTTGTCGTTCAGGTAATCTTTACTATTGCTTCCTGTCAGCATTCCCAGCAAATTGTAGAT
>Ga0214192_1001475_pt1 | contig 13127 bp, 11 predicted proteins | sample TroBogEpilimnion_44_FD_153030 | JGI IMG/M metagenome (GOLD analysis project Ga0214192, IMG submission 153030) | Freshwater microbial communities from Trout Bog Lake, WI - 29JUL2008 epilimnion | ecosystem: Environmental > Aquatic > Freshwater > Lake > Epilimnion/Euphotic zone | place: Trout Bog... | reverse complement strand
GTGAATTTGTATCTGATTAAGGGGTGCAAAGAGCGTGACATGACTAGGGTAGACGACTCCATAGATATTCAGGATGTACTTGACGAGGGCCGGGAATGAGGCGCGATATCTTCCTCACAGTGCTTGGGTTTATCTTGATGATGCTGGTGGCTCTGTCGCTCCCCGGCTGTGTGAGTGCGCCTATAAAACTCCCAGAACCTAAAAGCTGTCCTACGCTGATATTGGACCCCATACCGCAGAAAGTGTACTTGGATGTACAAGGGGATAAAGTCGTCTCGGATAAAGGCGGCGATCAGATACTAAGGGGCTATGTGGCGTGCAGGAGTATGTATAAGTGAACATTGGGTGTAAAGGCGAAGAGCTGATTAAAGAGTTTGAATCCTGTGAACTCACAGCATATCGAGACCAGCGAGGCGTTGTTACCTGCGGTTGGGGGGCTACAGGCCCGGATATTTCGATGCGAACACACTGGACGCAGGACCAAGCCGATGCTAGGTTTGACAGGGATATTGGAGTTAGAGCTAAGCAGCTTATGGAGTTCCTAGAGGGCGCACCCACAACACAGAATCAGTTCGATGCACTCATGAGTCTCATGTATAATATCGGGGCCGGAGCCCTAAAAGGCTCAACCGCTTTGCGTAGGCATATTGCCGGAGACCATAAAGGCGCAGCGAAAGCTATTCTGATGTGGGACAAGATAAATGGAAAGCCAAGCAAAGGCTTAGCCCGCAGGCGTAACGCAGAACACGACCTCTATTTGAGCGAGGATTAAACCATGCCTTCATCCTTTTCCCCCAATCTTCGCTTTGAAGAGATCCAGAACGGCGAGCAGGCCAATACGTGGGGAACCACGACTAATAACAACATCGGTAATTTGATTGGGCAGGCTATTGCGGGTCTTGTTCAGGTCGATGTGACAGGCGCAGACGTTACCCTCCTAGCCCTTGATGGTGCTGTGGATCAGGCGCGAGCCATGTTCATTGAGGTGATCGGTACTCCCGGCGCTACGCGATATGTCAGCTGCCCTGATGGAATCACAAAGACCTACGTAGTCATCAACAATTCAGATTCTCCGGTTGTCTTCGACACCGTATCAGGCACAGGCATTTCTGTTCCCGCCGCAGGACATCAATTTCTCTACACGGACGGAACCAATGTTCTGAATGCCGTAACCTCTATTTATACGTTCTCTCCTAATCAGGCTTTAGTGTCCAGCTCTGGCGGGAATATCACGGTATCTCCAACGTCTGCCCAGCAGATCGCATGGCTCCAAAATGTCACAAGTGACGTTCAGACGCAGATCAACAGTAAGCCTGCTAAACCCACAGGAACTACAGCGCAGCTCTTGGCCAATGACGGTTCGGGGCAGTTCGCTAACGTAAACATCGGGCCTACTCTAACTTATAACCCCTCTACCCAAACGCTAAATGCCAACAATGCGGGTGGGTCGGTAACGTCTGTTGCTTTGGCTGCTCCGGGTGGGTTCACGGTTACAGGAAGTCCCATTACAAGTAATGGCACGCTAACACTTGCATTATCTACATCTCTGGTTAACGCCGGACCTCTAGGCGTCAACGGCGCGGGTGCTCTGGCTCCTGTGAATTTATCTGGACTCACTTGGAATTCCTCTACGAACACGTTGTCGGTGGCCAGCGCAGGTGTTACGAGTGTCAACGGCCTTACTGGAGCAGTGTCTCTCAATTATTCAAATGTAGGCGCGCCTTCTACAACAGGCTCAGGAGCTTCAGGGACTTGGGGGATTAACATTTCGGGTGCGGCAGCTTCTGCTACTAATGCTAATTATGCTTCATCTGCGGGCTCGGCTTCTACGGCATCATCGGCGAGTTACGCTTCATCTGCGGGCTCGGCTTCTACTGCTACTTCCGCGGATTCTGCAGGTTACGCTACAGGGGTCAGTATCGGTGGCTATACGGCATTTTGCTATAACGGCGGTAGCAACTGGCTAATGATCGACGGCTCAGGGCAGCTCAATACGAATAGCCATCCTATGATAGTAGGGGGCACTTTCACCGCCGTTGCTCAGATGTATGCGCCGAGTATGGCTGGCGCATCGGGAACTCAGGTAAATTGGAACAGCGCAACAGGCCAGCTAACACACGCTACATCGTCGCTGCGATATAAAACAGACATCAAAGACGCTTGGTATGGGCTAAAAGAAGTGCTCACGCTACGCCCTGTCACCTTCATGGAAAAAGCTCGTCAGGAGCAGTATAAAGACAATCGAGTATTCGGTGGTCTTATTGCAGAGGAAGTAGACGCTGCGGGTTTGACTGAGTTCGTGCAATACAACGCTGAAGGAGCACCTGAATCTCTAAGCTACGACCACATGGTGTCTCTGCTGGTCAACGCGGTCAAAGAACTCAATGCCAAAATCGAGGCGCTTGAAGCAAAAGTAGGGGCGTAAGAAATGCCTGAAATAACGCTAAAACCCCTACAACTTCGACCGTCGATCAATAGAGAGGGCACGAGCTACAGCGGTGAGGGCGGGTGGTATGACGCCGACAAAGTAAGGTTTCGTTCTGGGCTACCAGAAAAAATTGGGGGCTATGTGCCCTACGGCAACGGTACGTATCTTGGCTCCTGTAAACACTACGCGGAATGGGTATCTCTGACCAACTACTACTTGCTGGGCGTAGGAACGAACCTAAAATACTATATTCTCACGGGCGGTACGTACTTCGATATCACGCCGATTCGCCAGACGGATGGGCCACTCACAAACCCATTCCAGCCTATTTACTCCACGCTGAGCGCAAGCATCAGCGATACGGCTACGACGATCTTTGTAACTTCTGGTACGTCTTTCGACACGGTTTATCCCTATGTCATTACGATTGACTCCGAACAAATCTATGTAACCAGCGCAGGGGGCGGCACACTTTCAGGTTGTGTTCGTGGGTACAACGGAACCACAGCGGCTTCGCACATTTCAGGAACTCCGGTCACTAGCACATGGATGGTTGTTACAGATCCCGGCAACGGCGCAACGATCAATGACTTTGTGACGTTTAGTGGGGCCACAGCTTTTGGGCCCTACGCAGCTGCGCAGCTTAACAAAGAATTTCAAATCCAAGCGGTCAGTGGCAGCTATATTCTTTTTGATTGTGGGGTTCAATCTACATCGGCTACGGTTGGTGGGGGGTCTGCGGTTGATGCCGCATACCAAATTGCTACAGGTCTTCCTTACACGCAGGTACTTAATGGCTGGGGTGCGGGAGCTTGGGTTGGGCTGCCTCTCGGCGCTGGATCTTCTACGATTGCAGGTAATCCTGCAACGGGTTCGCACATTACGTCTTCTCAGACAACAATCCCTTTGGTTAACGCTTCGACGTTCCCCGCTTCTGGCTACGCCATCATTGAGTCTGAAATCATTGAGTACACCGGCAAGGCTACAAACACGCTAACAGGCGTCACACGCGGGATCTCAGGTAATGCCACATCTCATATGGCGGGCGCAGCGGTTAATGGTGTAGTTTACAGTGCAGGAGATCGTGGTTGGGGTACGGGCTATACAGGTGGTGGCTTTGCTGAGGAACTGAGGCTTTGGAGCGCAAGCAACTTTGGGCAGAACCTGTTCTTCAATCCTCGTGGCGGTGGTATCTATTTCTGGGATGCGTCTACAGGTCTTACGGCTGGGGGGCAAGTCACACAGCGCGGTGCGGATATATCTAGTCCTACGTTTGCGGATATCACATTGGGTGATATTGTCGTCGGGAATTATTACCAGATCGCCTCGCTAGGCACTACAACACAACCGCAGTGGAACACCCTTGCAGGGACTACGGGGATTACGTATTCAGTGGGTTCCCAGTTTAGCTGTCAAGCGGTTATCGCGGCGGGCTATGGTTCTGGTGTTGTTGTAGATCCTGCAATTCCTACGGTAGCGTCTCAGGTCCTCGTCACAGACGAGCGGTTCATTATAGCTTACGGATGCAACGATGCTGTGAGTGGCAGCTCGACACAAGATCCCATGTTCATCGCATGGTCAGATCAGGAAAATCCGCAGGTCTGGTATCCCACAATTACGAATCAGGCGGGCAGCTACCGTTTGACATACGGCTCGAAGATTATTACGGCGGTAAAAACCCGTCAGGAAATCCTTGTCTTCACGGACACGGCGGTGTATTCGCAGCAGTTTTTGGGTGCGCCGTATGTCTACGGGTTTAATCCTATATCGGTGGATACCACGATTGTTGGCCCTAATGCTGCGGTGTCTACTAACGGCATGACTTTCTGGTGCGGGCAGGATAAGTTCTATGTGTACTCGGGTGTTGTCAATACGTTACCGTGCTCTTTGAGGCAGTATGTTTTTGATGACTTCAATATGTCGCAGTCTGAGCTTGTGTATGCCGGTACTAATGAGAAGTACAATGAGGTGTGGTTTTTCTACCCATCCGCAAACTCTTTAGTTAATGATAGGTATGTAGTGTACAACTATCTGGAGAAGCTCTGGTTCGCAGGCACCATGGAACGCTCCGCTTGGCTAGACTCGCATATCGTTGGCAACCCACTAGGCGCGGTAAATCAGATTACTGTTCAGCATGAGACAGGAGCCGACGACGGCTCAGTAAACCCGGTACAACCTATCTATGCGTACATTGAATCCTCCGATTTTGATATTGGTGATGGGGGCTATAACTACTCCTTTGTACGTCGCGTTATTCCTGATATAGACTTCATAGGCTCAACGACACCCAATCCAAGTGCTACCATCACATTAACGGCTAGGAATTATCCGGGCGAACTTGCGGGCACTAATCCAGATCAAATCTCTACAATACCTATATCTGGGTCTCAAGTTAGCACAGAAGTGTATACCTACACGAAGGATGTTTGGATGCGCATCAGAGGCAGGCAGCTTATTTTTAGAATCGAAAGTGACGCACTCGGCGTGAAATGGCAGTTAGGAACTCCCAGATTGTCTTTACAGAGCGACGGACGTAGGTGATTTATGGCGAATAACAACCAGAACAATGCTGCTATCCTGCCGCTCCCGCCGCTTGAATACGATGTACAGTACTTCAACAACATGGTACGCATCCTGAATTTTTGGATACAGCAACAGCAGACTCCCGGCAACATGCGAGGAACCGCAATAAGTTTGACGCCAAATAACAGAGCCCAGACCTCCGTAGCTCCCGATGTTGTGTTTGATACCCTTACCGATCCTAAGTACACAACTGCTATAATAAAGTCCCTGCCGACTAGCGCTACCGGGTTGGAATCAGGGCAGGTTTGGGTAGACACTACCACACACATTTTGCATATCGTCCCATAGGTAAAGCCATGACGTACCACACCACCGCTAAAGGACTTGCTGCTCTTGGGAGAAATGGGGATTCGATGCTGATGCACGTTAACCCACAGGAGGTTGCGGCGCTGAGCCATATTCTCGGTCCGGTATCGGTGAACCCAAAGACAGGGCTTCCTGAAGCTTATAGCTGGACAAACATGCTGGGTAGTATCGTTGGGGGTCTTGGCAGTTTTGGTGTGGGCGCGGCCCTTGAGCCTATGATTGGCGACCTTGTGGGTGATAGTGGTCTGTTTAGCGATGTGTTGAAGAAAGCTGTCCCCGCTGTAGCGGGTGCGGGTATTGGTGCTGCGATTGGTGGTGCTACAGGTGGTAAAGCCGGTGCTATGGGTGGTGCGCTTCAGGGTGGACTATCTGGGGGTATTGGAGCCTATGCTTCCGATGATGTTTTGGGGAGTGGGACACCCACGCCTCCGGCTAATAACGTGCAGGCCGTAGAGCAGCAACTAAATACCAATGCCGCTAACACGGCAACTACGCAACTACAAGATAGCTACAACACATCCAATGCTTTGTCTTCGGGATATAAGCCATCTGATTTTCTGTCTAGTGAAGGACCTTCAGCGACGGGTGTGGACGTATCTAAATACATAGAAAGTGGTGCAAGTAGCCCTGCGGGATATTTAGATAAGGTTCCTGACAGCGCTGGCGGTGTTCAACAAATCCCCAAAACAACCCTGTCGGGGCAGACACCATCGGGAACCTCAAATTTCCTGAACAACCTGAGTACTGTTGGGCACAATGCGCTCTCTAGTGGGGGTATGGACAACTTCGGGGACTACCTTCCTTACTTGTTCCAAGCAGGGCTCATCGGCAACACGGTCACAGCACAGCAGCAAGGCAAAACCATCACGCAGCAGAATCAACAGAGGATGGCGAACTACGCCCACGCACAAAGGGTTCAAGCGCAAAACCTCGCTCAGCAGACCTATGCGGGCTACGCCAGCGGCGGTGGTGTCCACATGCAGAGTCAAGGCCCGCTTCCCGTATCTGTGCATATCCCAGAGCAACTCGTAGAAAAGGTTAAGGACTCAGGCGGTCTCAGCACGTTCTTGCACGGACAACGGATGGCTACGGATAATTATGCTACCGGGGGCTATGTGAACACACAGCCTTTTAACGCCCAAGATTTCTACCCCCAGTCACGAATCGCGAGCGCGCAGCCCTATGCTGCTGCGGGGAACACAAGCGTTGTAAATACCTTGGCGCATGGCGCGAGCTTCGCCCACGGCGGACTGATTGATGGCGATGGGGACGGAATGTCCGATTCGATAGATGCCGATATCAACGGTGAAGAGCCGGTACGTGTTGCCGACGGTGAGTACACAGTCCCTAAGCACATTGTGGATATGATTGGTACTGAGCGTTTGGATAAGCTACTGAAGGATGTTCGCAAGGCGGCATTTGGTACGGACAAACAGATCAAGCAGAATGCAGCACTTAACGCGGCTAAGGCGGGTCTGGGTGTATGAACGCGGTAGCGAAAGAGATTCCTGAGATTGATGATATCACGGCCTCCATGGAGGCTTTTATTGCAGAGCATGACCTGCAACGTGTAGACCCAGAACCCATTCATTACCAGACCGATGAACTATATGGGCGGCGTTTGGTAGTCCCAACCGGGACTGTTTTTACCACTAAGGTACACAAGTCGGATCATATTGCGGTATGCCTTCGAGGGCATATTATCGTCCATACTGCGGGTGGCCTGCGCTTTGAGGTTAAAGCGCCTGATGTGTTCATCACTCCCAAGGGTACGCAGCGTTTTATCTATGTGGTGGATGAAGTAGAATGGATGACAGTCCACGCCTGCAAAGAGCAGGCCATCGATAGGGTAGAGAAAGCCCTTGTGTGCGAGACGATGGAAGAATACAACAGATTGTTGGAGGCACCGAAATGAGTTTTATCGCTGCGGGTTTGGGGATTGCAGGTCTTTCTGATGCGGCTCTTACTGTTGCCGCAGGTGAGGCTATCGGTGCTGGTGTAGGTGCTCTGACGAATCCTAAAGATAGGCTTAAAGGGGCGTTGTTCGGGGGGCTAACAGGCGCTGCAGGTGGTGCGTTAGGTGCGGGTATTGGGGCTTTGGGTGGTGCAGCTTCAGGTGCGGTTGATGCAGGGGCAGCTACGGTTTCACAGGCCCCAACGGAATTGGCTACAAATGCCACAACACAATTAGCTACTAAAGCGCCTACTCAGACCATGGGGTCTCTATTTGGGGAATTAGCACCCACCACAGTTACCGATGCGCCAGCGTCTACAGCAACATCAACAGTGGCATCTACAGCACCAAACCAAGGTTCCGGCACACTGTTTTCCGGCAATATAGGCAACGCGGTAACTAAAGCCGCTGGCCCGCAGATTATGAATGTCGCAGGATCAGCAATGAATCCCCCACCAAGCTATGGCAACCAAGGAGCGCAGACAGTCAATGCCGCTAAACAACAAGGTCAGGCAGAATCCGCTTCAGCCTACAAAGGCTGGGCTCACGGTGGGTCGATTCGGCTCGAAAATAATTCCTTCATCATTCCAGCGGATGTTGTCAGTGCTATCGGCAATGGGTCTACCAAAGCGGGAGCTAAGTATCTCGATCATCTGTTTGCGGCCATCGCCGCAGGGCCTCCACCCAAAGCAGGTAGCCTAGCCAAGCAACGCGCCAAGGAGCGTCAGAAAGCGTGAACATCCAAGTTGTGCCCGTAGAGCTTGTGAATCAGGTATTGCCGTATGTTAAGCATTACATCGAGAGCGCTCTGGATTACACGGATGACTACACCATTGATGAGGCTCAGGTATTTCTGGCTTCCGGTGCGTGGTCGTTGATCGTAGCATTCGATGAACCCGGTCAGTTTAAAGGCGCAGCCGCTGTGCAGTATTTCAATCGCCCTCGGGACCGCGTAGCGTTTATAGTGGCTTTAGGGGGTCGACTTGTTACGGGGCGTGAGAACGCCGAGAAGCTTTTTGATATTTTCCGATCATACGGTGCCACATGCGTTGAAGCCGGGGCTAGAGAAGAGATACTCAGGCTATGGGAAAAGTATGGCCTTAGGGCCAAATACCGTATAATAGGCTCATCTTTATAGAGGATTCCGCCATGGGCAGTGCATCAGTACCTACATCTACGTCTTCCTATCAGCAACAGGCTATGGGTATCTGGGGTTCTCCTCAGGCAACAGCACTTGCGCTTCCAATCCTTAAACCGGGATTGGCTAATATCAAGAATCAGCAGAATATGCTAATGGGCTTCCAGAGTGGCGATCCTACTCAAACGGCTAAATTCTTCGGGCTCCCTGCGGATGCTTCAACAGAAGATATGACCAATGCCATCGCAAAAACCCGACAGGGACCGAGCATCAACATAGGGCCTCCAATCAATACCGGGGCTTCCAGCACTGCAAGTGCTCCTGTGAAAACGGCTGCACACGGTGGCATTATGGCTTTGGGTGAATCCGAGTCTGATCCTCGGCGTGGATTTAAAGCAGGTAGTACAGCTAAACCTAAAACAACAACGTCTCCGGCTATTCAGGCCGCAGCTACACAAGCGGGACTTGCTCCGTCTAATGCGTATCTCGGACAGGCTGGGTATGCGGGATTAAAGTATAACCCGACTACGGGCAAATATGACGAAGACAACCCCATGTACAACCAAGCTATTGGTGTATTGCAGGGCATGGAGACTCAGCCCTCCCAGTTTGGTCAAGCTACCGATGCGTACAATCAGGCTATCTCAAGTCTTCAAGGCGCGGCTAACTACACCCCACAGCAAATCGCGGCCCAGCAGGCAACGTCTCAAGGCTATAACGCTGCATCCATGCAGGCACCGCAGGACATTCAGGCTCAAGGTTACACCGCGGCTCAGATGCAAGGGGCTCAAATGCGTGGTCCTCAGCAGTGGAGTTCTCAAGGCGCTCAGCAATACATGGACCCGTATATTCAGAGCGTACTTCAGAACCAGTTGCAGCTTTCCAATCAGCAGAACGCCATTGCTAATGCCGGGCTAAAAAGCCAGATCGCCGGTCAACATGCCTTTGGTGGTACTCGTGGTCAGCTTGCTCTAGGGCAGCAGCAGTTTAATCAGGCTCTAGCTAATCAGAATCTGGTTTCTCAGGGGCTTTCCAATGCCTATAACACTGCATTAGGCCAGTTCAACACCGCGCAGGGTCAGAATCTTACGGCGGGCCAAGCTAATCTTCAGGCAGCTCTTACGACTCAGCAGCAGAACCAAGCGGCTCAGAATGCGGCTATGCAGCAGTACATCAACAACGCGCTCGCAGCGGCTCAAACCAATTACGGCGGTCAGCTCACAGCAGCTCAACAGAATCAGGTTGCCCAGAATGCGGCATCACAGTTCGCAGCGCAAGCGGCTAATACGGCTAATCTCCAGAACGCTCAGCTCGGTACACAGGCGGCTATGTCGAACCAAAGCGCGGGGCTTCAGGGCAATCAGCAGAACATCAGTGCACTCTCCAATGCGGCTAATGCGGCTCAAGGTCTTGGGGCTTTGGGCTCAGCGGTTGGAAATTACAACCTTAACCTCGCTGCAGGTTTGGGGCAGGCCGGTTCGACTCTGCAGACTCAGTTGACCAATGCGGCTAATCAGACGCAAGCTAATGCACAGGGCGTTTGGAACGGACCTACAACTCTGGCAAATCAGGGTGTTACTACCACGGCAGGGATGGGTAGCGGGAATACAGGTGTTGGCGGAACCAACACCTCAACGCAAAATGTGGCGTAGGAGATAACGATGCAGTATCCGAATGTCGGGGCGCCGAGCCCGCAAGAAATCTACGACGGATTGAAGATGATCCCTAACACCCAGCAGGGTAAGCAGATGCTGACGAACATCGCACAGCAAGGGAAGCAATCGGGGAGCGTCGAAGGTGGCATCGCCACCGCATTGTTGAACTCCTATAACCAAGCCGATCAGGCGAGGCAAGCGCCTCCGGCACCTCAAGGGACCGTAGCGGATCAAGTCATTACACAGGCTCAACCGCCTATGCCTCAGTACGGGGCTAACATGATGGGTCTTGCAACTCCGGGTCTTGAACAAGCAGGCCAGCAACAAGTTGCTCAGCGTATGGCTACGGGTGGTATTGTCGCTTTGGCGGGTGGTGGGCAGGTTCCGGGTTATGCAGATGGTGGTGGTGTTCAGTTGAGCGAAGATATGCCTACGGATTGGGGCAATTACGGTGCGTTTAATCCTTTACCCGGTGCCGATCCTGATACGGGACTTCTTCCTCCAACGATGTATGAAATGCGAGGTGCTCGTGTAGGTCGTGGTGGTACTCCAGCAAGTGATATGACTGACATTGATCTTGTAGCTACGCGGGGCCGCGGTGCGTCTGCACATCATCCTTCGGCAGCGGCAGAGCATGGGTCATTTATAACTCCAGAGATGTTCACAAGAGAAACAAACCCTTGGGACTACAGTAACGACATTCCTATGAATGCCCCACCGACTATGCCGGGAATGCGTGAGCGCGATACCTCCGGGGGTCCTACAACTCCAGAAACTCCTGCACCAAGAAGACAAGCCATGCCTCCTGCGGGCGGTCAAACCGTTACGCCTCCGGCCCCCACAACAACGGAAACTAAAGCGGCTTCGCCTTCTCTCGATGAGCAGATTAACCGTATGCAGCAGGTATTGGGTGTACCGCCGGATGTAGCCGCTGAACTTATCAGCCAGCGTGAGCATGACCATGCCAAAAGTCAGAAGATGAATGTCTTTGAAAATATCGCTGCGGGGCTTGCGGGATACTTAGGCACATATGGTTCTGGTGCGCATCGCGCAGGTGCTGGGCTCGCTTACATGCTGGGTAATATGGGCACGCAGAGGAAAGAAGAAGACAAATACCAGAGCGACATCGACGCGCTCCGCAGGGAATCCGCATTGCTCCCATATACTTCACACCATGAAGCGGCCCTTAAAACTTTGGCGGATATTGCATCGCGTCAGAGCGCAGCAGCTAAGCAGCAAGGGGAACTTCAACAGATCGGAGCCAAAGGCGCTATCGATCAGACTATTGCGGATATGCACACGGCATCAAGTGAAAAAATCGCGGCGCAGAACAATCTTAACTCGCTTAGAACCGCGTACATCAGTCAGATGAACAAAGGCCAACTCACGGCGGATTCTGTGGCGAGCCTGTATGGCAAGGCTGTTGAAAGCTTCTCGGTACTCCACCCGGATGCAAGTAAAGAAGAAATCGATGCAGGTATTAAAGATTTGCTTGGGCCGTATGCAGCAAGTTTGCCCGGAGGAATGGGTGCTAGCCCTACACAAAGTTCCTATAGGTCGCTAGGAGATGGTATATTTGTCTCTGGTTCCCCGCAACGATAAGGGTTAAGCATGGCTGACAATACTGGTGTTGATCTCGCTCATCCTACAGGCGATCCGATCCTAGACTCCATATACGGGATAGAACCCGCTCCAGCGGCACCAGTAGTACAACAGCGGCAAAACGCTCCAAAGGGCGGCAACGAGGATAACCTCTCCTATGCCTACAACTACTTCCTAGATCAGGGGTTTCAACCGCATCAGGCGGCGGCTATTGTCGGAAATCTCGCACAGGAATCGGGCGGTCACACAGGCGCTAAAGGCGGCAATATCTTGCCGGGAGAAGCTTTCTCTTATGGGCTTGGTCAGTGGAATAAAGAACGCCTACATGGCGGCGGTGGCTATACAGGGCTCATACCTTTTGCACAGGCGCAGGGCGCACACCCAGAGGATCTCAGGACTCAGCTTGATTATGTCATGCACGAGCTTAAAGGGCCGGAGCGCAAGGCGCTCGAATCGCTGATCCGCTCTAGGAATCTTGAGGAAGCTACGGTTGCTTTTGGTGAAGGCTATGAAAGGCCCAACGCTCAGTATGCCAACTATGGGAACCGCTTAGCGCAAGCGCAAAGGTATATGGGGGCCGTGGCCCCGACTCAGTATCTCCAGCAAGTTCAACAGGAAGGGTTGGCTCCACCACCGAATCTTAATCCAGAAGGCCCCTCTGCAGATACCTATACGATCCCGTTGTCCAACGGGCAAATGCTTCATGTTCCTAATGGTATGCCTAGAGAAGCGGCCATAGCGCAAGCGCAGGCATCGGGTGTTCAAGCCGAAGCACTCAAAGACATCCCATTATCCACAGGGCAGGTTCTGCATATCCCAGAGGGCATGGACCTCCAAGAAGCCTTGGCGAATCTTCAAAAGCAATACCCTGACCAAGAATGGATGACACAGGAGCATGCTGAGAAAACTGGATTCGTTCCGGCGACCAAAGCGGCGTTTAAGGGTGTTGGCGCTCAGTTTGAGCGCGGTATGGGTGAGCTACTCCAAAAGCCCGAATGGATTGCCGGGGGTAAGCAATGGCAGGAAGAACTTGCCAAAGAATCCGAAGCTCCTCTTGAAACTGATCCCTTCTCTAAGCGCATTGGGCACTATGCGGGTACGGCTCTTGGAGGTCTTGCACCTCTGGGTGCTGCGGCTGTGGCTGCGCCTTTTCTTCCTGAGATGGCCGCTACGGCGGCTCTGGCTGGGGCTACTGTGCCTATTGCTACGGGTAGTTTGGCTGGGCGTTATGATGCTGAGGGTAAGCCTTTTGATCCCTACGAAGCTCGTAATCTTGCCGCGATTGGTACAGAAACAGCATTGCAGACCGCGGGTATGCGGGGACTTACGCCCGTTGCGGGCCAGTTCTTAAAGAGTGGAGTTAAAGGTGCCGCGGGTGCCATAGCGTCTGATGTGCCTTCGATTGCGGCTGAGCGTGCTGCAGCGGGTCAGGATATCCTGAGTAAGCAGGCATTGGAAGAA
>Ga0214192_1001473_pt1 | contig 13152 bp, 8 predicted proteins | sample TroBogEpilimnion_44_FD_153030 | JGI IMG/M metagenome (GOLD analysis project Ga0214192, IMG submission 153030) | Freshwater microbial communities from Trout Bog Lake, WI - 29JUL2008 epilimnion | ecosystem: Environmental > Aquatic > Freshwater > Lake > Epilimnion/Euphotic zone | place: Trout Bog... | reverse complement strand
GGATGAGCAGGCAGGCCCCAGAGCAGTAGTCCACGTCCCTTGGCGTTTGGTACCACGACCGATCGGCACGATCACCCTTGCCGAAGTTATTCCCCGTCCCATCGTTGAAGACGATGCCGCCGGCTTCTTGGAGGAGGCCGTTCGGGTAGAGGAGCATGGAGCCCACGAGCCCAATGGACGCATCCGATCGCATCCGAGCGACGAGTGCGTCGAGCCATCCCGGTGACACGGTGGTGTCGTTGTTGAGCAGGACCACCATTTCCTCGTCGCTCGCAGCGACGCCGTTGGCCACTGCCTTCAAGAAGCCCTGATTCTGCTCGTGGGTGACGACCTCAATCCCGACAACGGCGCGGAGGCGCTCGGCCGTGTCGTCAGGAGAGGCGTCGTCGACCACGATGATGCGGTGCGGCGTCTTTTCGGGAAAGACGAGGAGTGAACGGAGGCAATGCTCGGTGAGTGCCCAGTTGCCGTAGACGGGGATCACGATGGCCACGTCAGGGTTGGGGGATGGCTCGAACACCAGCGGCAGCGTGCTCGAGGTCACCGCAACGACCTCAGGGACTGGACCGAGGGGGGTCTCAACCTGGCGACGACCTCGCCGCATGACGACCCGGAGCACCCGGAGGCCGAAGATGGCGCCCTTGACTGCTGCCCGATACCGACGAGATCCCGGGGGGACGAGCTTCATGGCAACCACGAACGCCTTGACCGCGACGGTGTAGCGCCATGAACCAGCTGGGACGACCCGACGGAGGATCTTCGCTTGGCTCGACTGTGCCGACGCCAACTCACTCGCGATGCGCTCTGCCACGAACCCACCAGAGGGATCGAGCGCCAAGAGTTGCTGGAGTGAGCGAATGAAGAAGCCGACGCGCATCTTGAGCGTCATCGGGGCGTCGTGACCAGCCAATTGAGGTTCCTTGCGATCGATGGGGGCGCGGCGGCGCCCTCTCAATCTACCGGTGGAGACTCGCCGAACCTAGGAACGCGCCGTGAAGATCGGGAGCTCACCGGCAGCTGCACGAGCGGCGAGCGAGGGAGCGGCTGCATCCTTCGGGCTGAGCAACGCTGATCCAGGAATTGGCCACGAAACGGCGAGGTCCTCATCGAAGGGATCGATCTCGAGTTCGACGTCTGGGCGATACGGCGACGACAAGAGGTAGGCCAAGGTGGCCGGACCATCGGGAACACAGAAGCCGTGTGCAACGCCTGCTGGGAGGAGAACCGAATCTCCCCGATCAGCGGCGAGGGGGACGAGTTCAACGACGCCGTAGGTCGGCGATCCAACCCGAATGTCGCAGATCACGTCGACGAGCGCCCCGCCGACGCAGGTCACGATCTTCGCCTGTCCTTCGAGCGCAAGCGAGTAGTGCAGGCCGCGAACCACGTTGGTCGCCGACGATGAGAGATTGGCCTGCGCAGCGACGAAGCCCTGCCACGACGCGGGGAGGTCTGCGAGCTTGTGCCACTCCCGGAAGAACCCGCGGTCATCTCCCCACACCGGCCTCGAGGTGACGAAACAATCGACAATGCCGAGTGGCCGAACCTCCATCACGCCCCCTTGAGCGGACGCCACCACGCCTCGTTGGCTTGGTACCACGCAACGGTGGACGCCAACCCTTCAGCGAAGGGGACCTTCGGGGCGTAACCGAGTTCTGTCGAGATCTTCGTGCAGTCCACCGAGTAGCGGCGGTCGTGGCCCAGTCGGTCGGCGACCCGCACGATCCGGTCTTCGCCAACGCCGCAGAGTTCCAAGATGCGGTGGGTGAGATCGACGTTGGTCAACTCCGTTCCACCGCCAATGTTGTAGATCTCCCCCGCACGTCCGCCGGCCAGCACGAGGGCGATGCCTTGACAGTGGTCATCGACGTGGAGCCAGTCTCGGACGTTGAGGCCATCGCCATACAGCGGAACAGTGAGGCCGTCCACCAGGTTCGACACGAAGAGCGGGATGACCTTCTCGGGGAATTGCCGTGGTCCGTAGTTGTTGGAGCACCGCGTGACCGAGACGTGCATGCCAAAGGTCGAGTGGTAGGCCAGGGCAGCGAGGTCACTGCCAGCCTTCGATGCCGAGTACGGGGAGTTCGGCTCCAAGATGTGGTCTTCTCGCCACGAACCCTCGTCGATGGAGCCGTAGACCTCGTCAGTCGAGACGTGGACGAAGCGCTGCACGCCAGAGCGACGAGCTGATTCGAGGAGTTGCTGCGTGCCGAGCACATTGGTCACGAAGAAGGGTGCTGCCCCAGCAATCGAACGATCGACGTGACTCTCGGCTGCGAGGTGCACCACGGCGTTGACGCCTTCCATGGCTGCGTCCATGGCCGCCGCATCGTTAATCGAGGCGTGGATGAACCGAACTCGAGGGTCAGGGAGGACCGCTTCTAAGTTCTCGAGACGACCGGAGTAGGTCAGTGCGTCGACGAGCACGAACTCGTCGTAGCCGAGTGCTGGGCCCTGCTCGAGCATGACCTCGGCGAACCTCGAGCCAATGAAGCCAGCAACCCCAGTGATGAGCAGGCGCACGGGCGGTCCTCCAGCGTGTCGGCCAACGAGCAACGAGCCTCAAGACTACACTCGCCCCCTGTGAAGGGGATCGTGCTCGCCGGAGGAAGTGGGACCCGTCTCTACCCGGTGACGAAGGCCGTCAGCAAGCAACTGCTGCCTGTCTTCGACAAACCGATGGTCTACTACCCACTGTCCACCTTGATGCTGGCCGGCATCCGGGACATTCTCCTCATCACCACACCGCACGACCAGGCAGGGTTCCAGCGCCTCCTCGGCGACGGCAGCCACGCTGGCCTCAACCTCGAGTACATCGTCCAAGAGCGCCCCGATGGCCTCGCCCAAGCGCTGATCTTGGGCGAAGCGTTCCTCGATGGGGACACCTGTGCGCTGATTCTCGGCGACAACCTCTTCTACGGCGCGGGCCTCGGCCACCAACTCGCCCAACACCACAACATCGACGGTGCGCTGATCTTCGCCTACCAAGTGAGCGACCCCTCGGCCTACGGCGTGGTGGAGTTCGCAGAAGACGGAACGGTGCTCTCCATTGAAGAGAAGCCTGCGGTCCCGAAGTCGAACTTCGCAGTTCCCGGCATCTACTTCTACGACGCCCAAGCACCGGCGCTCGCCAAGCAACTCACACCGTCGGCGCGAGGTGAACTCGAGATCACCGCGCTCAACAACGCCTACCTCGAGCGAGGACAACTCCGCGTCGATGTGCTGCCTCGTTCGACGGCCTGGCTCGATACCGGAACGCACGAATCGCTCTACGAAGCGGGCGGGCTCATCCGCACGCTGCAGCAACGCCAGGGACTCCGCATCGGCGATATCGAACAGATCGCCATTGATCAAGGGTGGCGCTCGTAGTCTGATCGATTGCGCCGATTCACCTTCGGGAATTCCTCAGGGTACGCGGAAGATGCGGCAGGGTAGTCCGATAGGTTGGGCGCATGGCCAGTTGGGTGCGAAACGGAGTGAGCACCATGGCACTCACGTGTGGGCTGATGCTCATCGCAGGGGCATCAGGGGCCTCAACCATCAGTGCGACGACGCCGACGATCACTCGAGACGTGGCGAGTGCCGTCCTGCAGCAGCACCTCTCACCTGCCGCGCAGCGGTCGCTGCTCCACGCAGCCACCGACCTCGCCCTCACGAACTACCCCCATCGCGGCCAAGGGGAGTCCCAGTGTCAGACCTACGGCCAATGCGTCTACGGCGACCGGTCGTCATCGACCACCGTTGCACTCTTCGGTGATTCCCACGCTGCCATGTGGCTTCCCGCACTCGATCCAGCAGCAAAGGAACTCCACCTTCGACTGGTCGTCACGTGGCTTGGAGCATGCCCGACCGCAGCGGTGGCCCCGATCGAACCCGCATTCGGCAATCCAGCGTTCTGCAACGGATTCCGCAAGCACGCCGACGCCGAGATCATCAAGGGCCACCCGCAGTTCCTGATCTTGGCGGAGAAGACGGCGCACATTCCCAATGGGATACCTGCGCATCCGTGGTACTCCCCGATCGAGATCACGAATGGACTCATCACGACCATTCATACGTTTCAACGCGCTGGCATCACCGTCGGCGTCCTTGAGGACACTCCCCTATTTCCGAAGCCCGTACCGACCTGCCTCAGCCAGCACTCGATGGCGATTCGTTCGTGCTCGGTGAACTTCAACGATTACATCTCAACAGGGCCGAGATCCGCAGAACGCACCGCAGCGGTTGCGACGGGTGCTGCGTATCTGAGTACCCACCAATGGCTCTGCACGTCGACCTGTCCCGCCGTGATCAACAACATCGTCGCCTATACCGATGAAGATCACATCAGCTACTCCTACGCTGCGACGCTCCACGCACCCTTGGCAATCGAATTGAAGCGTGCAATGTCGAGGCTGCGCTCGGCCGAGCGCGTGACGCACTAGGACCCGGGCACTCCAACGCACGCCGCCCCACCACAGATATCGGGAACGTAGCCCGTTGTCGCGAAGGTGTAGATCTGCCCAACGAGCCCGGGGGTCCGTCGTCCGTAGCCATGGGGATCACTGCCGTAGGCGGAACCTGCCGGTGGCAAATCCACCGTTGGTGGCGTAGGGGTGCCGTAATCCCAGAGCTCGAGGAACGCTTGGTTCTTCTTCGTCTGGTCCGCAGCACTCAACCCCCACTGCATCGTCGACGGCAGGTCCGTTTGGTTGGCCCCGAGCGCGGATGGGTCGAACGCCGGCTGGTGGTTCACCGCACCGATGGTCCGAGCGAAGGCCTCAGCCGAGACGTTGGCGACTTGATGGTCGCCGTAGTTCTCAATGATGAAGACCTGCTTGGCAACGTTGCCGGCGTAGGGGTGTGCCGTGAGGGATTCTGCGTAGCCGTCGTTCTCCCCTCGGTCCCAGATCATCTGCGCGAGCTGGAGGCCGATCTGTTGGTCGGTGGCGTTCGGGTAGGCGGGGTCGTAGAACGCTTGGAACTCACTCCAGTCCACCGAACGGTTGAGGAGGAGTCCTCCGTAGTTCTCTCCGGGAACGCCGAGGGTCGCCCTCGTCCACTCATTGGAAATCGCCGTGAGCGCTCCGCCCATGATGCCGCCTTGGGAGTAGCCCTGGTACTGACACGCACCGACCGTGAAGCGAACGCGGCCACTTTGTTGAAACGCTGCGTTGGTGGCGAAGCCCTTCGGCGAGTTGATGAGGCGAGCGAGGAACTGGAAGTTCACGAACCCCTGCAGCATGTGGTCGACGTTGGTGTGGAAGTTGGACATGTTCCCGAGCGAGGCGGCGACGAGCAGTGCGTCGTTCGCGGACATTCCCGACCAGTCGGTCCCACAACCCATCATGTTGGCGGCGACACCCTTCACGAAGGAGCCACCGGCGACCTCATCGGCTGATCCGAGTAGGCCGTGTCCGTAAAGGGTCGGTTGTGCAGGACCCGTATCGGCGATCGTCGTTGGCATCACGCAGATGAAGTTGGCCCAGAGTTGATTCGACCATGTTCCCGTCGTAGCGGAGTAGGTCGACCTCTCGAGCAGTGGGAGCCCATGGGCATCCACGTTCATCGAACCGCACTTGCCCGTGTTCGTCGAACCGTACTCTCCGGTCTGCGTGGTTGGACACTTGGTGAGGAAGGTGGGCACTTGGAATGCCCCGGCGACCTGGAGTTCTGTGCCAACGACTTGGCTCGAGAAGATTCGATACACGGGCGTCGTCGAACCCACCAGTTTGAACGCCTGATTGCGCATCGTGAGCGCAGGGTCGGCGAGGTCGTAGCTGTGGAACGACGTCGTTGAGGTGCCACCAGCAGAGATCACCGAGAAGTCCCAGGCCGCGTAGAGGTGCGAGAGATCGAAGTTCGAGAGGTCATGCGTCGTCAACCACTTGAGGTGCGCACCTCTCGTGGAAGGGACCATCGTGCCTGCGAGTGCTGCCTGTTCGCCGGCGAGTTCAGGTATCGCCGTGCCGTTCGTATCCTTCAGGTTGCGCAGGAGGACGTCCATGCGGTCCCCCTCTCGGTAGTTGACCGCCGGGTGGATGAGGAGGAGCTGTGTGGCCGGGTCGGGGTCTTGTGCGTCAAGCTCAGCGAAGTACGGGACGCAGGTCTTCGTGGTCGCGTCGTAGAGAACCACTGGCGCCTCAGCATTGGTGAGCGCTCCAGCCATCGTGCAGCCCGAGAGGCCAATATCAGTTGAGGTTGCAATCTGGCTCTCGGAAATCGACAGGTTTGGGATCTGGATCATGACCACCGACCCCGGAGAGAACCCATCGTTCTGGTTCTGGTACTTCGGATTCATGTGGATGCCGGACTTGTTCATCGGCGTCGCCGTCGGGTTCACGTTGACGAGGAGACCGGTGGGCGTCGCTGCCGCCTTCGTGAACGCGTTGTTCGGCCACGGCAGCAGGCAGTTGTGACCAGCCGGCGTCGTCACCAAGGCGTCGCACATCGACACCGATGGCGACGGCATGGGCTGACTGGCCGCCGCGGCCATCGGCACGACAGCAGGCACGGTGGTCAGCAACGTTGCCGCGAGCGCAACGGTAGGCAGGCTGAGACGTGGTCGGAACATGATCCCTCCTCATCGGCGATGAGTTCCCCCTCATGGCGCCAAGCGAAACCTACACCTTCGGCACTCCTCGTGCAGGAATTCGTCGCCTGTACGCCATGGCGTAGACCCCGGGAGCCGTGTGAACCTGTCCTGTTGGAATCCACCCGGCAGCGAGGGCGGCGGCGTTCAAGGGACTTGAGAGGGCATCGGTGCAGGCACCAGGAGCGCAGTGGTAGTCCGCCGGTGACGCCACCTCGGCAGTCGTGCCGATGATCCAGAGCTCCGTAACCTGGGCTGGCAAGCTCGTCAGCGGTGGCGAGACCACGCCGGCTTCGGTCGGGAGGTGTTCGCTCAGGGTCCGCGGCCCCGTGAGCTCAACCCAGACGCCCTGACGCGTCCCTCGCGGATCACGGGTGGACACGTGGACCACCGATGGACCGATCCCTTCGTCAACGTAGGTGAAGGTATTCGCTCTGGCCACGGCGATCGCCGTCGTGGGATCGCCGTGGAGGTGGAGACTGGCAATCACGGCACGGACATCTTGTGCCGGATACCACGCACGGTGCACCCACGCCGCGCTCGCGAAGATGAGGACCGCACACAGGGCGCAGATCCTTGTCGTGCGGCCGGTCATTCGAGCGGCCACTCGAAGGCGCCGGAGGCCGTGGACGATGAGGAGGCCGATACTTGGGAGTACGACGAGTTCCGTTCGGCCAATTCCGAGTGGAATGAACCCGCAGCAACACGCTGCACCTGCGATCACGACTCCAGCCAAGGGCGCAAGGAGTTCCGGCGCTCCCTCACGACCACGAATCTCCCGCAACGCAGGAGTAGAGCACCACCCCACCGCGATCAGGACAACGAGCGCCTCAACCGCAATCCAACGCATCGACCCCGCTGCGAGAACCGTGGGGAATGGATGTGGGGCCGGCATGGGCACACCGAAGAAGCCATGCACGGTTCCCCCAATGACGAGGAGGATCGTCGAGGGTGCCCAACTGGCATGGTGCACGAGGTCAACGAGGTGCTTGCCACTCACCCACTGCTGGCTCAAGCCGGTCGGCGTGTGGCGCAGCGACCACCACCCTTCAGCGAGGAGCACCACCGAGGTGACCACCGCTCCGGCCACCAAAGGTTGCTTGCGCCTACCGGTGCGTCGGAGGAGGACGAGGAGCGCCATCCAGCCACCGAGCACCACCGGTGCGAGGAGGAGCGACACCAGACACGATGCACTGCCCACCACTGCGAGGAGGGCCGTTTCACCTAGACGCTCGAAGCGTCGAACACGCTCAACGAGGATGAGGATGACCATGGCGAGGACGAGGTCCGTCGAGTACTCCTTCAGGCGGACGGAGCACTCGATCGCCTCGGGGCTCATGGCGATGAGCGCCACGAGCCCGATTCGAGCCCTCGGGCCGAATCCATAGGTGCGCCCAAGCCACCACCCGACGACGGTCGCGAGGACTCCTGCGGTGAGGGGCAACACGAAGCGCACCCATGAGCCGGCCGGCGTCACGTGGAGCCACACCCGCTCCACCATGGCGAAGCCTGGATCGGTAGGGCTCATGGCCAGGGCACTGCGCCATCCAACATGGGCCACCATCGCTGGCCATGCGTCGTCGTAGAAGAGGCCGTGGTTCGCGATTCCAGTGAGGCGGACGAGGAGTCCGAACACCACGAGCGCTGCCACGAGCACACGCTCACGAGCGGCAGAGACTGGGTGTGGTGTCGTGGCGGCGATATCGGGATCGTAGTGCTCGCCCATCGTCGACCGTGGTCCTCAGACGCCCGAGCGACCGCGCTACTCGCTGCTCAGGACTGCCTTGCGGGTGACGCGACGCCACTCCTCAACGATGAAGTCCCGGAGCGCCTCACCTTCGGCGCGTCCACAGGCGATGTGGTCCACGTCGAGCGAGAGATCGGTGAACCGTTGCAGCCGGAGCACGTCGCCATCAGGAGAGAATTCGGGGAGGTACGCCGAGAAGCTGAAGGCCAAGCGCTCGAGCTCAGCAGCAGCCCATGCACACGCTGGATCGCTCGCGGGGAGATCCACCATGGAGAGCAGCACTCCTGCGAGCACTTGGGTCTCGAGGTCCTCGACGAGGCGGGCGATGAGGTCCTCACCAATGGTCTCGACGCGAATCTCGCCGACCTTGGACACCGCGGATGCGGAGGAGGAGAACGAACTCACCGCAACGGTCGGACGATGGGGGTGGTGGGAGATCTCGCGGCTGATGTCGAGGCGCTCCACGATGGTCCGGACGACGTCGCCGTGGTGTTCGGGAATCGAGACCGCTCGATGCCCGACCGGACCGGTCACGTTGTAGAGCGACAGCAGGCTCTTGCGGCCTTTGGTGGTCATCGCCAGTCCCGTCATGGAGACGCCGTCGTTCACTTCGCCGAGCAGAAGCCCCACCTCAACCGCTCCGCGTCGGAACGCAGTGACCTGTGAGCCCACGTGATTCGTGACGCAGTTGGCGTAGGTGCCCGGTGTGCCAATCTGCTTGGCCACTTCGTTGCGGAACTCTGCCATCCGCTCGGCAAGGTGGTGCCCCCGGTACCGAGGATCGACGATCATGCGACCAGCCTCGGGCACCCGGTCGCCAGGGCGCTCGAAGACGAGGGCACAGTGGCCCACGACCTCGCCGTCAACGACCGCCACCACAGAGTGCATCCGACCGGTGTCGATCAGGCGACGGACGTGGCGAGCTTCGTACATCGCAGGGTCGAGGTAGGTGTAGCCGTAGCACCGGTAGATGCAGCGAATGAGCCCCACGATGTCCTCGTGACGAATGCTGCGGATATCGATCCGAGCAGCTTCGTCATCTGAAGCGTCGGGAGCGTCGGGGCCGAGAACTTCATCGCCGATGATCTCCCGGTGTGCGCCGAGGGAGACCTCAGCGCTGGCATGGTTCCCCTGGACGCCGTTGAACGCGATGTGCAGTTGGTCCACGAATCCAAGGCCGAGGAGCCTCCGCGACGGCAGGTGGCGATTCTCAAAGGGTGACATGGGGAGTCGTCGGTCGATGACGTCGACCCGGACAACGGAGCCGTCGAAGCTGACCTTCACCACCACGGCATCCTCGCCGTTGACCTCCTCGCGGATCCTCGCCTCTCGGCAGAGTTCCTCGACGACGACCTGGAGGCGAGTGGCGCGTTCTGCGGACAGTCCATTACCCATGGCACAACCACGCACCGCAGCACCGACGGCTTCGAGCGGGGCTGTGGCCGCCACATCCATCGTCAATTCCAGGTCCATGCAATCGTCCTCTCCCGCTAACGGCGAAAGGATAGTGAGGAACCGAGGTGAACACCGACACGATTCTCTAGCGAATGAACAAGAGAACCTCCCAGATGGGAGGTCCTCTTGCGTGGTGGCGGGGAGAGGATTTGAACCTCTGACCTTCGGGTTATGAGCCCGACGAGCTACCAGACTGCTCCACCCCGCGGTGGAATATTGAGTGTACACGACCGAAGGAGCGACCCGATCACGAACGGAATCGTGGGTGTGTTGCGAAGCCCTACCGCTTCGCTGCGGTCGCTTCTCGAGCTGCCTGCCCGATGAGTGCACCAACCGTGTTCATGTCGGCTTGGTAGACCGCGAGGTTTCCCGCTCGAAGTGCCGCTTGCGCCTGGGCGAAGGCAACGTTGGCTTGGGCCAACAGTGAGGCCACCGTGGCATGGGTCGACCCACCACCAGAACCACCGCCACCGGTGTTGATGGGGACCGAGGAGCCAATGGCATCGCTGACGGCAGCACTCAGCGTGCTCTCAAAACCAATGTTGCCGTTCATGTCCGTCAAGATGTCGCGCAACAGCGGGATGTTGTTCGACGACGATGTCACGTAGACCGGTCGAACGTAGAGGACCGACTTTCCAACCGGGACGATGAGCAGGTTCGAGAGCACCACCGACGAGCCACCCTTGTCGAGGAGGGATAGCTGCTCAGACGCCTTCGTGAAGCTCAACATGGCGTTGGACGCTTGCTGAGGGCCAGGCACGCTCTGGTTCCGAGGCGTGGTGTAGCTGAAGATCTGGCCGTAGTTCGGCCCCGGATCAGAGTCCACCATCATCAGCGCGGTGAGGTTGTGCGACTGGTCGCCCTGCGAGGACGGCACGAAGGCTTCAGTAGCCAAGAAACGCTGGGTGGCCTGTGAGGGCAGGGCTGCGACTTGGTACAACGGCGCCATGCGGTCCGCCTGACCAGACAGCGCCACGGAGTTCGATTGGGTCACTGCGGAGTAGGCGCCAACCCCGGGGGTTGGCGAGAGGTTCCACGCATCGCTCGCCGAGTAGAAGCCCGACGGCGAGGTGATGTGGTACTTGCCGTACATCGCTGCCTGCAGTGCGAAGAGGTCATTGGGATACCGAACGTGCGCCAAGAGTGCACTCGGCATCTCTGCGGCCGGGGTGAACATCTTCGGGAAGGCAGATTCGTAAACCTTGAGTAACGGATCGGATGGATCCCAGGCGTAGAAGGTCATCTTCCCTGAGTAGGCGTCCACCACGATCTTCACCGAGTCACGGACGTAGTTGAACCCTCCCTGCAGGTTCGAACCCGACGGGATCAGCACGTTCTCCTTGGCCGGGTCTTGGGCGTAGGGGTAGGTCGACGTGGTCGTGTACCCATCGAGCATCCAGTCGACGTGTCCGTCGACCGCTACGGCGTAGGGCTGGGAGTCAATGGTGAGGAACGGCGCTGCCTTCTGTGCCATTGACACCGGGTTGCGGACGAAGAGCACTCGAGACTTGGACGTGATCTGTCCCGAGATGAGGAAGTTCGCATCCCAGAGGCGAATGGCGAACGCCGCTCGGCTGAGCAACCCGCCAACGGGAACGCCTCCGGCGGAGGCGTAGTGGTTCTCGACGTTGGCACCGTTGCTCAAGGGGTAGTCCTGCTCGAGCTGCTTCGTATTGGCCACGACGAAACCTGATTGACCAACACCGAAGTAGATCCCCGGCTGGGTGATGGTCGGGTACCCAGGCAACGACGTCGACGGCACGTTGGAAACGCCGTAGACGGGGTAACCATCAGGGGTGACCTGGTTCGCGGCCGCGACCACCACGCCAGAGCCATGGGTGTACTGGAGGTGCGCGTTCACCCAGGTCTGATTGGCGAGATCGGTGGAGAGTTCTCGGGCGCCGATATCGACGGGGGTCAGCTTGTTCTTCACGAAGTAGCGGTCGAAGCCAATCGATTGGAATTGGTAGAAGCTGCGCAGTGCCTGGTTGTTCTGGAAGGTCTGCAGGCTGACGCTGTCGCTCGGGTCCCACAGGCGAATGTTGGCGAGCGACTGTGCCGAGGTCGCCACGTCTTTCGGTGAGGGTGTTCCGGTTCCTGCGACCTGCTGGACCTTGATGCCATTCAGCCCATAGGCCGTTCGGGTGGCGTCGAGGTTTCGGGCGATGTACGGGGCTTCGGCCTTGCCTTGATCGGGAGTGACTCGGACCGCCTGAAGGATCGCTGGGTAGATGAGGCCAACCACGATGGCCACCACGAACCACATCGACACGGCAATTGCCGGGAGCACCCAACCCCGACGGCGAATGTTCACGACCAAGATGACCGCTGCCGCCAGCGACACGAGGAAGAGCAGGTGAATGGCGGGGATGCGGGCATGGGCATCGGTGTAGGCGATGCCCTCGACGTATCCGGTTTGGCGCGAGAGCAACGTCCCCGGCTGGAGGTAGTACCCAACCGCCTTGGACAGCGCGATCAGAGCGAGCAGAACGGACAGGTGCACCTTGACGGGTCGCTGGATCCAGCCGCCACTCGTGCGGGGCCGAATTCCACCGTTTAAGTAGTAGTGCAGGACGGTGATGAGGGTGACCACCACCAGCGAGGTGATCCACCAACTGAGGACGAACTCGTAGAAGGGCAGGGTGAAGAGGTAGTACGAGAGGTCGCGATGGAAGACCGGGTCAACGGAGCCGACGGACGCTCCGTGGATGTACCCGAGCCAGGTTGCCCACTGGCCCATCGTCGACGCCCCGGCAACAGCAGCGAAGAGGAGGGAGATTGCGGCAAAAATCTGCGTTGCCCGATGGCGGAATCGCTCTTGGATGCTCTGGACGAATTCCGTGAAATCGTCATCCGGCGTCGGAGTCTCCAAGCGGCGCCCGACCGAATCAGACACCATCAGGCTCGAGAACATGAGGACGAAGAAGATCGCCCCGAAAATCAGTATGAGGCCAACCTTCACTCTGAAGAGCTCAGTCCAGACGCCTCCAATTCCCGACGCGCTGAACCACATCTGATCAGTCCAGATCGATGCGAACGTCTTCAGTGACGCCAGCACGATGACGACGGCCACCGCGGCGAGTACGAGCCATCCCCGCCCTCCAAGGCGCGTGCGGGCTGGCGGGGACGCTGCGGTTGAAGTGTCGGTCACGTCTCGAGCCTACGGCGATTTAGCCCTCAGAACTACGACAGCACAATGGAGCAGCGACATCCGGCGTGAACTGGCGGGTGCCGATGGCCGGAGGGGAAGTCGCTCCCGGCGCGAACCGCACCAGCAGCAACATTCGCTGCGCAACTCGAGCACTCTGTGCACGAGGCGCCGAGGGTCCAGCGAACTGCAGTGGCCGAGGTGGCTCCCGCGTACTGCCCAGTGGCGAAA
>Ga0214192_1001471_pt1 | contig 13156 bp, 15 predicted proteins | sample TroBogEpilimnion_44_FD_153030 | JGI IMG/M metagenome (GOLD analysis project Ga0214192, IMG submission 153030) | Freshwater microbial communities from Trout Bog Lake, WI - 29JUL2008 epilimnion | ecosystem: Environmental > Aquatic > Freshwater > Lake > Epilimnion/Euphotic zone | place: Trout Bog... | reverse complement strand
CCGAAGCGGTGCGATCTGCGCTCCAAGGGTTTGCGGTGGAACAGGCAGGCCCCGTCGACGCAAAGCCTCCACAACCCCATCACCAGCCGGACAAACAGGCGAACAAGCGAAAGCCTGCGAATAGTCTGGTTGATAGACTGGGGCGCGACCTAACTGCGCTAGCCCGGCAGGGGCAACTGTCACCGGTAATCGGTAGAAAGGAGGAGATGCGCTCACTGATCCAGACTCTCCTGCGCAGTCGGAAAAACAACGCCATTCTCATCGGTGAAGCTGGAGTGGGAAAGACGGGGGTCGTCGAAGGTCTGGCCCAACGAATTGCCAAGGGGGAGGTTCCTTCCGAGTTTGCTGGCAAGCGCATCATCGAGATTTCGATGGGCAGCCTCGTTGCCGGAACCAATCTCAGAGGTGACATGGAGGCCCGGTTGCAAGTTTTGATTGCTGAGGCCAAGCGTGATCCAGAACTGATTCTTTTTATCGACGAAATCCACCTGATGGCTGGAGCTGGACAGGGATCTGGGGCCATGGACGCCGCCAATTTGCTGAAACCAGCCCTGGCCCGTGGCGAGGTGTGCGTCATCGGAGCGACAACAACACACGAATATCGCAAGCATATTGAAGTGGACCCAGCTCTAGCACGCCGGTTTGAAGTGATTGAAATCTTGGAACCAGATCGCACTGAAACCATCGCCATACTCCAAGGACTACGATCCAATATCGAAGCCCATCACGGGGTTAACATTGAAGATGGGGCAATGAATGCGGCAGTTGATTTGACCATCCGCTACCTCCCAGCCCATCGGCTGCCAGACAAAGCAATTGATGTCTTAGACCAGGCCTGCGCCCAAGCCAGGCTGCGGACGCTTTCGGGTGATTTTAGAGCACAGTTTAGGAACGGGCTGTCGATTACGCGAAAGGATGTGGCTGCGGCTGTGGCTCACCGCTGCAAGGTGCCGGTGGGTGAACTGACTCAAGATGACTCGGCACGACTGCTACGATTGGAATCAGATCTCGAAAAACGGGTGAAGGGGCAAAGTCGAGCTATTCAAGAAGTTAGTGAAGCAATTCGCCTGGCGCGGTCTGGCCTCAAGCAAGGTGGAAGACCCATCGGAGTGTTCTTGTTTGCTGGCCCTAGTGGCACGGGCAAGACCGAACTCGCCAAGGCACTTGCTGAGTGTTTGTTTGGAAATGAGAAACCGCTCATTCGGATCGACATGTCTGAGTTTATGGAAGCGCACAGCGTGTCCAAATTGATTGGAGCACCGCCGGGATTCATCGGCCATGACCAAGGCGGACAGCTCACGGAACAAGTTCGAAGCCAGCCCTACAGCGTGGTTTTGCTGGATGAAGTGGAGAAGGCGCACCCGAAGATTCTGGACATTTTCCTCCAGGTTTTTGACAATGGCTTCATTACTGATTCCCATGGCGTTCGCTGTGATTTTCGTGAGACGATAATCATTCTCACCTCGAACGTTGGAGCGGTGAGCAAAACGGCTGCAATCGGATTCCAAAAGGAGGGTAAAGAGGCAGTTCCATACAAGGAACTCAGCCAAACTATCCTTACCGAGGCCAGAAAACTTTTCCGTCCTGAATTCATCAACCGCTTAACCGCAATGGTGGTTTTTCAACGTCTTGGCTTTGATGAAGTGCGACAAATTCTCACCCTGAGCATTAGCCGTCTCAACCTACGTCTCCAGGAAAGGAGTCTCGTAATCGCGATTTCACCTGAAGTTGAATCTATGCTAATCGATCAAGGGTATAGTGAAGAATATGGCGCTCGGCATCTTGAACGCGCTGTCGAAGAAGTGATTTCTAGGCCGCTCTCACGAATGCTCTTAGCAGATGCAAAACCTGCTAGCGGGGAATTGATGTTCGCAGTCGTTGATGGTCGCATCCAAATCACACAAACATCAAAATAGGTCATGGTTGGTAAAAGCAAAATTGTTCTGCCTGAAGCACCGCCTGCAATGTTGGAGGCTAAACCTTTACTGAAAGAAAATAAGGAATTAGCTGCGGCCAATAATCGAGCGGTGCAACCGTGTACCAATACACCGCCGATCTTATCGCAGTGGGCTCCCGGAGCAAATAATCAAACCGATCGGCCTTGTTCCAATGGGGCAATTATGGAGGACAGGCATCAGTCTGAAGATGTAAAATCACACCCAACTAATGTTGTGGGCGCTGCCGCTGTAATTACGCCTACCACGCCAGTCAATGCTCCCTCCGACTCCGATAAGGGAATCGTGCTAATTTTAGCATGTCTTATCGTCTTTGGTTTTGTTTGCTTTTTGACTATCAATCTCAAATTGACAGATCCTGCGAATGTGACGGCTGCTTCTAATGTCAGTACCACTGACTCACCAGGTGATCATGGAATCGGAGGAGCATTAGGAAAAGCGTCGGTTGCCAGCACGACAGAAATCGCTAACCCAAGCACCGCCCCAGACTCAAGGAGTAATGCAACATTCTTGGCAGATATAAAATCTGATTTCACACCACATCTTCCTGCGAAATCCGCACCTCCAAAAAGTGCCACGCCAAAGTTTATAACTCCAAAGACTGAGCCTAAAAAGCCTGGATTTGAGGATTGGTTAAAGCTGGCAGAGGAAGGCGACTTACAAGCTCAAAGTCAAGTTGGTCATATGTATTCAACTGGCGAAGGCACAAAGAAAGATTATGCAGAAGCTTTTCGGTGGAACCTTATCGCAGCTAAAAGAGGAAGCAGCCGTGCGCAAAGTAACCTTGGTGTCAGTTATGGTATGGGCAATGGAGTTGAGAGAGACAATATTGAGGCATGTGCATGGTGGCATATAGCTGCGCGTTCAGGTAACACATCTGCGCGAAACAATCTTAAAAAATACGATAGTTTCTTCACGGATAGGCAGAAGAAGCAAGCGATAGAACGGGCAGCAGTTCTTTCCAGACAAATTGGTGACTAGAGGGTTTAACGAATTATGCCCGAGAAACGCAAAATACTAATGCCTGAAGCTCCTCCAGAGAGCGCGGCAACCCATGACAAAGCCAAAACAAAACAGAGTGTAAATGGCCCAATAAAATCATTACCGACAAATCCTGCCGCAAAGTCAACCCCACCTCCGCTGCCAAAAAAGCTCGTCTCACCAACACCGCCGTTACCCTCAGCAACTACAAGCAGAGAAACCAAAAGTCTTCCGCCGGAGTTGCTGGACGTTACGAACCACGAGTTCACCGTGAAGATGGGCGGTTTTTTCTTTGGTGATAAGTACCGGCTTACTGTGAAAGACTCCACACTCTCCTTTGTAAATCTCAAGAGTGGATTAGAAATCACTTTCGACCCTTCCATTGAGTTTCATGATTTTACGCTTAGGAATCCTTGGACCTCCGGCTCTGACGAGCATGTTATCTTTGAAACAAAAAAGCGCGAACGATTTGCGTTCACAATTCCTGTGAAAGCATGGCCAACTCTTCGGGATTGGTGGAAACGAATGAAGCCAAAAACTTGACCGAAGTCTATTTCTGCACCGATAAGTTATGACATCTGGACGATTCAATTTACGGTACGCAACGCACTCCACCACCTAACTGGCCAGGTTGACGATTTTTGGTGAACTCTGTAGATGCCGGTAAACCCTATTATACTCCCATGAATCCTGCCAAATATTCAGAACTTCTCGAACGTCTCAATCAGGTCAAACGTCCCCGTTCGCTTTTACCCCGTTTTTTTAAACTTAATACCGTGCGATCATGAGTTTATTCGATATTTTTAAATCAAAAATGGACAATGTTTTTGATGGCAAGAAATTTGCCAAAGAAATGCTACAAGGACTCCAAGCCGACACAGATGAGGTGAATAAGGTAATTGCGAATTTCAACGTTCTTAGATCTGCTGGCAGGGAACTAGATGCGGTGAATGATGGTAGGACCTATTTGTCAGACTTGGCAAAATGTTGTGTGGCTTGCGAAGAATCCGAACTTCCCCGCATTCTTAGCAAGTTTAAAAGGATAGCTTCAGGCATAAATGAGGAAAAATTTGCAAAAACATTGATCGACCTAACCATTGAATATCTCGATTTGGCGACCAAAAGTGAAATTGACTTCTTTTTGAAGGACTTAACTCAATTATATATGACCGCCGGAGACCTAGCTCTGAAGGTGCCTGAGTGGCAAGAAGAGGCATATCGTTGTTTTTGGATGGCTGCTGAAACACGCCCACCTAAAGGGTGTACAATGCCTGCGTCGGCTAGAGATAAAGCCAATGCTCATAATTGTGCATGGCACCGGTGCAATGAGCAGATCCGCTTGAACACCTCAAATCAAGCTGAATGGGCCAATCGAAAGGCATGGCATGAGGCTAAGCGGCGAGAATATGCGCCAGGACACAACTGGGAAGCGCCATCAGGAATTTAACCATTAAAAATTAGCCACCTCTCCGCGCCACATCCAGGGCCAACTCGACCCAGTCCCTCAAAAGTATCCGTCATGCCAGGCACCTTGTGAATGGAACAGAAAGTGAAACGAGGGAGGTGAAAAATCCACGTTTATGGAGAAGGCAGGACTCATATTGAAGAGGAGAGGCCTTACCGATTGAGGATCACCTTTTGGGTTTTGCCTTCTTGAGCGCTGGCGCATTCTCGGCAAGCGCGTCATCAAAAAGAACGCGGATGAATTCGGCCTTGTTGGCGTAGCCTTTCAGCGCCGCGAGTTCTGCGAGCGCCTTGTCTTTCTCGGCACTGATGTAGGCTCCGGCAAGCTTGGTTCCGGGTTGTCTTTGATTCGGCATGTCGGTAAAGGAGTTTGAGCGTCGGCGGTTCAAACATCATGCTGGAATTGCGGATGTCTTCAATCCAGCACAATCACGAAGCTTTTGAGCTTTGGCTGCATATTCCTTGACGTGCATAATGAGTCTGACATATCGTCTATTGTCATATGAAAATCCATTGCTATGTCCTGGTGCTCGTATCTTTGTTTCTAACGAGTTGTGCTGGTCCCGCTCCAGACTTTTCGCGTATAAACGTGGGGATGGCAAAGGCCGAAGTCATAACGAGGTTAGGACGACCCGATTCTATATCGGCAAACGGACAGTCAGAAAAGCTGGTTTATGGAAAATGGGATGACAGTCCTGTCGACGGACGGATTGGAGGGGGGAGGTACTACGTCAACCTCGATAAAGGTCATGTCAGTGGTTATGGTAAGGTCGGTGATTTTTTGACAAATTCCGTGAGCAAGTCTCATGGATCCTTGCCGAACCACTTGCCTCCAATGATCATGATGCCACCTAGCGCGCCCGTAACACCAATTAACTTTAATTTGCCTGCAGCGACACCCTATCCATTTCAGCAGACACGAATTTACGACGTGAAAAGACGGAACTCCGACACTATAGAAGTGCGCGAACGACCGAGACTATTTGGAAATTGACACTTCGCCGCATCATTACGCTTAACTCTTCGGAGAAATGATGCCAGGCATGAATGGAAAATGACGTCAGGCTGCACCTTCCACTCGATCCTGACAATGCGATGCACCAGTTTCAATGTACGCTTGGGGTTTTTCTCCGGGGTGACATGCCGATAGCTGCCAATGCGCGCTTTCAGGTCCAACGACTGGCCGATGTAAAGCAGCTCATCATCCTTGCCGTGAAAGAAATAGACCCCAGGCACAGACGGCAGTGCACGAAAGAAATCAGACCCCAACCGCATCGAAAGAGGATTCTCGATGTGGAACAGTTTGAGCTGGATAGGGATGCTCATGGACACCTCACATTCCATCCAGGTGCAGAGGTGCAACAAGTGCAATTGCAGCCTTTGCACTCATTTCCCCGGTGTGAGGTGCAAGGTGCAGCTGCAACGGTTATTCTTAACCGTTGCTGCACCTGCAGCACCTCCGTTAACACAATCAGATTCCTTTTTCTGGTCTTTCGTTTCAGGATCGACAAGGATGCGTGTGGTCTGCTACAATGATTACCAGAAATTGAGGATATGCTTCGCTCGTTTTCTCGCGTCAAAAGTTCACTGGTTTTCTGTGGCGCTGGGGTCCTTATGGCTCCGGCGTCTGAGCTGAATCCGGCGTACAGTCTTGATAATGAATGCGTTTTACAAAAAAACGGGACGGAATCATTTCCCTTTACTGATCGAATCGTCCCTCTAGCCTTTGAGCAGTTCGGGGAGACCTGAACCGGGGCTTGATAACCTCGCTATAGGCGGCCGACGTGTGCCGCAAACACGTCGCTTCACGACCATGACAATGGCCGGGAGGCGACGGCGTATGTCCAGAGCTTCGGCTTAAAGGCCGTCGCGGCTGTCCTATGGCTGCTTATCAACTCACCGGCCACCTCGGCGGATTCAATCGGATCCGCCTTCTTGGTGGCGAGTTTTGAATCTTGTCGCCATGAACTGCACAAATTGCAACGCCACCATTCCTGAGGGTTCTAGTCGCTGTCCAAATTGTGAGGCAAAGCAAAGTAGGCTAGAGACTCAGACGAAAGTCGTAACGTTACAAGTAGGCGACCAGATTCATGAACTGAACCGGAAATCCGTCTCCATTGGACGAAACGATGACAACCACATCGTGCTTGTTGATGAGTCCGTATCAGGTCATCACGCGGAGATTATTGCTGCCGAGGGCCAATATTTCATCCGAGACCTGGGTTCGACAAACGGAACCAGGTTAAACGGGCAGCCAATCACTAAGACCCAGCTTAACGCCGGCGATACAATCTGCTTTGGGGGCGTTGAGGCTTCATTCTCAATTGCGTCTCTGCCTACCCAGGAAACTGCAGCAGTGGACAAACCGGAAATGCAAACAGCGGAAAGCCCAACGCTTGAGGCGGAGAAGCCTGGCCCATCTATCGGTTCAAAGATGGCGGTTCTCGGCAATTCTGCATGGGAGGCGACAAAAAGAAAGGCACGCCTGATCTCGCTAAAGACTCAAATTGAAAAGCTGAGACGAATTGATCTGCGAAAGGCGCACCAGGCTCTCGGCCGTAAATGCTTTGAGTTAAAAACGTGCAAAGAAATATTTTCAGGCCGATTTCAGGAGATCTCGACACTTGAGTCTAGAGTCGAGGGATGCCGAAAGAGCGTGTATTCTGAGGATGGAGCAAAGGCTCTGGATAAAGTACGAGTCCTTGCGAAGAATCAGGCAGGAAAACTTACAGGTGAAGCTTTGTCGTTACAATTTAGCGGGCTCTTCGTTGAGCTTGGCAAGGCGGCAGCAGAGTTAAAAGAGGACTCTATAATGCCTGAACAAGAATTACGGGTTGTTCGGGCAGTTGAAAAGCGTATTAGTGAACTGGAGATCCTTTCTGCTGCCGTTAAAAGCTTTTCGACTGATTGCGTTAATAACTCAAATCCTAGACTATCAAAGTTGTTTGTAGTTGGAGCCGTATTGGTAGTGTTGATTTTATTTGTGCTACTGAAACAAAAGGAATCGAGCACATTAACTTATACGAAAGAAGAAGAGCTGGACAGAGGTAATGGAGTGCCTTCAGAAAGCAGTTTTATTGTTACATTTAACCGAGGAGTTCTTGGAACCCCCGCAAACTTAAGGGAAATGGAAGCAAGTAAGATTCTTAATGCGATAGTCCTAATCCTCAAGAATACTTACCCTGAGATACGAGTCTCTGTTCATCCAGATGGCACATGCTATTTTCATCTTGGTTCTGATGGAGAAAAGAAAAACCACCTGTTTCGATGCTACATGCCAAAAATGGACCCTTACAGAGTGTTTGAGACAACAGAAAAAAACGGCAACACAATCGATGTTGGAGTTCGTGTCATAGATGCATCTTATGAAAGATGGGTCATCGCCGGTAATAAATACGCTTCAAGAAATGCACCTTTGATTTTGCGAGTTTCTGCAAATACAAAATTGCGTGAACTACTTCGACAATTAGTTAGCATTTACTATGATCTAAATGAGGATGAACCAAAAGACTCCAACGTCAAGCATTCAGTAGTTGGCAACAAGATTAGTGCAGGTCTTGGATTAACTGCCTCAAACGTCTTGGAACAGCTATACACATCCAATACCTATTATTACTGGGTGCGACGTGCTCGCGACCAAGAAGAAAGACTTTTGAGTTTGCCATTTAACCCGACTGTGTATCTTTGTGGTCCACGAGATGATCTAATTGCAGTTGATTTGTTGTCTTTTATAAATCTCAAATCTCCAAAACAAAATATCGAGAGTCAAGTGAGGCGACACATTGAAATTACTAACGCGGTCGATTCAGGGTTGGCCCTCTGGAGTAAGATACAACTACAAGCTGCAATCTCGTCGGGTGAAAGTTTTTTTGGTAAACGATACCAAGCATCACCACAAACCTATTACGCGTTTAATTATGAAGATCATCAGGGGCGCGTTTTGATAAAGACGGCAATTTTTGGCGTGAAGGAAGTTGAAGCTCGCGATCTGTCCAAAGTGAAATTGCCAGGGGATTCGTCGGTCAATGATAAAAGTCCTTCTGCTTCGGCTGTCATTGACGACAAAGATGGAGCAAAAAGCCTCTTTGGTATCCATGTAGCGGATCTAAAGAGCCTGTTTCCTGGCCTCGAAGGACCAGTTTCTGACCCTGACGGTAAAGAGGTTTATCGGGTCACAGAAAATGATCATTTCCCAACTTCTGTTTTCCTAGAAAAAGGCGCAATCAGTCAAATCATGATTGATCGACCTCGACATCTAGATGAGTCTTTTCTGAAAAATATTCGTGACCTTCTGGGAAAAGGACATGCTTGGACCAAGCACCAATCTAAGCTGGAGGTTGTTTCACAAATGGGTGGCTGCACATGGATTCGGAATGATGGAATGCTTGAGATGCACATCCTTTCGAACAATAATCAAGAGGGGGCGGGCATCGTCGTTCGAAAATGCGATGATGTATCTCGTGACCAGTGACCCCTCCCCCTTAAGGCCAGAGCATTGCAGGTATAGAATGATAACAGGAAGCATCGCCTTCTTGGAAATCATCACACCATCAATGAAAACTGCCATCGTCATCCTCTACGTCATCGCCATCGTTCAAGCGTTTGGAACTCTTGTCGGCTTCGCCTTCGCATACGACGTTCTGCAAAGCGCGTTTTATGAAGCAGGCAAAAGCATCGGCGAGAACCTGATCAAGATCTGCGACCAGCGTTACGTCCAAAAGTAACGCCATGGCCAGACCCAGACACTACGTTCCGACAATCAGCAGGTTCATCGTCTCAGTCCTCTACCATGAAGCCAAACGCCGAGAGATTCCCATGACTCAGCTCACGGACGATCTTCTCAGGCAATCGCTTCAAGGCACAGAAGGCTGGATTACGGCGACGACCCTCAGAGAAGCGGACATCACACCACCACCACGTTCTGAGCTGTTAAACGCAGCCTAGAGCTCAAACAGCACCCCATCCAACACAGCAAGCCAGGCCATCAACGGTCTGGCTTTTTTCGTGTCTTCATCCCACCACCACACACAGCACCTCAAACACACCATGGCCATCAAACTCAGTGCAAATTATTCGAAAAAGCTCGGTCTGCCCCAATACAGCAGCCACAGCTTTTCTGCATCCGTCGAAGTCGAACTCACCGACATCACCCAGGTCGAAGCAGAAGTGCAGAAGCTTTACGCCCTTCTGCAACAAAGCGTCGATCAAGAGATCCAACACCCTGGTTTCATTCCTGAAGCCAATAATGGGAACGGTCACCAACAGCAGCAAAATGGACGCACCTACCAGATCAACGGCAATGGTCGTCAGCACAGCAATGGACAGAACCATCAAGCCAAACCTGTCGGAGATCAGTGGCAGTGCACAGATGGCCAGAAGGGTTTTATCCTTCGCATCGTCAACGAGAACCCCAGCATCACGAAGCAGGTCGCCGAGGACCTGTCCCAGCAGCTCTTCGGAATCGGCGTCAAAATGCTCAACAAGATGCAGGCGTCACAGCTCATCGAAGATCTGCTCGTGAAGGCCGGTAAACCAGCACCTCGGCAAACCCGCTGGCAGCAACAACAACCCACCAACCACCAAGCAGCATGAACACAATCGCTGAAGCTCCACCTAAAGAGCCCAGCGAGAAGGACCTCATCACCGGCTTGCAGAATACAGTTTCGGCCTCGCGGCTGTCTTTGTTTCTGCAATGCCGGTTAAAGTTCTATTTCCGCTACGTGCTCAAGATCAAGAAGCCAAAGACACCCTCGCTCCACCTCGGTAATTCGGTTCACTCCGTCCTCAAGGCATGGAACAAGGCTCGATGGCTGCTCAAACCGCTCACGCTCAAACAGGCTCATGATGCCTACACAGAAGCATGGGCGGACGATACCGAAGGCAAAGTCTTCTGGGAACCTGGTGAAGAGAATGACGACAAAACGACTGGCTGGCGTCTCATCGACACCTACCTGCGAGAATCCCATGTTCCTGCAGATTTGAAGCCAGACGCCGTGGAAGTCCCAGTTGAGGCCGATCTAGTCAACCATGGTTTACCACGGTTGATTGGCATCCTCGACCTGGTTCAAAGCCGGCAGATCATCGACTACAAGACTGCGGCCACCACACCCAATCCAGAGAAGGTTGTTCATAGCACAGAGATCCAGACCACCAGCTACGCCATCCTTTACCGACACAACACCGGTCAACAGGAGAGCGGCGTAGCCCTTCATCATCTGGTCAAACTCAAAAACCCCAAGGTCGTCATCACCACGATGCCCCCCATGACCCAGCATCAGGAAACACGGCTCTTCCGACAAATGGAAGCATACGTCACAGGACTCCAACAACAGGACTTCATTCCCTCCGTGGGACTTCAATGCTCGTCCTGCGAGTTCTTTAACGAGTGCAAACGCTGGCACTGAAACATTTAAAGGGGGTGGATCTCTTCATCGAGGTTTACCCCCTTTATACATCCCCACCTCAATATGAAACATCTCATCCTCCTTATTCTCCTGTGTCTGCCCTTTACCACGGTTAACGCAGGCTGGTTCTCCAAAGACCCTGATCCTCTCGTTGAAGCCAAAGAGAAGATCACTCACCTGGAAACCAAAGTCACAGAACAGTCCATCACGCTCAACCGCTGGCAAATCACCTCCGGCGCCCTGGGCATTGGCTGTCTCACCCTCCTCATTATTGGAACGGCTCTCGGAGCCAAAACCCGCCATCATTATGAATCAACACGAAGACTGGGACGAACACCCACAACACCTCTCAACGGCCGCAAACCCAACATGGCCCAAGCGACTGAGGAAAATGTTCACACAACATTGGCAGCCTGAACCGTTGCCTTCACCTGTGGTCGATCATGAGCTTCCACACCTCACCAGTATCGAGAGAGCTGCTGAAGTGCTGCGGTTCATGGTTAGCAGGCTGGAATACGCTCTGTCGCCCTTGGGTCACCTCAGGGAGTTCACCAAGCTCAACTTGCGTCTGTCCATTTGCATCGCCATTCCGGTGCTGATGGTCGCTCCCTTGGTCACCATGGCCATCACTCAGTTCAAGGTCTGGATCGCCATGCTTACCGAGACGTTTAGCAGCTTCGTGCTGTTTCCGCTCTCCGTGGTCCTTAGCATCCTCTTGGTTGCAGGCATGATTTATATCGGCCGGTCCATCCTGGAAATGCGAATGCGAACCCAACGCCGAGACCCCTACAACTACTAGCCAATCCCCAACGACAAAACCAAAGAGCCGGATGATCCCAATAGCGGGGTTGTCCGGCTCTTTTCATTTCAAAAATATGGAAAGCATCACCCTCTATTATCGCGAAGGCTCATCCGACAAGGTGTATCAGGCAAGCATTCGTCCACAAGGCGATGGCTTCATGGTTCACTTTGCCTATGGCCGCCGTGGTTCAACACTCAGCACCGGCACAAAAACTCAAAGTCCGGTCGATCACAGCCAAGCCAAACGGGTCTTCGACAAACTCATCCAGGAGAAAACCGCCAAAGGTTATCTCCCTGGTGACGATGCCGGACAGATTCAGCATCCAACGTCTCCGAAGAAGCACTCCGGCATCCAATGTCAGTTGCTGAACTCCATCACCGACCAACAGCTTGAACAACTCCTGTTTAATCCCGACTATTGGATGCAGGAAAAGCTCGATGGACGCAGGCTCCTCATCAAAAAGGAAGGCGGTATCATCACAGGCATCAACCGTCTGGGTTTCCCCACTGCGGTTCCTGAATCCATAGTCAAGAGCGCCACCAACTATCCTCGCGACTTCATCCTCGACGGTGAAGCAGTTGGGGATCAGTTTCACGCCTTTGACCTGCTCAGCATCGGTTCCGAAGATCTGCGGCCCATGGCATATTCAGTTCGGTATTTCCGACTGCGTGACATGCTCTACGCCTTCGACCATCCCAATATCCATAAAGTGCCTTCGCAACTGGCACCCGGATTGATGAACTGGTTCACACAGCTCAAGGCCGGAGGCAGGGAAGGGGTCGTGTTCAAGAACAAGCATGCACCCTACACCCCTGGCAGACCCAACGCCGGAGGCCCTCATCTCAAATACAAGTTCGTTGAGACTGCTTCATTCATTGTCGCCAAGGTCAATGACAAGCGCAGCATCTCATTGATCCTGTTTGACGGTGAGAAAGTGCGTCCTGCCGGCAACGTCACCATTCCACCCAACCACGACATGCCTTCACCTGGGTCTGTCGTGGAATGTCGTTACCTCTACGCATTCAAGGAATCAGGCTCCATCTACCAGCCTGTTTACCTGGGACTGCGTGAGGACATCCGTTCCGACGAATGCACCACCTCTCAGCTCAAATACAAAGCTGAACCCGAGCCTGTGTAAAATTTTTCACAAGCTCTCAACCCCACCCATGAAGCCCATGTGTCCTTAACCGGCGCATGGGCTTTTTGCGTTCAACCCCCAACCCCAAAAACACATGAACCCCATCGCCCTGCCCATAGCGGAGCTCAAAGCCGCACTCACAGGCATCGGCAAGGTCCTCAATACCAAGGCCGCCTTGCCCGTCCTGCACCATGTCAAAGTAGAGCGCGCGTCAGACGGATGGATCGCCATAACCGGCACTGATCTCGACCGTTTCGTCACGTTGCGCTTAGAACACCCAGCCGAAGGACCACCCATTGCTGTGCTGGTCCCATACGACCAGCTCCTGCAGCTCTCCAAAAACTGCAGCAAAGACGAGCGCATTCACATCGAACCGGGCTGCATCAAATTCGCCCTGGCTGACAGTCTTGGT
>Ga0214192_1001470_pt1 | contig 13160 bp, 20 predicted proteins | sample TroBogEpilimnion_44_FD_153030 | JGI IMG/M metagenome (GOLD analysis project Ga0214192, IMG submission 153030) | Freshwater microbial communities from Trout Bog Lake, WI - 29JUL2008 epilimnion | ecosystem: Environmental > Aquatic > Freshwater > Lake > Epilimnion/Euphotic zone | place: Trout Bog... | reverse complement strand
GGCATCAGCAGGGAAGTCAATGGGATTATCAGTATTTGTTGCGTGTGGTCGCATTATGGTCTCCTAACTTGTATCACGATAGGGCCAAATCTATAGCTGGTATAGATGTGGCCGTTGTTGTATCGAACTATGCCCCAGTGGAAGGGTCCACCGCGGAACCAGGCGGTCTTTAAGATCCTAATCATCAGTTCATTCCTATGCCCATTGAGTGTTTTTCTTGTGATTCTAAATCAAGGATAGCCCACTCCAACTCCTTACGAGCTTCGGTCAGTGCGTCACCCAACACAGTCCATTCAGCTTCACCAGGTTTCATAGTGTTGAGCACAGCCATAATGTTCACTACACAGGCTCGTAATTTAGGTAAGTCTCTATCGTCCATTTTAACTCCAAGTTTTAACTATATGCTATGAGTATAACATAAATCGAATTAAATGTCAAGTCCGAGGACTGCCCAGGCCCGGACTGGACCCGAGGCAGAACTACTTGGCCTGCCGACTTAGTTCCATCTGCTCGATAAATCGATCTCGTGCCCGTTCAAACAAGATTGGGCGATAATCTGTCTGCTCTACGCAAAGCGACATATACCTGGGATCGATTTGTCCCGGACGATATGCTGGTGGCATAGCCAGGGTAACCGAGTTGGCGTGTGTATGTCCGTGCCAATTGCCTTTCCATCTACCCAGACTTTCTGGGTGGATAGGAATATGTGACAACAAGTAGTTATCCATAATATGATAAGCACGGATATCACGGAAGTATTGCGAGTATAGTTTAAGGTCCTCTACATCGTGGTTTCCTTTGATAAGGACCAGGTCCTTACAATTCAGTCGATCCAAGATGCGGATATGACTACGCTTAAACGCAATATCTCCTAACATATACACTTTGTCGTTGGGTCCAACAGTTTCGTTAAATCTACGAACAAGTTCTTCGTCCATTTCTTCTGCGGTGTCCCAAGGACGAAGTTTGGTCACTCCATCGGCTCGCAGGAACCTACACACCCCTTGATGGGAAAAGTGCGGGTCTGAATATAACCATATTGAGGGCATCATATACTCCTTTCTTTAATGTTAAAATACTATTATACTACAAAATGAATTCAGGGTCAATCAAACGGTTTGGCATTTTCTGATACCATTAAATATCGTTAAACAGCGTAAGACACCATTTCGTGACCAAAGTGCGTGTCGCTTACTAGAAATACTGCTGGCATAGTCGCCTCCTTTCTTAAAAATTGTTTGTAAACTTGCGCCAGTCATCGATGTTTGGTTTTTCGTCAGCATCGTATGTCCAGCCCAAGTGCTTCATCATTCTATGCTTGACTAGCAAATTAGGGCTACGGAATCTTTCTGTATCCTGAAAACCCATCATTACGCCAACTTCGCATACTGCGCCACTACGACAAATACCTGCAAAGCAATGAACAATTACGTCCATGCGATTGTCTAATGCGTGTTGTAGCAAACGAACAAGCTCTGCGGCCTGCTCATGACTACATTTCATAGCTTCGTCATCGACGTGATCCTTTTCTTCTACGTCCAGAAACTCAAATCGATGCACTTCCTTGAACTTGTGCTTTGGTGTAGGGAACCAGCTAGCAGGATCAGCAATTTGGATCAGCATACTGTTTTCACCTACTGCGACATGAAATCCTTTTGGGATATCATCAGCCGCACAATTTTGAATCCAAGGCATTATACCCTCCTTTCTTAGTTAATCAAATGGTATTTCACGTTCTGGCTTACATAAAGCTTCTACTACAAACACATCAAAATGTTGCTCGTCATCTGGATGACAAATTTCTTCAGTGTATTCAAATTTGAACTTGGTACGCCAATGAACAAAACGTTGTGTCTCAGCATTCCAACGAGCGATAGTGGCATTACGACATCGGCCGCGATAGTATTCGCCGTGTACCAGATCTGCTTTGGCAATCTTTGGTGTGTACCGATCCATACCTTGCTCCTTTCTTTAAGCTTCTAACCATTCTACATCATTAAAAAACTCAATTTCTTCATTACCATCATATTCGGTAATACGAAACTTAGTACCGACTGGTATCCATCTAACTGCTAGATCATCAAATCCGGGACTGTACGCTTCTGGATAACGAACAGCCATATAGGTAGCAAACTCCTCTTTTTTATTGTGCAGGATCATATTTGCTATCATAGGGTCAAATACAAGTTCAGGACCGTATTCGGAATTATTCCAACTATACCATCCAGCACCGTAACCTGGAGAAAATACAACAGCTACAGCATTATCTTTGATTAATTTTTTCATATTGTTATTATAACACCTTTTGGGCAAAATGTCAATTGGTAGTAGATAAAGGTTACGATCCTTTCCGTTGCAGCCCATCTGACCACTCTCCCAGGTTTATAAAACCTAGCCGCACACCAGTGCTATCTACCGTTGTATTTGGGGTGGCTGATGGGAATCGAACCCACGAGTATCGGAATCACAATCCGAGGTCTTAACCGCTTGACGACAGCCACCGTTGGTCCGGCCTCCAGGAATCGAACCTGGATTAATAGCTTAGAAGGCTACGGTTCTATCCGTTGAACTAAGGCCAGATTTGGCAGGGGATATAAGAATCGAACTTATACTATCGGAATCAAAATCCGGTGTGCTACCACTACACCAATCCCCAATTGACGGGTGTTGCTGTTTTACCATTTAAACTACTTAGACTGCTTTTCCCTAGGACTAGGTCTCTAGAGTCCACTTGATCTTAAGGCAGGGCTCGAACCTGCAATGCAACGATAAAAAATCCTCCCGGGTGCGCTACTATGTAAGCGTGGAGGGTATGTTATTTGGAGCGGGATATCGGGCTCGAACCGACTACCTGAACCTTGGCAAGGTTCCGCTCTACCAAATGAGCTAATCCCGCATTGTTTGTTATTAGAAAAGGACCCCGAGAGTTATGGTCTCCTGAAACGGAAAGACATGGCTACCCGGCATTTACAGTGCCGCTCTACTGGTCTAGCAAACGTGGAGCATTTTCGTTATCTAGTGGTTACCATGCTGTAAACACTACCACCCACAACAACTCATACTGAAATTTATAATTCCTGATCTAGCACCCTTCCGGAGTAACTACACCACCTTTCGGAATACGTTAAACGCCTTGAGTCCTTTACTAATAACAACTAGATACTTATACTAATAACATGGTGGTAATGGTTGGATTCGAACCAACACCTTGCTCCGTATGAAGGAGGTGCACGACCATTATGCTACATTACCATTTGGTGCCTTGTGGTGGACTCGAACCACCGACCCCTGCCTTATCAAGACAGTGCTACTAACCAACTGAGCTAACAAGGCATTTTGGCGGAACGGACGGGACTCGAACCCGCAACTTCCGCCGTGACAGGGCGGTGCTCTAACCAATTGAACTACCATTCCTAATTCTGGTGGGCTGTACTGGGATCGAACCAGTCATGCCAGAGGCGTCGGATTTACAGTCCGATGAATCACCATTGATTCTTCCAGCCCAGATATGTATTGTAACACTCTCTCGCTATGCTGTCAACCGGCCCCGAATGGACGCTCCGATAAGAGAGAGTGTGTAATAAAGCACACTCGTTGAATATGCTTTATTACGCTGTAATTTTTCACACCACAAAAGGTGCTTCATCCTACAGGCCGCCCATTCGCCCATGTTTTAAGTGCAGGCTAGGATCTCGTTTCCCATACACACTCTACTACTACTGTTTAATCTTCAATTTGATGATAAACAGATTCTTTTAGTGACTTGCGATATACATTCGCTCGATTTAATTTTTCTTCAATGAGTTTTTGTTTTTCTTCAGCCGATAAAATATAGGCTTGTTTAACAATTCGCTCATTTAATTTTGTATAATCAATACCTTTATATTCCATTTTCTATTCCTTAAAAACAAAAAACCCCGGAGTGTTTAGTTCCAGGGTTCTTAATAATCTTGTTAGTAATACTAGACTATACGGAACCCCTTGAACGATCATTATTTAGACCAAAGCATAACACTGACCATGTTGCGTAGGCCATGTGTTCTATCTTGGAAATAATCATCTGTTGTAAGTGTTGCATAATCTTTATTATACTGTCTCTTATTGTCTTTGTCAAGCAGTTGCTGACATTTTTATTTAGTCAAGTTGCCAAATATATGCAGTTAATGTGGCTCGTTTACAACACTAGGCATCGACTATGTGATGTGCCAATGTTGGATTGGCTGCCAAGCTAGCTAGTAGTTCCTCTACAGATTCAAATGTTACCAATGAGATAGAGTTATCTGCACCATATATCTGATATGTTCGAGGAAAGTATTGAGTGTTATCCATTTTGATCCTTGATGTAGCAGTACAGGCTAATTCCAAGCCATAACACAATCATACCTATAACAAAATAACTCATTAGTGTATCCTAAATTTAACGTACTCTGTAATTATGTCTGCAATGTCCACACCGCAATATTTTTCAAATCCACTAAAGCCAGGATTTGAGTTGGCTTCACACACACGGAACCCACGTTTGTCAAACAGCAAGTCTACCCCAGCAATATCTAAGTTTAAGGCACGAGCAGTTTCACGAGCTAGATATTCTATTTCTTCGGTTAAGGGATAGTTTTCTCCTGTGCCACCGTTGGTAATGTTAGCACGGAAATCACCTTCAGGTGCTGTACGACGCATAGCACCTATGACCTTGCCGCCAATGACTAGGACTCTAAGATCTTCTCCAGGATGATCATTTAGGTATTCCTGTACTATCATGGTTTTCTTATTGCCCAGGTTATCAATAAATTCCATTAGTTTTTTGTAATCACGTTTCTTTTCGCAGAGATAAACACCTTCGCCGTATGATCCTGTAACTACTTTGACAACGCAGGGAAATCCAATATTCTTTTCAACTAGCCCGTCATCAATTGGCAAGCGTACCATCATGGTATTTGGAATAGCAATGCCTGCACGACTTAAGATTTGACTGCTACGTAATTTGTCTTTGACAATTTCTATGGGCAAACTGCCGTTGATACAAGGAACGCCTGCTTGTTCAAAATGACGAACTACAGCCAGTTGGAATGGCAATATGCCAGCACCTAGTCTTACTAAAACTAGTTTAGGCAACTCCATATCTTCACCACGATATTTGATACCCTTGTGTAGGTCACGATCTACAATAATATCAAAATCATCTGGATGGCACATACGAGCTTCTATACCTTTGCTGGCAAAACTGTTAACTAACTTTGTGCTTTCGTATTCGTTTCGATCAAGTTTTGTTAGTATTAGTACGGTCATTTAATAGTGTTCCATTCGATAATTTCCCAGCGTCCATCCCAATGCTCTACTAAGGCTGTGCAACTTTCAACCCAGTCACCGTCATTCATATAGACTATACCATCAATATCGCGTATCTCAGCGGTATGTATGTGTCCACATATTATACCATCATAGCCCTTGGTTTTGCAATAGTCTGCTAGAAGTTTTTCAAAATTTAATACATAGCTAACAGCCTGCTTAGTATTCTGTTTGATCCACTTGCTTATGCTCCAATAGGGCAGGCCCAACTTACTTCTAATTGCAGCCCAATAGTCATTAAGTTTTATAATAATATCGTAGAGCCGATCTCCAATATGCATTAGCATTCTACCACTGCTGACCTGCATAAGACTGTCAAACATATCACCGTGTATTACTAGATATCGCTTGCCATCAAGCCCTACGTAGTTTGCACGATTGGTAAATTCTAAATGACCTAGATATGGTATATAGTGTAGCCATTTGCGTAGAGCTTCGTCATGATTACCTGCGATATAGATAATTTCAGTGCCCTTGGTAGCCATTTTTAGTATTCTACGTATGACATCTGAATGTGAGTCTGGCCAATACCAATTTTGCCTAAGACGCCAACCGTCTACGATATCACCTACTAGGTATAATCGACTACTTGATGTATTTTTTAAGAAATTTAATAGCAGTTCAGCTTTACATCCTCTGCTACCTAGGTGTGTGTCGCTGATAAAAATAGAGCGATAGTGTTTGGTATTTTTCATACCAATATTTATCGCTCCTTAATACGAGGTAGTATTACAATTATTTTACAGCTTCAGTGTGCTTATGTTTAAGACTTTTCTTCAACAGTTTGAACCAGAGCTTTTTAGCCTTTTCAAGATTGTGTTCTATCTCGGCCTTGTTCAATTTCATTATTAATTTTTTGACTTTCATGACTGATTCCTCCTTGTAATCATATTGTAACATACTATTTACTCAATGTCAAGAAATAAAAGATTACAGTCAAAAGAAATGGAACCGAAGTTCCACTGTGGATTACGGATCCCACGACACCTTATTTTGTGCCCGCTGAGTATTTAGCGTGTGTTTAAAATTCTAATGTTACTAATTCGTAGTCTGATTTACTAACACCACACTCTGGACAACATACATCATCTGGCAAACTATTATAGTCTTCTACTGATAAAATGTGTCCACATACTACGCAACGATATACCTGTTCCATTATAGGGTCTCCTTTACTTTTTGATATGCTTCTGCGTGCCGCTTCTCAACTTTAGCCAACGCGGCAAAACGCTTTTCTGCTGTTGCCAATACTTTAGCAAATTGTTCAGCATGTTCTTTTGATTCATCAATTTGATGCTGTGCTTCAACGGCAGCTTGTTGATTACCTTCCTCAACTGCTTCGGCTAACATTGTTGGATACATGTGAGTGTATTCTTCTGTTTCACCATCGATGGCTAACTGTAGGCATTCTTTAGTTGAAGGTTTACCAACGAGCAATTCTAAATGTCCCCATGCGTGTAAGATCTCTTGATCTGCTGTGTGTTCAAAATGTTTAGCCACATCTTCAAATCCTTCAGCACGAGCAATCTTCGCAAAATAGCGATACTTGATGTGTGCTTGGCTTTCACCAGCCAGCGCATCTGCTAAGTTTTTAAGTGTTATAGACATAATTTCTCCTTGTGTGTGTTTAAGTCCTATATCTTATTGTAATAGTATTTACTAATTAAATCAACGGTTTTAATTGATTTTTTCAATAATTATTTTAATAATGATAATTGATTTTTTTAATAATGAAATCAAAAAGAAACCCGCCGAAGCGGGTTCTGCTATTTTGGATGACAAGGTATAACTACCTCGCGAGGGCTGTTTCTTAGGCAGCTAAAGCAAAATCTGCTTCGTCATTCATTGCTGAAATATCGAAATCGACTTTGAAATACTCGAATGTAGATGTTTTTGCATTTACAAAATTTGCTTGATTTACAGTCATCGCCTACTGTGTTGTCTGCTCGGTTACTTGTTGCCCCGTCGAATCCATTTGACCCCCACCGCAAAATACTATTTCAAATACTTTCCGGTGGAGGTCGAGGGTATCGAACCCTCGTCCGAAACACTTTTTACCTCACTTCATACAACAATAATTTTTCTACCCTTAGTATAACCTAAAGTTAGAAACTTGTCAAGATCATTTTTATTGATCTTTTTATTACCTAACTCGCTATGTGTTATCCAGCAAGTTCCAAACTGTGAATTCTTGTTACCTTGTTGATGTTTTATATTCTTAAAAGTTTCTTTTTTCTTAATTATTGCCTCTGGACTATTTGCTTTTTTTCCTAAAGCTCTTAATCTATCTGGCGCTCTAGTCCACTCAACCGTTTTTTGCCATTCTGGATCTTTAAAAATATTATCCGGTCTATCTGCTTTTAGCTTTGATGCCTTACTTCTAATTTCTTTATACTTTTCTGGATTAGCATTTACATGATACCAAGATCCAGTGCCGCCTGTTTTCATATTGTAAGTAGTAGGATTTTTTACAAAATCCTCATTTACAATCTCTGCTTCTAAGTTATACATTTCCTCTGGTGTTTCACAGATCTTAATGTATTCTCTCTTAAAATTCTCTCGACCGTATTTTTTAACAGCCGCCTGTATTTGTTTACCGCTTCCTAAGTAATCATCATCTAAATCCTTTGTGACATGCAACCCGACATAAATTTTGCCGTTAATAAGATTGGTAACTTTATAAACTGTATAGAACATAATGTTATTTAGTTCGACTCGTAATATTGCTTACGAATCGAACCCGGGTCCGCAATGCCTTCAATCCAAAGGAATTACAACAATACTGTTATTATACAGCATAATTATTTAGCGCCGCAACTATTTTGGCGAGCATGCACTAAATACTAGTATATTACAGCCGGGAGCGAATCGATGGGTGATATTTTCAAAATTATTGGTGAATTAGGATTCCCAGTAGTCGCAGCACTAGCAGGTGGATACTTTGTCTATCTGACTATCAAACTATTATTAGCGGGAGTCCTTAGCTCAGTTAAAGGCATGGCTGGTATTATTACTGCACTTGACAATCGTGTAAAAACTATGAACCACGATGTAATACGCATCGATACTGTTGTGTCAAACGCACTTGGACTACGCCCTGATGTTGATCGTATCAGTCGAGCAGATGGTAAGACTGATGCACGTCGTGACTAATCTTCCTGTAAAATTCCTGTAATATTAAAATACACATATTATAATAAATACAAGTGGTTAAAAGAAAGGAACCACTAAATGGTAGCGAAAGTACTATTCATCCTCAAGAGGCGTGAGGATTATCACGGTATTAAACATAGCCCCCGGGGGCTGAGTACAGGACTGTACAACTCCGCTAGTTTTATGGACGACATGCTAAAAAATGCAGGCATCGAATCTGTAATGGAAGTTGCTATAGATAACAACTGTATTGACCGTATGGTCAACAAACACAAACCTACTCATGTAATTATAGAAGCACTTTGGGTAGTTCCATCAAAGTTTGTTATTTTATCAAAATTACATCCCAAGGTAACGTGGATCGTTCGATTACATTCAGAGATGCCGTTCTTGGCAGGCGAAGGTATGGCCATGAACTGGGTCGGCGATTATGCTGATTTTAGTAATATTGTAATTGGGGTCAATGCTCCACGAATGATGAGCGAAATTAAAACCTATCTTAAAGTTGCTAAAAACTGGACCGATGAGCAAGTTAGTAAACGTATCATCTATATGCCCAACTACTATCCGCAGGACTATAAAACTAAAGAATTTAAACGTGACAAATATTGGGTCGATATTGGATGTTTTGGGGCGATTCGTCCTTTAAAAAATCATATGCTACAAGCTGCGGCAGCTCTTAAGTTTGCAAATCGCATAGATAAACAATTACGATTCCATATAAACATGGGACGAATCGAAATGCAGGGCAATGCTGTAATGCATAATCTACTACGTTTCTTCGAGCATCTAACAGACAGTGGACATCAATTAATAGGGCACGAATGGCGTCCTAGGGAAGAATTTTTAGAATTATGTTCAGAAATGGACATGGGGTTGCAAGTTAACTTTTCAGAAACTTTTAACATAGTTACAGCAGATCTAATAAGCCAAGGTGTTCCTATTGTAGGTAGTTATGAAATACCATGGGCCACTAGATTCTTTAATGCTCGTCCTGCAGAAAGCGATGAAATCGCTGATATCATGTATAGAACCTACAAATATCCACAGATTAACGTGAAATTAAACCAACGAAATTTAACTAAATATACTAGCACCACAGAAAAGCTGTGGGTAAAATATTTTAAGGAGCAGTAACATGAGCAAACATAGAGTAAAAACTCATCATTGGATTGATGGTATTCTAAGTTTTTCTGAGCAATTTTTTGAATCATTTGAAGAAGCAAAATCATTCGCTGAAGAATCTATTCATCACAATGCCAAGGTATTTAACGAGCATGGTCATGTAGTACACTATGTAGTTAAAGGCCATCAACAAAGCGCAGACGGCACATACGCTTAATGCTGTATTACGATTACAACTGGGATCTCAGCCGAGATCGAATTATTCTCGACGAAGAACTTAACACAGATAAGTTGGGTTGGAGGGCTGGCGATCTTTTTAAATTACAAAATATCAATGGTCGACAAATGCTAGTTAAAGTAGACCCAGTAATTGCCTTTACTAATGGATTTAAAGTAAATGAGTAAATTCGATCCGAACGAAATCCCGGGAACTGCTCAAATTTGGACTGATCTAGACTTGGCCAAATTTACAATGATAGCTTTCCTAGTAGGTGTTTTTGTAGGATGTTTAATATAATGAATGAAATATCAGATTTAATTAGTAAGTACGGTTTTCCTATTATCATGGCAGTAGGCATGGGTTTTATTATCCATATGGTATGGGAATGGTGCACTAAAGAAGTTAAACCTGTACTGTCAGATGCTAACACAGTATTGATTGCACTAATAGATCGCATACGTATGCTAGATAACGATTTAATTCGTTTAAATCAAAAAGTCAACACAGTGTTGCATCTACGTGGAAAATCAATCGAGCGTGAGCGTGTGGCTGCTGAAATAGAAATTAACAAATCAGAAGATGATCGGATTGCCTCTGGAGGCAATGAATAAGATGATATATCATCTATGCGTTAAAACTCATCAAAAAACTGGCCTCAAATACTTATGCCAGACTAAAAGAATATAGAAAACAATGGCGCAATGATTTTTGGACACCTGAACAAAGAACTAAAAGTTGTTTTGGCGGTTTAGGTTCTGTAAGTGTAGTTGATTTAACCGGCGAAGGTAAAAGAATATCAAAAGCCGAATTCGAAGCAATGGATAAATCTATGCCTATCGAAAAATGGTTATATGTTGGTGCGGCAAGCAAAGAAGCTCGTCGTAGAAAAGACACCCTTAGGACCGTAACTTAGTTACGTAGGGTAGGCGGCTACTGCCTGAGGTGATGCGATTCGCTACCGCTAGCCTCGAAGTGTAGCACTAATAATTATAACTATGCTAATAATCTATACCCTAATTGTCACCCATATTACTATTGTGTCTGTTACTTTATTTTTACATAGAGGACAAGCACACAAGGGAATTGAATTTCATCCGATTCTAAGTCACTTTATGCGATTCTGGTTATGGTTAACTACTGGTATGATTACTCGCCAGTGGGTAGCTATACATCGTAAACATCATAGATTTAGTGATGTAGAAGGTGACCCACATTCGCCACACGTATTCGGCTTTTGGAATATTCTGTCTCGCGGAGTAATGTACTATGTCAAGGAAGGCAAAAATACTCAAACTATAATGAGTTACGGTAAGGGCACACCTAACGACTGGATCGAACGTAATTTGTATACCCCATATAATTTCTACGGAATTCTCTTAATGCTAGTTATAAACTTATTGTTATTTGGTCTGTGGGGATTTGTCATATGGGGTATACAACTTGCATGGATACCTTTCTGGGCAGCTGGAGTAATCAATGGAGTAGGGCATTGGTGGGGTTATAAGAACGGTGATACTAAGGATCAAAGTCGTAACATAGTTCCTTGGGGTATTGTTATTGGCGGTGAAGAGTTACACAATAATCATCATATCAATCCGGCTAGCGTAAAACTAAGTCGTCGCTGGTTCGAATTTGATATTGGCTACATGTGGCTACGCTTATTCAGCCTAGTAGGACTTGCTAAAATTACTTTGAGGTAGCAACGTAGGTGCCCGACCAATTGCTTGGGACACCTTCTTTTAAGCGTTCTTCCATCTTGTGATAGTATTCAGCTAGTGCAGGGTTAGACGCTGTACAAGATGGAATTAATATCTGTGCTTTTGACCACTGTCCACGATAGTATAAATCTAAGAACTGTTCATGTTCTTTTGTGCTATTGCCCGGAGTATAAATCTTTAATCCAATCGTTTTACCTTTAACAGCAATACAATCTAATTCTACAACAGGAATTTCGTCACGTACTAGTTCAGCAGTGCGTGGCCCAATAATTAATAAGACACCGTAGCCCTTGGTTTGTCCTTCTAAACGTGCCGCAGTACTTACTGAATCGCCTAGGACATCGTAACCAAACTTAGTCTTAGCGCCAATGTTACCAATGAGTGTTTCGCCGGTGTTGACACCTGCGCCCATGCCTACTGGCGGACGACCCTTGGCTGTTAATTCGACATTAAAATCATCAATTGCCTTGATCATTTCTTGTGCCGTACGCACAGCGGTCTTGGCATGATTTATATCGTCCAATGGAGCACCGTGTACATGTAAACTAGCATCACCAATGAACTTGATAAGTGTTCCATCATTTTTAAGCACAGGAACACTCAAAGCAGTCATGTAGTCGTTCATGATTTGTGTTAGGCCTTCTACATCATCTCCAAATGATTCACCTAATGTAGTAAAGCCTCTAAGATCAGTCATAACAATTGATAGTTCTTTACGCTCGCCACCTAGTTTAATTAGACTAGGATCTTTCTGTAAGCGTTCTACAATAGTAGGATTAACATAACTACCAAACTGTTTCTTGATTTGTTGCTTCTGTAAGAATTCACTTACAAACTTGACCCCGTAAGTATGGAGACTAACAAGCACAAGCCCACCAACCAAACTAGTAACATCGATAAGCCAAGCATCAGTCTTATACAGAAAACTAGAAAGGGGAATACTACCACCAATAATAATAACACTACTAAGAATTCCAACATAGGTCCACCTTGATAAAAATATTAATAAAACACCTAGGGCTACTAGCAGTAATACTTCACCGCCTTCTGCCCAGTCTGGACGAGTAATAGCTGGACGATCCTTGTTGGCGATTACGGTACCTAGTACAGCCGCTTGTAAATCTTGTGGCAGCATTTCACCTAGACTAGTAGCAACTGGATTTGCTAAGCCTTGTGCTGACACACCTACAATAACTATTTCACCTTCAAAGTCTTGAGGTAAATCTGTTAGGCTATACTTGCTTGGTACTAGACTCCAATCAATCCACACACGTGAAAGACTGTCTGTTGTTATAGGTCCAAACTTAGGAATACGCATTTTCTCAACGCCATTCTCGTTAATCTTAACTTGGAATGTTGAATCGCCAGCAGCTACACGCAGTACTTCCATAGCAAGGCTAGGATATAGTTTACCGTCATGTGCAGCAACCATAGGCATACGGCGCACAACACCGTCAACTTCGGGCAAGGTATTGACAAGTCCTACACCGGCAGCAGCGGATTCTATACTAGACTGATTAGCTACAATTCCCGGATAGGTTACAAAAGCATCCAAGCCATAAGGTCCAATAATAACAGAACCAGGGTTCCGGGCTTGG
>Ga0214192_1001467_pt1 | contig 13176 bp, 13 predicted proteins | sample TroBogEpilimnion_44_FD_153030 | JGI IMG/M metagenome (GOLD analysis project Ga0214192, IMG submission 153030) | Freshwater microbial communities from Trout Bog Lake, WI - 29JUL2008 epilimnion | ecosystem: Environmental > Aquatic > Freshwater > Lake > Epilimnion/Euphotic zone | place: Trout Bog... | reverse complement strand
AGCGCCCCCCAGTTCACCATGCTGCCGGCTTCAATCAGGGCCGAAAGGCATTTGCGCTCGGCGAGCAGCGAGAGAACATCGCGAAGATCGACGCGGCCGCGCGGGCCATCGAAGAGCTTCACCTCCACGCCGCGGGCTTCGAGAGCCTTGCGGCGTTCCGGGGAGGCGGCGGAGGTGCCGGCCACGAGCAGATCGCCGTTCGCCGATTTGACGAGTCGCGATTCGAGCGGCAGACGGAGCGTGGAATCGAGGACGACGCGCAGGAGCGGGCGGACGCGCGGCAGACCGCTGCGGTCGGTGAGCATGGGATCATCGGCAAGCGCGGTGCCGATGCCGGTGACGATGGCATCGTGCGCGTGGCGCACGGTCTGAACGTGCGCGCGGGCGCGGGCGCTGGTGAGCCAGCCGGTGTTGTCTTCGGGCGCGGAGATTTTGCCGTCGAGCGTGAGCGCGGATTTGAGAGTGACGAGCGGCTTACCGGTGCGGACGAAATGGAAGAAGGCTTCGTTGAGCTTTTCGGCATCGGCCTGAGCTTCGGAGTCCATTTCGACGGCGATGCCGGCGGCGCGGAGGCGGCGGAAGCCTTCGCCCGAAACAAGCGGATTGGGGTCGCCACAAGCGGCAACCACTTTGGCGATGCCGGCGGCGATGAGGGCGTCGGCGCAGGGGCCGGTGCGGCCGGTGTGCGAGCAGGGCTCGAGAGTGATGTAAAGCGTGGCGCCGCGAGCGCGGTCGCCGGCCTCTTCGAGGGCAAGGATTTCGGCATGTTTGACGCCTTCCCACGTGTGGAAGCCGCGCCCGACGATGACGCCGTCGCGCACCAGAACGGCGCCAACAACGGGATTCGGCGTGGCCAGAGCGATGCCTTGTTTGGCGAGGCGCAGGGCCTCATTCATGTATTGATTGCTCATTTCGCGAACAGGGACTCGATGAATTTTTCGGGATCGAAAGGCAGCAGGTCGTCGACCTTTTCGCCGACGCCGATGAAGCGGATCGGGAGGCCGAGTTCGCGGGCGATGGCGACAACGACGCCGCCTTTAGCCGTGCCATCGAGCTTGGTCAGCACAATGCCGGTGACGCCGGAGCTTTCGGTGAATTTGCGGGCCTGTTCGAGGCCGTTCTGGCCGGTGGTGGCGTCGAGCACGAGCAGCACTTCATGGGGCGCATCGGGAATGACGCGCGCGGCGGTGCGGCGCATCTTTTCCAGCTCGGCCATGAGGTTGGTCTTGGTCTGGAGGCGGCCGGCGGTGTCGATGATGAGGTAATCGACCTTGCGGGATTTGGCGGCCTGCAGGGCGTCGAACATGACGGCGGCGGGGTCGGCGCCGGTGTTCTGGCGGATGACCTGGGTTGCGGTGCGCTCGCCCCAGACTTCGAGTTGTTCGACGGCGGCGGCGCGAAAGGTGTCGGCGGCGCAGAGCAGCACCGAGTGGCCGTCCGACTTGAGATGCGAGGCGAGCTTGCCGATGGTGGTGGTCTTCCCTGCTCCGTTAACGCCGACCATCATGATGACGGCGGGCGGTTCCTCGACGGAGGCGAGCGGGCGGTCGTAGGTCTGGAGGACTTCGAGCAGATATTCGCGGATCAGGCCGCGCAGTTCATCGGCGTCATTGACGAGCTTGCGGTCGACGCGCTCGCGGATGCGGTCGAGAATTTCGGTGGTGGTGGTGACGCCGATATCGGCGCTGATGAGGGTGTATTCGAGCTCTTCGAGCAGGTCGGCGTCGATGGTCTTCTTGCCGGAGAGGACATCTTCGATGCGCGAGACGAGGCCGGCGCGGGTCTTCTGGACGCCGCTCTTGAGCTTTTCGAGTAGAGTCGGCTCCTGCTCGACGGAGCCGAATAGAGTCTGAATCATGCGTTCCTCTGATGTTAACGCGACGGGTCGGGGAGGCGGGGGGAGATCATGCGCGGAGATCATGCGCAGAGATCACGCGCGGGCGGGGCGGGCGGCGGCGCCCGGAATTTCCAATGCGGCCTTCAATGGGAAGTGCCGGTGCCCGCCATCCGCCGCCTACCGCTTCTTCTTGTGGCGCGGCTTCCCCTGTTTGGCGCGCTCGCGCTCAACGATGGCGAACTGGAGCTTGCGCTCGAGGGGATCGACGCGGTCGAGCAGGACGCGCACTTTGTCGCCAATGGAAAATTCGCGGCGCGTGCGCTGGCCGATCACTTTGCGGACGTTCTCGTGGAAGACGTAGCGGTCGCCGGGCAGGCTGTCGATGGGCACGAGGCCTTCCACAAACATTTCGGTGAGTTCCACGAAGAGTCCGAAGCGCTGGGCGCTGATGATCATGCCGTCGAACTCTTCGCCGACATGCTCCTCCATGAACTTCGCCTTCTTCCACTCGACCAGTTCGCGCTCGGCTTCGGCGGCGCGGCGCTCGGTGAGCGAGCAATCGTCAGCGATCACTTTGAGGTCGGATGCGCTGAGAAGTTCCTGGTCTTTCGGCCGCTCAAGGCTGGCCGTCAGCAGACGATGCACGATGAGATCCGGATAGCGGCGAATGGGCGAGGTGAAGTGCGTGTAGTGCGTGGCGGCGAGCGCGAAGTGGCCCTGGTTTTCTTCCGAGTAGCGCGCCTGACGCAGCGAGCGCAGCATCAGATAACTGAGGATGCGCTCCTCCGGCTTGCCTTCCACACGAGCGACCAGCTCCTGGTAGGCCTTTGACGTTACCTTGGTCTGCTTCGGCAGAATGACATCCTTATAGACCGGGCGGCCGCCGGCCTTGCGCTCGCGATAACGATGGCGCTCGATGGGAATGGCGCCGACGCCGAGCGAGTAGCCGAACTGCGCGGCAACATCCTCGAATTCCATGACGCGTTTCGGATCGGGCATCTCGTGAATGCGGTAGATGGCCGGGTGGCCGGTCTGCTCCAGATGCGCGGCCACGGCCTCGTTGGCGGCGAGCATGAATTCCTCGATGATGCGGTGGGCGATGTTGCGCGGGCCGCGCGTGACGGCGATCATTTCACCGGACTCGTCGAATTCAATGAGCGGTTCGGGCAGGTCGAAGTCGATGGAGCCGCGGCGGAAGCGGCGGTCGCGCAGGATTTCGGCCAGTTCGCGCATCAGGCGGAAGCGGTCGACAAGCGGTTCGTAGCGGGCGCACTGGGCGGCATCGTTTTCCAGAATCAGATACACGTTGGTGTAGGTCATGCGCTCGGCGCTGCGGATGACGCCGCGGCAGAATTCGAAGTGCAGCGGTTCACCGGTGCGGGAGAACTCGATGAGGGCGGAGACGACGAGGCGGTCGGCGTGCGGCACGAGCGAGCAGATGTTGGTGGAAAGCTCGAAGGGCAACATGGGCACGGCGCGATCGGGAAAGTAGACGCTGGTGCCGCGCAGGCGGGCTTCGGCGTCGATGGCGCTGCCCGGGCGCACATAGTGACTGACGTCGGCGATGTGGACCTGGAGTTTGTAGTGGCCGTTTTCGAGCTTATCGACGAGGACAGCGTCGTCGAAATCGCGCGCGGTTTCGCCGTCGATGGTGACGATGGGAAGGTCGCGGAAGTCGCGGCGGCCCTGGAGTTCCTCGCTGGTGATGAATTCGGGGGCGCGCTGGGCTTCGTCGATGACGTCGGCGGGGAAGCGATTCGGCAGGTGGTGTTTGCGAATCATGATTTCGACGTCGATGCCGAAGTCGCCAGGGTGGCCGAGGACTTCGATGACGCGGCCGACGGGGGCGTTGTGCTTGTCGCCGTATTCGAGAACTTCGGCGTTGACGATCATGCCGTCGAGATCGGAAGGGTCTGAGATCAGGATGGCTTTGGGGCCGATGCGGTCATGCGGGGCGGCCTCGGCGGGGATGGCGCAGTCGACGGGGATTTCGATCCAGTCCTTGAGTCGCTCGTCGTGCGGGGCGACCCACATGCCGCGGCGGTTGATGCGAAATTCGCCGACGACGGTGGGGTGGGCGCGGCGGATGATCTTCCAGATTTCGCCTTCGGCGCGGCCGCCGTGTTCGCTGCGGAGGCGGGCGAGGGCGCGGTCGCCGTTCATGGCGCCGTGGAGGGCGTCGCGGCTGAGGTAGAGATCGCCCTGAACGCCTTCGATGGGGCGGTCCGGCACGAGGAAGCCGTAGCCGTCGCGGTGGACGCTGACGCGGCCGGCGATGTATTCCTTGTTACCGTCGGCGACGGCGAAGTGGTTGTTGGGGAGTTCGATGAGGTCGCCGCGGGCGGCCAGCCGTTCGAGGATGGCGACGATCTTATCCTTTTGCGGGGCGCTTTGGGCGCGGACGATTTTGTAGAGATTGCGGAGGGAGGTGCGTCCGCGGGGCTGCTTGCGGATGGTGTCGAGCAGCGCGGCTTCGGTCATACTTACATCCTGGCAGGTCTGGGCCGGGGAGCGCAGGCGGGGGAGCGCGGGAGCGGCGTCATGTTGCCGTTTGCCGGTGCCGCCGTCGCCATTGAGTCAGAACAATCAGCGGAAGGCGGAGAAGCCGGATTGAATGGGTCTGTTAAGACTGTGAGATGAAATTTGCGGGTGTCGATGCTCCCATCCGCAGGCGCAGGTCAAGCCACCGTCCCGCTGCTGATCTCCTTATCTTCCCTAATTCCAAGAACCTCCCTAATTCCCATAACCTCGTTTCCCTCGCCGCCTGTTTTCCCGCCTCGGCGGTACACAATGAAGGCGCATGCACCGCCCTGTCCAGTTCAGCCGCCGCGTGCGGACCGCAAACCAGGGGGAACTCCGTCCCTGCGCTCCGGATTCTTTGCGCCGCGCCCTTGCGTCCCGGCAAGCGCCGGCGCATCCCGCCCAAAGGTAATTTGGCAAAACGAACCCCAGAAGCGATTGCAAACACAAGGGCGTGCGCTTGGGCTCCCACCCGCGCCCGCGCCATACCGGGCGTGCATATCCCGTTCGCGCCCCGCGCTGCTCCTCCAATTCACACCCGGACGCGCTACCTTGAAACAAGCTATGACGCACACCAAAGCCTACGCCGCACAGGAAGCCAAAGCGCCGCTCACGCCGTTCTCCTTCGACCGCCGCGACCCCGGCCCGCACGACGTCGCCATCGACATCAAATTCTGCGGCATCTGCCACTCCGACATCCACCAGGCGCGCGACGAATGGGGCGGCGCCAGCTTCCCCATGGTGCCCGGCCACGAAATTGCCGGCGTTGTCAGCGCCGTGGGCAGCAACGTTACGAAGTTCCGGGTCGGCGACCACGTCGGCGTCGGCTGCTTTGTCGATTCCTGCCGCACCTGCCCCGAATGCCAGGCGGGCATCGAGCAGTACTGCGCCACCCGTCCCGTCTTCACCTACAATTCGGCCGAAAGTGATGGCACTCCCACCCAGGGCGGCTACTCCGAGCGCATCGTTGTGGATGAAAATTACACGCTGCGCATTCCCGGCAATCTGCCGCTCGACGCCGCCGCTCCCCTGCTCTGCGCCGGCATCACTCTTTTCTCTCCGCTCCGCCACTGGAACGCCGGGCCGGGTAAGAAGGTCGCCATCATCGGCCTCGGCGGACTCGGCCACATGGGCGTCAAAATCGCCCACGCTATGGGCGCTGAAGTCACCGTCCTCAGCCACTCGGAAAGCAAGCGCGCCGACGCCGCCCGGCTCGGCGCGGATCATTACTTCAACACGGGCGATCCTGACACTTTCACCAGCCTCGCGCGCAGCTTTGACCTCATCGTCAACACGGTTTCGGCCGAACTCGACTGGGACGCTTATATCCGGCTACTGAAGATCGATGGGGCCATGGTCGTCGTCGGGATTCCCGATAAACAGGTGCCGGTCGGGGCATTTCCGCTGGTGGGGGGACGCCGCAGCCTTGCGGGCTCCATGATCGGCGGCATCGCGGAAACGCAGGAGATGCTGGACTTCTGCGGCCGCCACAACATCGTGAGCGACATCGAAACCATCGCCATCCAGCAGGTCAACGAAGCCTATGAGCGGGTGCTGCGCAGCGACGTGCGGTACCGGTTTGTCATCGACCTCGCCACGCTGAATTCCAAATGACGTGCCTCGCCCATGAAACCAAACCGGGTGCCCGCCAGGTCATAATAATCCAGCCAGGTCATAATAATTATGATGCGTTTTTCCCTGCTGCTCTGCTCCGCCCTGATGCTGGCGCTCATGCCGTCCGTGCTGCCGGCACAAACCGCCGCGGCCAAAAAGACTGCCGCCCCGGCCGCCGCCCTGAGTAATTTCAAGGAGTCCGGCTCGCCCGGCGCGCCGCTCACCATCGAGCTGTACACCGATTACGAGTGCCCGGCCTGCCGTGAACTCTACCTGAACGTGCTGCCGTCCGTCATTACGGACTTCGTGCAGACCGGCAAAGCGCGGCTGATCCACCGCGATTTCCCGCTGCCGCAGCACCAGTATTCGCGCGTGGCCGTGCGTTATGCCAACGCTGCCGGCCAGATCGGCAAGTACGACCTGGTGGCGCACCAGCTTTTCCAGACCCAGCAGGAATGGTCGCAAAGCGGAAACGTCGACGGCACCGTCGCTAAAGTGCTTACGCCCGCCGAAATGGCCAAGGTGCGGGACGCGGTGAAGAACGATTCGAAGCTCGATGAGAGCGTGGCGAAGGACACCGCCCAGGGCGGCCTGGACCGGCTGACGCAGACGCCCACCATGGTCATCGTCTCCGGCGGCAAGCGCGAAACGCTGGCCGGCAGTCTGCCCTACCCGATTCTGAAGACGTATCTGGAAAAGAAACTGGGAAAGTAGCATCGCAATGAACCGCCGGCTCTCTGGCATCGCACTCGTGACGGGCCGCCTGGCGCTCGGCGGAATTTTTCTCTACGCCGGTTACGTCAAGGGCATTCAGGAGCCGTGGCCCAATTTCGCCGCCTCGCTCTATACGTGGAAGGTGCTGCCCGATGCCTGGCTGGAACCGGTGGCGCGCATTCTGCCGTGGGTGGAAATGTCGCTCGGGCTGGCGGCGGTCACCGGCATTCTGGCCCGGTGGTTTTCTTCGATCCTGACGGCGATGCTGGCGTTTTTTCTCTGTCTCGGCGTGTGGGGTTTTGCAACGGGACGCAAGCCGGACTGCGGCTGCTTCGGGGCCGGATCGAGCGAAGGCGGACTCGATGCCAAGTGGTTCTCCGAACATGCGGCGATGCTGGCGCTCGGGCTCGCCGTGAGCATCGGCTACTGGATGCTGGCTAAGCGCCGTGCGCCCGTATTCGAATTGCGGCCGGTTTCCGCCGATGCGCTGCCGGATGCCGAAGTCGGCGACGCAGCGATCGCCGAGTAGGCCGCCGCGCGCTGGCCGGGGCTTCGCGTCAGCTCGTTCGTTCGCGTCAGTTAAAATAGAGGCGATTTATGCGCAGACTCCTGATCCTTTCCTCGCTCCTGGTTTCTTTCTTTGCCGCACAGGCCTTTTCGGCGCCACAGGTGCCGCGAAAGGCGGCGGAGTTCGTCGTCAATATGATCGACGGCCAGCAGAAGCTGCTCAGTTCGCTGCGCGGCAAGACGGTGGTGGCGGCCTTCATGTTCACCACCTGCCCGCACTGCAAGAAGACGGCGGGCGTGCTTTCCAAGGTGCAGGACGAATACGGCGCCAAAGGCGTGCAGGTGGTCGGCGTGACCTTCGACCAGGGGGCGCAGGCGCGCGTAACGGGCTTCATCCAGGAGACGGGCGCGAACTTCCCGGTCGGCTATTCGACCCAGGGGCAGGTGCTGGAATTCCTGCAGGTGCCGCAGACCGAGCCCTACTTCGTGCCGATCCTGGTGTTTATCGATAAAACGGGGATGGTCCGCGGAGAATACGTCGGCGACGAAAAGTTCCTCGCCCAGCAGGAAGTGAACATCCGGGCCGAGATCGACAAGATGCTGCACGGCTCCGCCGCGCCGGCGCCGGCGGCGAAAGCGGCCGCGCCCGCCAAAAAGTAGCCACGCGGCGAGGCAGTCAGGCCATACCAATATGCTGAACCTTCATGCCGTCCGGGCTGAGATTCCGGAGAACGCCAATATTGTGCTCGGCCAGAGTCACTTCATCAAGACGGTGGAGGATCTCTACGAAGCGCTGGTGAATTCCGCGCCGCAGATCAAATTCGGCGTGGCTTTCAACGAAGCGTCCGGCCCCTGCCTGACGCGTGCCGATGGCAATGACGACGGTCTGCGCGATGCCGCGGTCGGGATCGCGAGCGCCGTGGGTGCGGGCCACTTTTTCGCCGTGGTGATGCGGGAGGCATTTCCGATCAACGCGCTGAAAGCGATCGAGGCCGCGCCGGAAGTCTGCAACATTTTCTGCGCGACGGCCAATCCGGTTGAAGTGATCGTGGCGGAAACCGAACAGGGGCGCGGCGTGCTGGGCGTGATCGACGGCTCCTCGCCGAAGGGCGTGGAATCGGCGCAGCAGGCAGCGGACCGGCACGCGTTCCTGCGCAAAATCGGCTACAAGCGGTAGTCGTTACCGGACGCCGCGCAGGTCGTCTTCGCTGAAGCGCAGTTCACGATCCAGCACCATTTCGAGCGTGCTGCCGGCGGGCAGAACCACGTCCGGGCCGCGCGACGTGAGCACCCGCGCCAGTCCGCCGACAGCGCCCGCCGCGGCTCCGATGCCCGCGCCCATTCCGAGGTGGCCGGCGGCGCCTCCGGCTATTGCGCCAATGCCGGTACCGGCGGCGGTGGTCTGCGCCACCGTGCGCGCATCGTTGCCGGCATTGCTGTCACCGGTGATGCGGCCTTCATTGCGATCGAGGTTCCCGCGAGTGTCCGCGCTGCCCGCTCGGGAACGAACGTCGCGCACCACGCCATTGGGCAGCGTCAGCGATTCGAACTGCAGATTGAGCGATGCCTTGCCCTTCACACGCCCGGCGCGGTCCGACTCGGTCACCATGCCGGTGACATAACTGCCGACGGGAATCACCAGACGGCCGCCGAGGAAGACCGGCGCCGCGGTCTGCAGATACACGCGATCGCCGACGACGGCCGATTTCGTATTGACCGCGTTCGTGAGCCGCAGCAGCAGGTGCGTTCCCGAAGCGATCGCGTAACTCGCTTCCGGCGGGCCGTTGACGTCAGCTTGCGCCCGGACGGCCGCGGCCGCCGCCACCAGCAGCGCCGCACGTGCCAGAAAACGCGCGCCCTTAGTCATAGACGAAGTGCAGAACCTTTTTCAGATCTTCCCACGCCTCGCGCTTGGCATCCTGATTGTAGGGGCGCAGCAGATACGACGGATGGTAGGTCACCATCAGCGGAATATCGCGCCACGTGTGCCACTTGCCGCGCAGTTTCGTCACGCCGTCTTTGCCGCCCAGCAGCGCCTTGGCTGCCGTGGAGCCGAGCGCGCAAACGGCTTTGGGTTTGATGGCCGAAATCTGGCGGAAGAGGAACTGGCCGCAGATGGCCATTTCGTCCGGCTCCGGCGTGCGATTCTCCGGCGGCCGGCATTTCACCACGTTGCAGATGTAAACGTCGGCGCGCTTGACCGGGATGCCTTCTTTGGCCGACGTGCCTTCGATCATCTGCGTCAGCAACTGCCCGGCGCGGCCCACGAAGGGGATGCCCTGCTCGTCCTCATCGGCGCCCGGACCTTCGCCGACAAAAACCAGCTTTGTCGCCGGATTGCCGACGCCGAATACGAGCTGATTGCGCCCCTTATGCAGCTTGCAGCGAGTGCAGTCGCCGATGTCCTCGCGGATGCGTTCCAGCGTGTCGTCTTCAGGCGCCATGCCCGGGATCGCGATATCGATGTTGATGGGTTTCATTTCGGCAGGTAGCTCGGCGACGGCAACGGGAGCCGTCACGGCGATGGGCGATTGCTCGGCCGCATCGGCAACAACAGCACTCCGGCTGACGGGAGGAGCGGAGCGGCGGTAAAGATCTTTTACTCCGAGATCACGGAAGTATTCGAGCCGTTGCCGGAGTTCGTGCGGCGACATGGCTAACGGGCGGAGACCGCGGCGCGGCGCAGCTTGAGGAACTGATTCAGAATCTGCTCGGCGATCTCTCGTTTCGCCGCGCGACCCACGTGGACGGTCTCACCTGTCCGAAGCGCGAGCACGACTTCGTTGGAATCGGACTCGAAACCGCTGCCGGAGCCGCCCACCAGATTGCCGACGATCATGTCGCAGTTCTTGGCTTCCAGCTTGCGGCGGGCTTCGGCTTCCAGATTTTCCGTCTCGGCGGCGAAGCCCACCAGCAGACGGTCGCCGCGCTTTTTGCCGAGTTCGGCGAGGATATCGACGGTCGGATCGAGTTCGAGCGAAAGGCGAGCTGCCGTCTTCTTGATCTTCTGGCGGGCTTCGGCGGAAGGCCGGAAGTCGGCCACGGCGGCGCATTTGACGATCGCCGTCGCCGGCTGCAGATTGGCGAAGACGGCCTCGCGCATTTCGGCGGCCGTGCGGACGTGGATCACTTCCGCGCCGGCGGGCGGGTTCAGATTGACCGGGCCGGAGACGAGAATCACGCGGGCACCGCGATCGAGCGCGGCCTGCGCCAGCGCGTAACCCATCTTGCCGCTCGAACGGTTCGAAAGGTAGCGCACGGGATCGATCGGCTCCTGCGTGGGACCGGCCGTGATGAGAATCGTTTCGCTGTCGAGATCGCGCAACCGAACGGCAGCGGCGCGTTCCACGGCGTCCACGATCTGCGGCAACTCCGCCAGACGGCCGGGCCCGAAGGTTCCGCAGGCCAGCATGCCTTCGCCGGGTTCAACAATGGTGTGGCCGCGGCGGCGCAAAATATCGAGATTCGCCCGCGTCGCCTCGTGTTCCCACATGTTGTTGTTCATGGCGGGAGCAAGCACCACCGGGCCGCGAAACGCGAGGTAGGTAGTGGAAAGGAAATCGTCGGCGAGACCGTGGGCGAACTTGGCCAGCGCGTTGGCCGTGGCGGGCGCAACCAGCAGCAGATCGCTCTCCTGCGCCACGCCGATGTGCTCCACCGAGCTGGCGAGAGTGGCTTCGGGACTGGCCGAATCGAACAGGCCGGAGATCGCCTTCCGGCCCGTCAGAGTGGCAAATGTCAGGGGGGTGATGAACTCTTCGGCCGCGCGCGTGAGCACAGCCTGCACCTCATGGCCGTTCTGCATGAGGAGCCGGGCGAGTTCGGCGGCCTTGTACGCCGCGATACCGCCGGTCACACCCAGAACGATGCGCATGGGCTTTTCCGATCCGACCTGTTTGTTTATGCTTCGTCGACGGCCGGAATGAGTTCCATGACCGCTTCGCCGTTGCTTTCGTACTTCACCAGACCGCGGCGCGCCTCTTCCATGGCGATCACGGTCGGCTTCTTCGAAGAGGTTGGCAGAACCGGCCGCTGGCCACCCTGCAGCTGCCGGGCGCGCTTGGCGGCAACGATGATGAAGCGATAGGTGCTCTGATCCGGATCGTCCGGGATCGAGCAATGCGCGTTGTTACGAGGTGCTGTCATAAATACCTTTAAACTCCCGCTGCCGGCGTGCCGGCAAAGCTGGCCAGAATTGGCCGAATCCTGTCTTCCACCCGCTCACGTTTGGCGCGCTGGGCCCGGACGATCGACTTGAGCGTTTCCGCCGCCTCATCCAGATGGTCATTCACCAGCACGTAATCGTACAGGTCGTAATTGCTGATCTCCTTCGCCGCATCCGCCAGCCTGCGGCGGATCACCTCTTCTTTGTCCTGGCCCCGCGCCCGCAACCTCTGTTCGAGGCTTTCGCGCGAAGGCGCCAGAATGAAAATGGTGACGGCGTCCGGAATCCGCTTTCTTAATTGTGCCGCACCCTGTACGTCAATGTCGAGCACCAGGTCTTTTCCCTCCGAACGCGCCCGCTCCAGAACGCCGCAGTGCGTGCCGTAATAATTGCCGAAAACCTCGGCGTATTCGAGGAATTCGTCGGCCGCGATGCGCTGCTCGAACTCTTCGCGCCCGATGAAATGATAGGCCGAACCATCCTCTTCGAGGCCGCGCGGCTTCCGGGTGGTGTAGGAAACGGAAAACGTGACGCCGGGGACTTCATTCAGCAGACGCGACACCAGCGTCGATTTGCCGGATCCGGAGGGCGCGGAGATGATGAAGACGGTATTCATTCGACGTTGAGCGATTGTTCGCGAATGCGGTCGATTTCGGCCTTGGCGGCGAGGCCAAGGTCGGTCAGAGTGAGGCCGGTTTCACCGAGGCCGCCGGTTTTGGAAAGAATCGTATTGGTTTCGCGGTTCATTTCCTGGAGCAGGAAGTCGAGCTTCTTGCCGGTTTCGCCCTCGGCGGCGAGCAGCGCATCGGTCTGGTCGGCGTGAGTTTTCAGCCGCACAAGTTCTTCGCTGATGTCGCTGCGTTCGGCGAGCACGGCGGCCTCCTGGGCAAGGCGGGCCGGATCGAGCTGCGCGCCGCCGAGCAGTTCCCCGAGCCGATCGCGCAGGCGCTGGTGGAAGTAGGGCAGCGCGCGGCTGCGAATCTCTTCCATCCGGCGCACGATGCCGCGCAGCGTTTCCACGCGCCCGCGGATTTCGACTTCAATGGCGGAACCTTCGTGGACCCGGAAGGCGTCGAGGTGTTCAATCGCCTCTTCGGCGGCCGACAGCACTTCCGGTTCGAGCGATGCCTCGTCAATCCGTTCCGCCGCGCGCGATTCCAGCATGCCGGGCATGCGCAGCGCCTGGTTGAGATCGGGCGCGCCTTCGAGGTTGTATTTGCGGGCGGCGTCGCGATACGCCTGCAGCCAGGCCGACAGCATCGCTTCGTTGACACTGCTTTCGCCGGCTTCCCCGCCCTGTGCGGCGGTCGCGCGTTTAAACGAAATCTGCACCTGCACGTGGCCGCGGGCGACGCGCTTGCGGACGGCGGCGCGGAGCGCGGGTTCCACGGGATCGAAATCCGACGGGGCGTGGAAGTGCATGTCCAGTCCGCGGTGATTTACGGTCTTAATCGAAAGTGTGAGTTCGCCGGATGGCGTGGATCGGGAGACACGGGCAAAGCCGGTCATGCTGCGGATCGGCATGGATAAGGTTGAATTTTCGATTATGACACCGCGCCGGCTATGTAAAACACCGCCAACGTTGCGTGCGGTTCGGAAATGATCGCTCCGCTCATTTGTGAGGCCGCTTTTTCGCGGCCGCCTTGGGAGTCGGGGAAGCGTCGGCAGTGGAAGCTGCCGGGGACGCGGAGGCCGCGGATGCCGCCGGGCTGGCCGGGGAAGCTGCAACCGCCGGGGCCGTGCCGCCGGACGGGGACGCTGCATTGTTGGCCGGAGCTGAGGCGCCCGGTGCAGTCGGGGCGCCGGCTGCGGCGGGCGT
>Ga0214192_1001466_pt1 | contig 13186 bp, 7 predicted proteins | sample TroBogEpilimnion_44_FD_153030 | JGI IMG/M metagenome (GOLD analysis project Ga0214192, IMG submission 153030) | Freshwater microbial communities from Trout Bog Lake, WI - 29JUL2008 epilimnion | ecosystem: Environmental > Aquatic > Freshwater > Lake > Epilimnion/Euphotic zone | place: Trout Bog... | reverse complement strand
GCAATTCCGCTAGTAACACTAGAGGTTGAATTGGTCTCGCCACTAATGTCGGTCCAATTTATGCTGTCTGGTGAAGACTGCCATTGATAGGTAAGTCCGGCTACACCACCAGTAGAACCATTTACACTAAGCCCAAAGGATATATTTGCACAAACTCCCTGAGAAGAAGCAATTGTTGTTCCCCCGAAAGGCGCACCTGTACATCCTGGCAAAAGCTGTGAAATGGTTACACTATCAACGTATAAGTAAAATTCATCAGCAGCAGAGTAACAGTTAAAAGCAAAATAATAAGTACCTGCACTAGTTGGCGTATAAGTTGCTGTCCATTGAGTATAATTAGTATTTGTTAAAGATGAACTATCAATTAAAACGGTGGTTTGATCCGCCACTGTATTTCCAGTTCCAACAGTAAATTTCAAACTTTCGGGATAGGTAGCTGAACGAACTCTTGTCCAAAAAGTAATTGTTACTGGATTAGTATTTAAAGTTAATGCAGGTGTAAATGCCCAAGCATCTGCAGCATTGCTACTATTATACATTAACTGCATTGAATTATTGCCATCGTAAGAATAAGTTGAGGTTGTATTTTGTGACCAGTTATTACCTGATCCATTGTTGAAAATAGTCCAGCCTGCAGGCGGAAATGTACCTTCAAAACTTTCTTGTAAAACAGCCTGACTATATACATTGATAGTAAAGCAAATGCTTATTAAGAGCATTAAGTAAATTTTTTTCATAATATTCTTTATTTGATTGAACCGTTTTTCTATCCTCCACGAAAATAAGGGGATTAGTTAAAATTAATTAAAAATATTTTAATTTGTTGAGCTATGTATACAGAAAGGAGGTTATCTAAATAGTTGATATAAAGATAGTTTGTAGAAATGAACAAACTTTTTTTTAGACAGTACCCTTTCAGAATTATTTTTTAGACGCTTTCCGGTAACTTGAGAAAATTTTTTAAATATGAGAGGTCGCTCACGTTCAATTAGAGAACACTTAGCAATGACTTGAGAAGACTTTACTATAACGGGTGGTTACTCAGGTTCTACTTGAGAACATTTTGCGCTACTTGGGAACACTTTTGTGTTTCTTGAGGAAACTTTACTATAACGAGAGGTCGCTGACGTTCGTTCTGAGAAGACTTTGCTACAACTTGAGAACAGTTTTGTGCGTCGTGAGAAGACTTTACTATGACGAGAGCTCGCTCACGTTCATTCTGAGAAGACTTTGCATGACTTGAGAACACTTTTGTGTGTCATGAGAAGACTTAGCTATGACGAGAGGTCGCTCACGTTCATTCTGAGAACACTTTGCTACGACTTGAGAACACTTTTGTGTGTCATGAGAAGACTTTGCTATGATGAGAGAATTTTCAAAAACGAGTTTTGGATATTTTGAATTGACGTCTACTCGTCTGACGATGAGCGCCAATCGTCTGACGAGTAGACGGGGCTTGATTGTGGTTTGAATAATTTACTGAAATGCCCTGAATAGCTGCTGAAAACAGGTATTCGAAAATATGTCTCATAGCCGACAGGCTCTGTTCATACACCACCACATCACCCGCTCCTTATTGCTTCCACTGAAGTGGAATCAATATTTCTGCTATCGCAGAAACCGGACCGGCTGATGTGGCTTGTGTATGAACGGGTGAATAAGCGGATATTATTTGTAAATTATTTACTATTTCTATTACTAATTATTACCAACAATAACTTAAAAGCATGAATAAAAAGGTTTGTTATTTTACAATACTTTATGCATTTGCCAGAGTATAGATAGTTTATTAATATTTTATATTTGAAATGTTATTCAAACTATTACAAATCACTAATTTAAATTAACCTTATGAACAAGTACCTTGTTATTATTCTTTCGTTATTTTTTTTAAATGCGTGTAAAGAATCAGATAATAAAAATAAAGACGTAATAAATAATAAAGACAGTTTAAAATCAACTGAAATAAAACAATCTGAAACCAGTAAAATTGAGTTTGAAGTAAAACCACAAAGTTTTACAATCAGTAGTAATAAAATTACTGAGCTGAAAGGAAAGGAAGGCTTGAAAATAACAGTTGATCCTTCTGTTCTGGAAACAGTTAATGGTGGTAAACCAGGGAATGAAATAACGGTTTACTTAAAAGAAGTAACTAATCAAGAACAACTTTTTGAAAATGATGCACCTACCGTTTCTAATGGTAGGCTACTTGTATCAGGAGGTGCATATTATATAGGAATGACATCGGATGGGAATGAACTTAAGCTGAAAGCGGATAAAAAAATGTTGGTACAGATTCCAAAGAAGGATAAGAAAGATATGGAATTGTTTTATGGTTCTAAAGATTCCAATGGAATTCTAAACTGGGTGCCTGCCTATAAAAAAATTACCATAACAAGTCCTTTAAAAAAGGTTACTAAACCTACAAATGAAGTAAAAAATAATATACCTGTTGAAAAACAGGTTGCAAAGCAAATTGTTAGGCCTAATACTACTATTGAAGAGGTAATTAATTTTTCTAAATCAGCGAATAGTGGAAAGATATCGAAAAGGGAGTTTGATAGTTTATTTAAAAGATCACCCCGAGAAGTAGATAACAGTGAATATACCCAAACTGTTAAAGAGACAAGAGATAGTATTACAAACAAGAAGGTATTTAAAGTTGATGAATCCTATTACCAACCTTTAGAAATTACAAATCTAGGCTGGATAAATTGTGATCGATTTTATGATGCTCCCAATAAAACTAAGATTGAATGTGATTATGACACATCTAATAAAATATCGGATATATCAATCTATGTTATTTTCAACGATATTAATAGTATGATGAAAGAATCTATTAGCGTTGATAAAAAAGCAACTTCATTTAGTTTAGAGCGTGACTATCCTGTTGGTAGAAAAATAACCTTGATTGCTTGTTATAAAAAGTTGGGTAAGTTTTATAATTGTAAGAAAATACTAGATTTGAAAGATCGTGAAAAGGTAAAATTGGACTTTACAGAAGTGGCAAGTGTTGATGTTATTAAAAGATCGTATACACTTTAAAATTTATATCTACTAAATTTTTGGTGGAGCCGGCATACTCGTCTGACGATGAGCGCCAATCGTCTGACGAGTAGGACGAGTGGGTATGGGCTTGATTGTGGTTTGAGCGAGCGCGACGGATAGTAGGGGTATCCTTTTTGCCACTCTTGAGCCCTAAATAGGAGTATGATTCTGGCAAAAAGATACAACCGGATAGCCGGGCCTGCAAGGCGCGCCCAAAATCGAGTAAAAAGTAAAAAAGAAAAAGTAAAAATAATACCCTGTTTATTGGTGTAAATGATGACTATTTTATAGTGTAAGTACTTCAATCTTAGTACTAATATCTGTACTAAACTCCTTATTCTTAGTGCTGTAACCTTATTTTTGCGGGAATTCATTTAGAGCATACTTATATTATGGAGTACAATTTTAGGGCAATTGAGCAAAAATGGCAGCAACAGTGGAAGGAGCAGAAAAGCTATTCGGTATTGAACGAATCGGATAAACCGAAGTATTATGTGTTGGATATGTTTCCTTATCCAAGTGGTGCTGGCTTGCATGTGGGGCATCCGCTGGGCTATATTGCGAGCGACATTTATAGCCGTTATAAAAGATTGAAAGGGTTTAATGTTCTGCATCCTATGGGCTTTGATAGCTTTGGATTGCCTGCAGAACAATATGCCATAGAAACGGGTCAGCATCCTGCTGAAACCACCAAGAAAAACATTGCTACTTTTAAGAATCAGCTGGATAAAATTGGCTTTTGTTACGACTGGGAAAGGGAGGTGCAAACGAGTGATCCGAACTACTATAAATGGACGCAGAAATTGTTTCTGGAATTATACAATAGTTACTTCTGTAATACGCAGCAAAAGGCAAGGCCAATTGCTGATCTGATAGCGAAATATGAGACCAAGGGCTGCAATAAATTTTCGGCAGAAGAATGGAACAATTATAGCAAAGCAGAGCAGGAAGAAATACTGATGAATCGCAGACTTGCTTTCTCGAAATATGGGGAGGTAAACTGGTGTGAGGCATTGGGAACGGTGCTGGCAAATGATGAGGTGGTAAATGGCGTGAGTGAGCGTGGTGGTCACCCTGTAGTGAAGAAGAAAATGCGTCAGTGGTATTTGCGTATAACATCTTATGCAGACCGTTTGCTGGAAGGACTTGAGCGAGTGGACTTCAGCGATAGCATGAAAGAAATGCAACGAAACTGGATAGGAAGAAGTGAGGGGGCGGAGATAACCTTTGAAGTAAAAAGTGAAAAGGAAAAAGGAAAAAATATTACCGTATATACTACTCGTCCTGATACCATTTTTGGTGTAGATTTTATGGTGCTGGCTCCTGAACTGGAACTGGTAAATGAGATAAAATCGGCAGAACAAACAAAGGCTGTTGATGACTACATTACTTATGTAAAAAGCAGGAGCGACAGAGAGCGTATGGCGGAGGTAAAACTGATTACAGGTTGCTTTACCGGTGCGTATGCTATCAATCCTTTTAATGGCAAACAAATACCGATCTGGATCAGCGAATATGTGCTGGCTGGTTATGGTACCGGAGCTATTATGGCGGTGCCTTGTGGTGATGAGCGTGACTTTAAATTTGCTACTCATTTTAATATACCTATCACCAATATTATTGGCAAACATTTTAATGGAAAAGAAGCTAATCCTACCAAGGATGCGATACTGGAAAACAGCGACTTTTTGAATGGCCTTGTAATGCGTGAGGCGATAAGTGTTGCCAATGATATGATAGAGGCAATGGGCATTGGTAAACGTAAGGTAAACTTTAGAATGCGTGATGCTGGTTTTAGCAGACAACGTTACTGGGGAGAGCCTTTCCCTATTGTATGGCAGGATGGTGTGGCAACAGCATTGACGGAAAAAGATTTGCCACTTGAACTACCCCATGTAGCTAAGTACGGACCGGGACCGGAGGGAGAAGGTCCACTCGCAAATATTACCGAATGGGTAAACACTCCTGAAGGTAAAAGAGAGACGAGCACGATGCCGGGATATGCTGGTAGTAGCTGGTATTTTCTTCGCTATATGGATCCTACCAACAAGGAAGAATTTGTAAGCAGAAAAGCAAGTGATTACTGGAATAGTGTGGACTTATATATTGGTGGTACAGAGCATGCTGTAGGGCATTTGTTGTATAGCCGTATGTGGACTAAAGTATTGTATGACCTTGGTTATATAGGATTTGATGAACCATTTAAACGACTGGTGAATCAGGGGATGATAACGGGTAAGTCTTTTCACGTAAATACATGTATGTATTTAAATTCATCAACTAATGAACAGAAATTTTTTATTTGTTCATTAGATGAAAAAGATACATTTCCTGAAATAAAAACATTCAACAATCAAATATGGAATAAATCAGGAAATGCCTCAATAAGACCTCTTTGGTATGCACATAATTACATTGATTCAAATGGTAGACTAACATTTAAAAATTTCGAAAAATATAAAAGTCAGGAGAGAGAAAGTTCTTTATTAATCGATTTAAATATTTGTGAATTTGATATCCGAGAAAATAAAATAACAGAAAATGGTGAGCAATTTATTGAAGGAATGGTAATCGAAAAGATGTCAAAATCTAAACACAATGTTGTAAACCCTGATGATATTATTTCTGAATATGGTGCTGATACATTCCGTATGTATGAAATGTTCCTTGGCCCTGTAGAACAGAGCAAACCATGGGACACTAAGGGCATAGAAGGTGTACACCGTTTTCTGCGTAAACTGTGGCGTTTATTCTTTGATGAACTAAGGGGTAAAGTATGGAATGAAGAGCCAGCAAATGCTGCTGAACTGAAGATCATTCATCGTGCCATTAAGAAGATAGAAGAAGATACAGAAAGGTTTAGTTTTAATACGGCGGTAAGTGCCTTTATGGTTTGTGTAAACGAACTGGCAGATGCTAAATGCAATAAGAAAGAAGTGCTGGAACAAATGTTGATTTTACTGGTTCCTTATGCGCCACATATTGCAGAAGAACTATGGCATGAACTGGGCAATGCAGGCAGTATACTGGATGCTACTTATCCTACCTTTAATCCACAGTATTTAGTGGAGACTACTAAGGAATATCCGGTAAGTATTAATGGTAAAATGCGTACTACTATGAACGTTGCGCTGGATGCAAGTACAGAAGAAGTAGAGCAATTGACATTAGCCAATGAAGTGGTACAGAAATGGCTGGAAGGCAAGGCTCCTAAGAAGTTTATTTTTGTGAAAGGCAAGATGATAAATCTGGTGATTTAAAGTAAAAAGTAAAAAACAAAAAGTAAAAAGAATACATATGTCTAAAGAAATTATTTACACTAATCAGGCTCCTGAACCTATTGGGCCTTATAGTCAGGCAGTGAAAGCTGGTAACTTATTATTTGTAAGTGGTCAGGTACCAATTGATCCTGCTACTGGTAATGTAGTAACGGGTTCTATAAAGGAAGAGACTACTCAGGTAATGAAGAATCTGGCAGCCGTTTTAGAAGTATCTGGTACTAACTTTAATGCTATTGTTAAGACAACGATCTTCTTAAGTGATATGGCTTTGTTTGCCGAAGTGAATGAAGTATACGGAAGCTATTTCACGGGCAATTATCCTGCAAGAGAAACTGTTGCGGTAAAGGGTTTGCCGAAGGGAGTGAATGTAGAGATTTCGGTGATAGCGGCACTTTAAGTGTTCAAGAAGTTTAAAAGGTTTAAGAAGTTCAAGGTTGAATACAACTTGAATTGTTAACTTAATTCATAATTAATAATTTATAATTCATAATTATTTGTAGTGAGTAATATTATCCTTTCTATACAGCAACTATTCACAGCATGTCTGTCGGCTAATGCGGACAGCATTGAGACGCTGCCAGCCAGTGGAAGTAATAGGGCTTACTTTAGAATAAAGAGTGGTGATACTACCTATATAGCTACTTATAATAGTCATGTGGCGGAGAACGAAAGCTTCTTTTATTTAAGCAATCATTTTCTGGATAAAGGAATAAACGTTCCTGCTGTTCTGGCAATATCGGAAGATAAAACTATCTACATTCAGGAGGATGTGGGGAGAGATAATCTGCTGGATGTATTGCAGAAGGAAGGAAGTGATGATACTACTTTAGGGTTGTTTAAACAGAGTCTTTCCTTACTGGCTAAGCTACAGATAGAAGGAGACAAGGGATTGGATTATGATAAGTGTCTGGTAAAAAGATTTAGTAAAGAAGCTATACTAAACGACTTACTTTATTTTAAATATTACTTCCTTGATACCTTAAATAAAACATATAACAAAGAGGCATTATCGAAGGACTTTGAAACGTTGAGTACCTACCTTTCCAATACTGCTGAAGAACATTTTATGTTCCGTGATTTTCAAAGCAGGAACATCATGGTAAAGGACGGACAAGTATATTTTATAGACTTTCAGGGAGGAATGAAAGGTCCATTGCAATATGATGTTGCAAGCTTGTTGTGGCAGGCAAAAGCTAACCTTAGCAAAGAATGGAAAGATGATTTATTACAACATTACATAACAGTTGCAAATCAATACCTCTCCTCTCCTGTTAATGCAGAAACCTTTATCAGTCAGTACAATGGTTTTGTACTGATAAGACTACTGCAGGTATTAGGAGCTTATGGTTTCAGAGGATTGTTTGAGCGTAAAGCACATTTCATTTCCAGTATTCCTTTTGGATTACAAAACCTGCAATTCTTTATTCAAAATTATACTTTAAACATTCCATTGCCCGAACTAAATAATGTATTAAACATTGTTTCGGACAATGCAATAATCAATCGTTTTATGCCTGTAAAAGCAAACGAACAAACACCACTAATGGTTCATATAAACAGTTTTAGTTATAGAGTAGGTATTCCTGCCGATGAGAGTAATAATGGTGGTGGATTTGTGTTTGATATGCGTGGCATATTGAACCCCGGAAGATTTGATGATTGCAAGCACTTAACAGGATTAGATAAACCTGTACAGGAGTTCCTTGCTAGTCAGACAAAAATGCCCGCCTTTTTAAATAGCGTCTGGAGTACCATTGATATTACAATTGAAGATTATTTGTCGAGAGGATTTGAATCTTTACAAATCAATTTTGGTTGTACTGGTGGTCAGCACAGAAGCGTATATGCTGCAGAACAAACCGCAAAATATCTGCAGGAGAAATACAACCTGAAAGTTGTTTTGAAACATACTAACAGGGAGAACTGGTTGTTAAAGTAAAAAGTAAAAAACAAAAAGTAAAAAGAATACACATACAAGGCAATAGGCACAAAGTAATACATTTCAGTTGCTTGTATAATGCGTTTTGCTTTATGCGTTCTGCTTTTAGCGTATTAGAACTACTGTTCCTTTTTGAGTTACTTGTTTTCCGGTATTACCATCTGTATATTGTAGATACCAAACATAAGTGCCGGGGTCTTGTTTCTGACCATTTACCGTACCATCCCATTTAACTGTCCAATCGGTAGTTTCGAATACTAACTGACCATAACGGTTGTATACTTTAAAGCTTAGTTTCTTTGCTTTATATGCATTTAATGGATATAGATAATCGTTTAGCCCATCGCCGTTTGGTGTGAAAGCAGAAGGAACAGCAATGATGCAACCTGGTACAGCTATTACCTTTTTATAAGCTGTATCAAAACAATGCAAGCCCTCTGTAGTATCTTCTATTACTAATTGAACAGTATATTCTTTTGTACTACCTACTGCTAAATATGATTGAATAGGAGGGGTTTGTAAAATAGACGTATTGCCATTGCCTAAATCCCAATTATAGCTAATAATATTTCCTATACTATTATTTATAAATGTAGCCAAGTCGATAGGGCAAACATAATCGGGACCTGTAAAGGAAGCTTTGTATGTACCTAAATTCACAACTAAAGGTTGGGTAACTGTATCGCTACATTCTTTATTGGTAACCTTTAAATGTGCATACCGTATTCCATTATAATTATAAATCTGAGCAGGTGGGTTTTGAAGGTTGCTGATAGCCCCATTGTCGAAAGTCCAGTTCCAGGTAAGGGTATTATTATTCCCATCGTGCTGATAGAAGACCGTATCGGCAATTTTACAACTATACTTTATAACTGCAGCAAATTTAGCGGAGACTGCCTGCTTTACATAAAAGCTTTTTGATTGAGGAGAAGTAGTAAAATTACATTCATCAATTAAAGTGTTTCCATCAGAGCCATTTTTAAGATGAACTGTATAAATGCCTCCTGTAAAAATAGCTGGCTTGAAATTAATCGTAATAGTGGAGGTTTCGTTCATGCCATTACATACCCCTGAAGCGCCTGTAACGGTAACAGCAGAGGGGCCAGTAATAGTAAAGTCGCTACCATTGGCAGCAATACTGCTACATTTAATTGGCCGACGAAAAACAAGTTCTATAGTATTTGGATTACAGCTATCAACTGGAACAATACTATCCATTGGTGTTTCCGATAATGGAAAAACTGTTACAGGAATGGAAGTGCCCACAGCTACACTATTATAACAAATGTCCAGTAAAGTATTTCCATCTGTGCCATTTTGGATCAATAAATTATAGTTGCCCGGAGCAAGCGGTTTGCTTAAAGTAAGTGTAATAGAATCAAAATCGTACCCACCATAACAATTGCCAACAGCACTGGTTATGTTTGCAACTGCCGGAGAGAGAGTAAAATCACTACCATTGGAAGCTAATGAATTACAGCGCAATCTTTTACTCATTACAATGTACATGGTAGTACCATCGCAAAAAGCTCTAGCTTCTTTTACTCTTGGTGTAGTAGAATCAGAAATTACTGCATTGCCGCCAGTAAAACTAATATGATATCCAACCTGGTTATCGGAAAAGTGACTTACCATTAATAAATAATCATGTCCTTTATAAATTGTTGGCATCTTGGTTTGATTAGGTGCATTTGTTGCAGTAGTCAGAGAGGAACATGTATTTTGAGCAGAGGTGTTTGGGATAGTTCCTGTATTCCCTGGCACGCCACTCCAGTTACAAGCTACAAACAAAGAAGCATCTGTATATACATCCATTGGATTGTGCCCAGTTACATCAAATAGCTGCCAATCATAATCATCGCTGGATTGTTTTGGAATAATTAAAAAACCTAATGTGCCGGTAACGAAACAGTGGAACTTATACCAGAAAGGATTCTTATCAGTATAAACAGTCCCATTATTGCAAGGTGGGACTGGAACAACTGTTCCGCTACAAATTGCAACACTATCTTGAACAAAATCGGTAGTACCACAAACTGGGATTGCAAGAGGAGGGGTTTGCCCCAGTTTCACACAAGGTTGTGCAATAACTTGCTGTATTATTAAAGAACAAACTATTAATCCAATGTATCTGATATATGGTTGCATATTATTCTAAAAGATGGAGGAGATAAGTACCTCCCATTATTTTTATTTGTTTTAATGAATATTCTACAACAAAAATGATACCGAAAAGACTACTAATGTTTAAATTTTGCTTCCTTTAAATCTACAATTAATCTATACTTTATCTTTATTAATTAAATAGTTCTCTATCTAATCAAGACAACAGTGCCTTTTTGAGCTACTGATTTGCCAGTTGCAATATCGGTATACTGAAGTATCCAAAGATAAGTTCCAGGGTCTTGCTTCTGACCATTAACAGAACCATCCCATTTCACAGTCCAGTCGGTAGTTTCAAATACCTGCTGACCATATCTGTTATACACTTTAAAGATTAGATTCTTTGCTTTGTATGCATTTAATGGATACAGAAAATCGTTTAATCCATCTCCGTTGGGAGTAAATGCAGAAGGAACTGTAATGAGACAACCAGGAACCGCTGTTATTTTTTTGATAGCAGTATCGTAGCAAATCAATCCACCGGTAGTATCTTTTATGATTAACTGAATGGTATAATCTTTTGTACCGCTGACAGTAAGGTAAGTTTGCGATGGAGGAGTCTGTAATATTGATGTATTACCATTACCCAAGTTCCAGTGGTAGCTGGCAATATTACCAACACTGTTATTTATAAATGATGCAACCTCAACAGGACAAACATACTCGGTGGCTTCAAAGGCTGCTTTATAGTTAGCTAGATCTACTGTAAAGGGTTCTGTTATTGTATCAATACAATCCTGATTGGATACTAAAAGGTGAACATATTTTGTGCCATTCGTATTATAAATCTGTGGTGGAGGATTTTGAAGACTGCTGGTAGATCCGTCATCGAAAATCCAGTTCCAGAAAAGGGTATTATTATTGCCATCATGGGAGTAATAAAGGGTATCGGCAAGCTTACAGTTATACTTTATCTGAGAAGAAAACTTCGCAGAAATACCTTGTTTTACATACAAGCTTTTTGATTGAGGTGTAGAGGTGAAATTGCATTCATCAATTATCGTATTTCCATCGGTGCCATTTTTAAGTTGAATAGTATAAACACCTCCGGTAAATATGGCTGGAGTTACCTGTAAGGTAATAGTAGAAGTTACATTCAAAGAATTGCAATTGGTTGTAGCTCCTGTAATGGTAACTTTAGAAGGTCCAGCAATAGAGAAGTCGCTACCATCGGCAGCAACACTACTACATTTTATAGGTCTACGGAAGATAAGTTCTACACTATTGGGGTTACAGGAAATGGGGTTAATACTGTCCATAGGAGTCTCCGTTAATGGATAAACTGACACAGGCAAACTTGTGCCTGCGGGTACGCTTTTAAAACAGATATCCTGCAAAGTATTATTGTCATTTCCATTCTTAATTGTCAGGTTATAATTCCCAGCAGGTAGGGGTTTATCCAAAGTAATGGTTACCGAATCGAATGCATATCCGCCTTTACAGTTACTGGCGGCACTTATCACATTAGCAATGGGGGGTGATAATAAGAAATCGCTACCATCGGCATCTAGTGTAGTACAAACCATACTGCTACTTAAAACTAAATTGATAGTACTACCATCACAATATGCCGAAGCTCCAACTACTCTTGGAGCAGTTGTATCGGAGATTACAGCAGTGCCACCAGTAAATCGTATATGGTAACCATTTTGATAAATAGAATAATGGCTGATTAGCAATAAATAATCGTGTCCCTTGATGATAGCTGGCTCTGCAGTTTGATTGGGTGTAACGCCTGGGCCTGTAGGGGCGGAGTTACAGGAATTGACCGCTGAAGTATTTGGAATAGTACCAGTAACACCAGGAACCCCACTCCAATTGCAGGCTACAAATAAACTTGCATCAGTATATACATCATTGGGATTATGGCCTGTTACATCAAACAGCTGCCAGTCGTAATCATCTGTAATTTGTTGTGGGATAATAAGAAATCCAAGTGCGCCAGAAATAAAGCAGTGAAATTTGTACCAGAAAGGATTTTGAGTGGTATAAGTAGTGCCATTGGGACAAGGTGGTACGGGGAAAACATTACCCTGACAAATATAAACACTATCTTGAATGAAGTCCGTAACATCGCAAACCGGAACAGCTAATGCAGGCGTTTGGCCATACCTGTTGCAAGGTTGGGCTGCCAGAAACTGCATGGAAAATAAACAAATTAATAAGAAGATATATCTATTCAAAAAGGTCATATTATTCTAATAGTGAGAGTAAAGGTATTGAGACCGTAATATAATTACATTAAATTAACCCTTATTTTAGAAACTTTAACCAGCATTATTCAGCTGTTTTTGATGTTGTTTCAGTCTCTTGAGTATTTGATTTTTAAAAACTTTTATCTTTAAATCACCTCTTGGCACTATTTTCGTTATCAGTTTTAATAAAATGAAAAATATGAACAAGATTATTACAATCGGATTAGTTTGCTGCATTTCTAGCAGCTCTATTTCAGCTCAGGGACTAGGTGGTTTATTGAAGAAAGCTACTGGTGATAGTACTATTAATAAAAATACACTGGGAAATTTAACTAAAAAAATAAAAGGGGGCACTGGAGCAGGATTAAGTCAGGATGAAATAGCTGCAGGTTTAAAAGAGGCTTTAAATAATGGGGTTAAAAACGGAACCGCAAAACTTTCTGCTATTGATGGCTTTTATGGTAATGCTGCTGTGAAAGTATTGATGCCACCTGAAGCTCAGAAAGTAGAAAAGAGCTTGAGAGATATTGGTATGGGAAAACAAGTGGACGATGCAA
>Ga0214192_1001465_pt1 | contig 13190 bp, 11 predicted proteins | sample TroBogEpilimnion_44_FD_153030 | JGI IMG/M metagenome (GOLD analysis project Ga0214192, IMG submission 153030) | Freshwater microbial communities from Trout Bog Lake, WI - 29JUL2008 epilimnion | ecosystem: Environmental > Aquatic > Freshwater > Lake > Epilimnion/Euphotic zone | place: Trout Bog... | reverse complement strand
TCCTGAAAATATTCCCTGTCAAAAAGCTGGATATCACGCTCACCGGAAACGTATTCTATACCAATATCGTAGGCGGCTCAGCAGATCTCAACTCAAGCAACAAGGGCTGGAGCTGGCTGGCGAAAGCAATCGTAAGCTATAAACTACCACTCGACATCACGATACAAGGTAATGGCACCTATGAAGCGCCAAAGATCCTGCCACAGGGCAAGACTACACCAGTGTACTATTTCGATCTCTCGCTCAGCAAGGATTTTGGCTTCTGCACTATCAACCTGACTGTCGCCGACGTGCTTAACTCACGCGCTAACGGATCACACCTCACCGAGACCAACGCCATGACTCCTGACTACGTGACCTATGTAGACCAGAGCCGTCGCCGCGACCAGCGGTATGCCAAGCTCGGCGTAAGCTTCCGCTTTGGCAAGATGGATGCATCGCTATTTAAGAAAAAGAGACCATCTCAGCAGGATAACGGAGGCGGAGATATGGGTTTCTAAAAACCATATTTTCCTCCTCAAAAAGGGACGAAGGACAAAAGCTCATGCGGATTGTCTTTCGTCCCTTTTTAGTTTTATTGATTAATATTGCCTGTCAATCCATTCACATGTCCAATCGCTTTGCTACGGTTTTATCCTGGTTATTTCACCCGCTTTTGTTTCCGTCATACGGAGCACTGTTTATCATAGCGGCTAACCCGCATATGTTTGGCATGTATCCGCTGCGGGCGCAGATGCTCTGGGTCATCATCACCTTCATTTTCACCTTTGTCTGCCCCGTCGTATGGCTGGTGATGATGAAGCGGCTAGAGCTGATCCGCGACTTCGATATGAACGACTCCAAAGAGCGGATCATACCTTATATCGCCGTAGCCACATTCTATATGTGGATGTTTAAACTCTTCAAACCCACGACCGAGGTCACACCCTACTCTAATCAGCTCATCTCCCTGATGATGCTTGGCGCATCGGTCTCGATCTTCATCGGCTTCTTCATCAATATCTTTCGCAGGATCAGTATTCATGCCATCGGAGCCGGGGGATTTCTTGGGCTCACGCTCTGCATGCTGAGGCTGTCGGACTATGACCTGAAGTTTTTTCTCCTGCTGGTCATCTTGCTCGCTGGGCTCATCGGTACGGCAGACCTGATCCGCACACGCGGCCGCTCCAATGAGGTCTGGGCCGGATATCTCACCGGCTTCATAGGGCAGTTTTTTTCTTTTACTTTGATCCAGATGCTCATCGGTCAGTGAAATTTTTAGTAAACTTAAACCCAAAATATCCCCATGTATAATACCCTCCTCTATACGATCGCTGATGGCGTCTGTACCATCACGCTAAATCGCCCTGATGTGTACAATGCATTCAACGAAGAGATGAGCGCCGAGATCATCGACGCGATCAAAAAGACCAGCAAGGACGACAGCATACGCGCAGTGGTGTTGACTGGCGCAGGCAAGGCATTCTGCTCCGGCCAGGATCTGCAGGATGTCAAGAAAGTCGAGGGCACCCGCAGCCTTGGCGACTCCGTACTGAGAAGGTATAATCCTATGATACTCGGCATCCGCGAGATGCCTAAGCCTGTGATCTGTCGTATGAATGGTGTAGCTGCCGGTGCGGGCGCATCGCTCGCGATGGCATGTGATATCATCGTGTCAGTGGATTCTGCATCGATGATACAGGCTTTCGCCAATATCGGGCTGGTACTGGACTCTGGCTCATCCTTCTTCCTGCCAAACCTGATCGGGTATAATAAGGCATTTGAATTTTGCACGCTTGGATCGAAGGTCAGTGCAGCAGAGGCACATAGACTGGGCATCATCAATAAGCTCGTCCCTGCCGAAGAATTAGATAGCGCAGTGAAAGAATACGCAGACCGCTATGCAGCCGCAGCACCTAAGTCTATGGCCCTGATCAAAAAAATGCTGAACAAATCCCTGTCATCTAACCTGCGTGACATGCTGCAATATGAAGCTTATAGCCAGGAGATCGCCGGTATGTCTGATGATTACAAGGAAGGTGTGGCCGCCTTTCTGGAGAAAAGAAAAGCGGTATTCAGCGGAAAATAAAATATACTGGTCACTAGTTTGCAATGAAGAGACGACCCGAAGGTCTACCTGACCTGTGTGAAAAATAATAAGTGTACCGATGCAGATCAAAGCCATACATAGCAAAGAGGACATAGACGCCTTTCATCACTTACCTTTTGAGATCAATCAGCATGATCCTAACTGGATCGCGCCGCTACGCCAGGACGTGGAGAAGGTCTTTGATCCGAAGAAAAATCCTTTCTTCTCGCATGGTGAATGCGAGCGATGGTTGCTGCTCGATGCCAGTGGTAGGGCTATCGGACGTATCGCTGCTTTCATCAATAAGGATTTGGCCTACACCGAAGACGTGCCGACGGGTGGCTGCGGATTTTTTGAAGTGATCAATGATCGAAGTGCGGCATTCCTTCTTTTTGATACTGCTAAAAACTGGCTCGCTGCAAAGGGTATGCAGGCTATGGACGGACCTATCAATTTCGGTGAGCGCAATGCTTTCTGGGGTTTGCTCGTGGAGGGTTTTACAGAGCCGACCTATCTGATGAATTACAATCCTCCCTACTATAAGGGCTTTTTTGAGGATTATGGATTCAAAGATTATTTCCGTCAGTTGTCCTTTGGTCTGCCGGTGGATATGGAGAGGCCGGAGAAATACAACGTGTTTTACGAGCGCTTGCTAAAACAAGGATACCGATTCGAACATGCGAAGAAGGACCAGCTCGAAAAATATGCCGAAGACTTTCGCACTATCTACAATCAGGGCTGGCACAACTTTCACAATTTCCATGAAATGAGTAAGGAGCAGACCCTTGCGATCATGAAGAGCATGAAGCCTGTGATGCTGGATTATCTCCTTTGGTTCGGATACTATAATGATGAACCGGTGGCGATGTTTATCATGCTGCCGGAGCTCAATCAGTGGTTCAAACACCTGCATGGCAACCTGAACTGGCTGGGCATGATCAAGTTTCTCTACTACAAGACCTTTGGCAAGAATGAGAAGATATTTGGGACGGTCTTTGGCGTGGTGCCCAAACATCAGCGCCGCGGAGTCGAGGCTGGCATCGTGATGGCCGCTGACCGTGTCGTGCGCCCGAAAGGCATCTGGAAGTGGATCGAACTGACCTGGATCGCCGACTTCAATCCCAAGATGGTCCATACCTGCGAAACCATCGGTGGCAAGATCGTGAAGACGCATATCACCTACAGGCTTATGTTCGATCCGAATGTGCCCTTTAAGCGGCATCCTATAGTGGAGTGATCTATTGAAATCTTCCAGAACACCACAGGTGACGCTGTCCCTCGCTGACGGGGACATAAATTCCCTTTTAGCGATAAATCTTCTTAAACTTGTATTCTAGTTTATTAAAACATGGCCGAAACTTCACTAGCACCTGTAGAGGATAAAAAACTGCTCAAGACATTGGGTTCATTCACCCGCGAGGAGCTGACGCGTTTTCGCAATTACATCCTGAGCTCCTACATGAACAATAAGGGGCCTCTGGTGGAGTTTCTCGATGTACTTCTGCCAATGATCAATGCGGGCAAATCACCAAGCGCAAGCCAGATGTTTAAGCTGCTGCTCAAGACTGCAAAGCTGAGCACTGCCAGCTACAGGAGTTTATTCGCCGACCTCACCCGGCTCGTCAATACCTTCATCCAGAACGAAAGATATAAAGACAAGCCTGAACAGGCCGTCAGCGACATCCTCACTGCGGTCAATGCCAAGCGCCTCAATAAGCTCTTTGACATCAATATTTCGCTGGCCAAAAAACTGCGCTCCAATGTGTCACACAAGAGCGCTGACTTCTACCTGCGGAGTTTTGTGATCGATACTGATTCGGACTTCACGGAGACGCTCAGCAAAGCTGCCAAGGCCAAAGAATCCCCGGAGCAGATCATGGACCGGCTGGATGAGTTCTATATGACCAATAAGCTGCGCTACTGCTGTGCGGCGCGGCACTATAAACATCATACTAAAAAAGATCAGGACGTCCTGATCGCAGAGATACTCGGCCTGATAGCCAGCGGCAAGTATGACCACATCCCATCGGTGCAGATCTACGCGGCGATATACAGGATGCTGAATGATGATGACAATGAAGCACACTTCGCACGTGTCAAAGAACTGCTAAAGGAGCACCAAAAAGAACTCGCAGATGTGATCCTTCGCGATGCCTATGTATTTGCGATCAACTACTGTGTGCAGAAAGTAAACAAAGGCCAGGTCAACTACCTGCGCGATGTATATGAACTGTACAAGATCGCGCTGGATAAGAAATTCCTCTATGATGAGAATGAACTCTCGCCATGGGACTACTCTAATATCATGGCGCTCGGCGTCCAGCTCCGCGATATCAACTGGTCGGAGAAACTGATCGAGGTGTACAAAGAGCGTATACCTACAGCCGGCAAGAAGATGAACGTGGTGACCTTTAACATGGCTAAGATGTATTTCTTTGGCGGCCGTTACAAAGATGTGCTGCAGCTACTGGCAGGCGTCAAGAGCGACGAACTCATGTACGTACTCGGCGCCAATGCCCTTCTCATCAAGACCTACTATGAGATGGGAGATACCGATCAACTAAATCGCCATCTCGCTAACTTTAAAATAAACCTGAAGCGCCGCAAAACCATTGATGAGGCGGAGAGGAAAAGCTATCTCAAATTTATAGACTACACTACTCAGCTGTCTCAGACTCCGAAGAAAGACAAGAAGACCCTTCGTGAAATGAAGGAGGCCATCAAAGAGCAACCTGATGTAGCAGAGCAGGAATGGCTACTGGAAAAACTCAAATAGTTTCCGATAATCAATGATAAGTAAATGTCGCTGAGTTGACCAAACCGCTCACGAAACTGAATGGAGGCTGGCATCCGCCAGCACCCAGATTCACACTCACTGAGTTGCCCGGTGGTATGTTGACATTAGATAGCGAATAGGTAAACGTGCCACCATTATTAAACACCGTGATCACGCCACTGAAGGTCAGATTGACACTGACCTCACTCAGGAGAATAGCAGTATAGTTGGTGGCAACACAGCTATCCGTAGCGCTGGTGCGGCCCAGTTGCTTACAGCCGTTGCCATTATACGCCAGAAAATTGCTGAATAGCTCCACCTCCATCACCTGCTGCCCCTGAAATGGACTTCCGGAATTATTGTCCATTACTATAAAGCTACTGCTACCTCCATTGCTGTACACACTGTCACAATAGAGGCAGCTGCCATCCTCCTGTTTAGCGGAGGATTGATAGTTGTATGCCTTGGTATTCGTGCAGCCCTTACGGCAGGATTGTATGCTTAGCATACAGGCCAGGACCAACAGGCAGACTCCGAGGGGCTTGGTATTCATAGGGTGCTGGATCAGAAAGGATTAGAAAATTTAGGATCGTTTATGATCGTGTTGTCCGTCAGTGCATTGAGGAATGCGATGAGCTGGCGTTTTTCTGTCGCAGAGATATTCATCTTGACAGGCAGTCCTGAGCCGCTGCTCACAAATCCCTGAGCGAAGTTATTCTGATAGAGAAATGGATCCAGATCAGGATGGGGAGCGATGCCATTACTATAGTGATCGATCACGTCCCCGAGAGTCGCAAACCTGCCATCGTGCATATACGGAGCAGTCAGCGCGACATTCCTTAATGATGGTATTACGAAGTATCCGTTTTGCGTCTTGACGCCTGTGATCGCCTCCGTACCCTGATCGCTATATACTACATCGAGACCGATATTAGAGGTGTTCTGCATAACGGTCAGCGGACCTGTAGAGCCGCCTCCGCTAGAATCGATAGGACCTGTCCCGCCATATACACCGAAGTTAGGCAGCGGCGCACCTCCCATATTGCTTCCTGTATGGCAGTGCGCGCATTGGTACTTGCCCATAAATAGGTTTTGCCCAGCTATCGCATCTGCACTCATAGTGCCAAGGTCTGCGGGGCTCTGGGCACTGGCGATAGAGCGTACGAACTGTGCCAGTGCCATAGAGATACGCGCAGGAGTGATCTCATAGCTGCCAAATGCCGCATTAAACAGCGGACCGTAATAGCTGACAGGAGTGAGCTTCTGTGCGAGTACTTCGGTTTGCTCCAGTCCCATCTCGCGGTGATTTTGGATAGGCAGGCCGGTTTGAGTCTCCAGAGATGCTACCCTGCCATCCCAAAAGAAAACAGACTTATTAGATGCATTGACTATCGCAGGAGTATTGCGCAGGGTCTTTTGGTTGTTCACGCCATTGCTCTGCGGCAGATTATCTGCGAAAGCCAGTGACTGCTTGTGACAGGAGGCACAGGCCACTGTATTATTGACTGAGAGACGCGGATCGTAGAATAGCAGGCGGCCCAGCGTAGCTCCTGCATCCGTGAGCTGATTGCCCAGCGGTGTATTGTCGCCGCCTCTCGATACCACTGCCTGCAGGCTGGTGGTTCTGTAGCTATAAGATGTGCTGAGGTTTGGTGTCAGCGTCTTGAGCGGCGCGTCCTTATGACAGCTGGTCACGACGAGCATGGCTGTCATGGCTGCAAAGAGGGTGATTATAGTGATCTTTTTCATAGCGGTATGGTTTAGAATCTGAATACAAAAAATAGTGATGTAGGCAGTAGAAACTTTCCAGTTTGTTCGGTATCGGTTATTTTATTTACGTTCAGGTCAGGGAAATTTAAAGACGATGTTTTGCTGCGCGTCGATGCATAGGTATAGTAAAAGGCCGTCTCTGTAAAGAGCGATATACGCTTCGAAATATTGATCTGTATGCCTATCACCGGTCCTCCTCCTATACTCCAGGTATTATTTGAGGTGGTGATGATATCTGTACTGGAGTTTACTTTAGTATAGTTGACGGTAAATGAATTAATAAAATCTACTCCGGCAAAAAACATCCACCGCTTGCCAAAGAACTTTCGATACTCATACCCTACCCTATAGTCCACCTCACTGACTTTGGATATCTGCACAAAAGTCGAATCAGGGCTTTGGGTGCTTTTATTAAAGCTGCCGCCTAGTGCGAACCGAAGGCCATGATTCCTGACCGGAAAAAATTTGTAACCAACTATATATGGACTGATCTCCAGACTGGTACTCGAAAAATTAAGGATCTGCTTGATGAAGAAGGTGGTGTTTACATTGATATCATGCTCCATCCGCCAGTGCCGTCCGGATATACTGTCACCCACTGTGCCTCCATCCATGTGCTTTCCTCTGTGGTGTGTGCGCAGGCTGTCCGACGCTTCGGCATGGGCTATCGTCATCGCACATAGTATCATCAAAGAGGAAAGAATCATTTTCATACGTCAGTTCATTATTATCAGTTTAAAAATAACTAATACATAACGCACCGCCAAGTAAATATTATAGGAAAGATGATATTTAACAAATATGACAATTGACAAGGCTGAGGCAGCCCCGCCTTATGGCAGTAAACTCATACCGTAGGCACGAGGGAATGGAATCGTCTCCCTGATATGCGGCAGTCCGCAGATCCAGGCTACGAGCCGCTCAAGACCGAGACCGAAACCGGAGTGAGGTACATTGCCATAGCGGCGCAGATCGAGATACCATTCAAATACCTCCATCGGGAGTTTATGCTCTTCAATCTTGCCTATCAGTTTATTGATGTCCGTCTCGCGCTCGCCGCCACCTACTACTTCGCCGTAGCCCTCAGGTGCGAGGAGATCGACTCCCTTGGCGTAGCCGAGGTCGTTTTCATCTTCCTTCATATAGAATGCCTTCACCTCGCGAGGCCAGTTGTACACCATGACCGGCTGGCCAAACATACGTGTGAGCACCGTCTCATGGCTACCACCGAAATCCTCCCCACGCTTGAAGTTCTTTGCGCTCTCTAGCCACTGAGGGATATTGGTAGTTTTCTCCTCGAGATCTTTGATCTCGTTTTTGAGTTTGTCGATCTTGCTTTGGTTAAAACCCTTCTCGCCTTTCGTCAGGGTGCCTCCGGCTATTTTCACCTCACGCTCCTCGATCTCCTGCTGACGTGCGCTGATAGCATCCTGCGCAGCCTTGAGATCGTCTTCGAGCATCTTGATAGATGTCTTGCCGTCGACTTCGGTGAGACCTTGTATCACATCTACAGCCTTCTCATATTTCATACGAATGAATGGCTCCTTGACGCGGTCGAGATAGGTCGTGTCGCGCTCGAGGACTTCGAGTTCGAGTTTGCAGTTACTCAGCACCTCTCCTACTACTGATTGCACAAATTGCTCGATCAGGTCCATGTCCATCTTCAGATCATAGAATGCCATCTCCGGCTCTATCATCCAAAACTCAGACAGGTGCCTGCGCGTCTTAGACTCCTCCGCACGGAAGGTGGGTCCGAAAGTATAGATCAGGCCCTGCGCGAAAGCCATAGCCTCGCCATAGAGCTGACCGCTCTGGGAGAGATAGGCAGGCACATCGTAGAAGTCAGTCTTGAAGAGCGTCGTCGTGCCCTCACTCGCATTGCCGGTGAAGATCGGTGCATCCATCTGCATGAAGCCACGCTCCTGAAAGAATTTATGTATAGCGAAAATGATCGTATTTCGTACACGCATGATGGCCCACTGACGGCGTGAGCGCAGCCAAAGGTGACGATTGCTCATGAGAAAATCTACACCGTGGTCTTTGGGAGTGATCGGATAGTCAGTAGCAGCGCTATAGACTGTCAGTGAATTGACCTGTATCTCAAAACCTCCAAACTGCTTGTCATCGCGGCGAACGAGTCCCGTCACGGTGAATGAACTCTCCTGCGGCAGCCTCTTGGCGATCTCAAAGGTTTCCTCGCCGACTGTATTTATATCCACTACACACTGTACGAATCCTGTGCCATCCCTGAACACTAAAAATGCCAACCCTTTCTGGTCACGCTTTTGCGCCAGCCATCCTTTGAGGGTCACTTCCTTGCCCTCATGCTGCGCCAATTGTTTGATATATACCTGTTCCATGATGCGGTGAAAATAGGAAAAAGCTGATTGATAATTGACAATGGATAATTTACAATTGACATCGGGACGGCAATAAGGTACTAATAGCAGGCACTCAAGAGTGACAGAACCACTAAAAAAGGAAGAGCGTCCGCTCATGCATAGCACAAACGAACGCCCTTCAAAAGTATGCCTTGTTATCAATCAATAATTGAGCAAATTGGCTTGTCCCAGGTGGTAGCTCTCATGATTGGTGCGGCCGATGAGGACATTGAGCTTATTGCGCAGGGGATCAGCGGCGAAGTCTTCCTCCGATACTGATGTATGCCTGCTCAACCAGTCCTCTGAAGTCATCTTGCTGAAATGCTCAGTGAGTGTGTTGTTGATCTTTCCCCAGTATTGCTTGAGTTCCGCAAGGGACGGTATCTGCGCTACTGCTTTGTCAGGTTGCGTTTGAAAAATATCGTAAAGGTCCGGGTATAGCTTTTCACCGAGACCAAAGAGCGGCAGGATGCCGTCATTAGTCGAGATGAGGTGACCGAAAAGGTAGATAGCGCGATTACGGCCCGGTGCTACCTGATGCAGATAAGTGTCGTCATCATATTTGTCAAAGAACTCCGTGACGCGTTTGTTTTGACTGGCCCATGCATTGACGACCTGCCTAATGATCTGTGCTGTAGTATCTGTAGTAGTTTTGTGTGCTCATGATTTTTTGTTTTGTTGTTAGAAATGTCTTATACGCCGGGTGGACCTCACCCATCTGCCTTCCGCATCTTCCCTCTCCATGAGGCATGGAGAGGGAAGAACCTCGTGCTTTTATTCAGCGCTATCTTTTGCTAAATGGCATCTATCTTAAAGACGGATCAGCTTTGTCTTTATGCTGATGGTAAAGAATAACACGCGGATGATGCCGATGATACGTACCAATCCAGATCCGCCTCTGATGGCATCGTCCGCGTGTTTATAGAATTGCACCCTGACCTCTATGAGGCCGAGTACAGGGCGGATGATCCACTCATATAGAAGTATAGCTATCATCTCTTTTTATTTAATGCTGATCTGGAAAATTACCTTAAACCACCGCCTGCCCGCACCTCCTCGCCTGTGACCCAATTGGAATCATCTGATGCCAGAAATACAGCGACCTTAGCAATATCTTCAGGCAAACCGATACGGCCGAGTGGCGTAGTGGCAATGAGTCCGGATTCGAAATCGCTGCCGATGAAGCCTGCAGTATGTGTACCTTCTGTCTCGACTAAACCCGGATTGAGGGAATTCACACGGATTTTTTTGCTGCCCAGCTCTCTTGACAAAACGCCGGTGATAGCAGTGACTGCACCTTTGGTAGCGGTATAAATGGTACTTCCCGGAGGAGTTGTTCTGCTGACGACGGAGCCAATGTTGATGATGCTGCCGCCGTTTTGGTTAAAGTTCTTCACGGCTTCTTTGGTGGTCAATAGCAAGCCAAGTACGTTGGTACCAAACTGGCTGTGGAAGTCAGCCGCATTGACATCCTCCAGGGCACCAAATTTATAGATACCGGCATTATTCACCAGGACGTCCACTGCGCCGAATGCCTTTTTGGTTTCTGCAAACAGGCGGCTGACATCGGCCTCATTCGCCACGTTTCCCTGTACAGCTATCGCTTTGCCGCCGGCTGCGGTGATCTCAGCTACTACCTTATCAGCGCCTTCTTTTGCGGAAGCGTAATTTACGACTACGCGGGCACCTGCAGCGGCCAGATGTTTAGCGATGCTTGCACCGATACCTTTTGATGCTCCTGTGACTACAGCGACTTTGTTTTCTAACTTTTTCATTGTTTTATTTTTTTATTGATTTATTTAAATATTTCGATGGATTTAAACAAAAAAAACAGGCCTTCTTTTTTCTTCTTCACATCGCTACCGGAACATTTGCAGATGCAAAGGTAAGGATCAAATCCATAATTCGAAATATTTCGATAAATAAATTTATTGTTGGACCAAAAATTATAGTATGATGAATTATTTAAACGCAAAGATTTTTATGAAATTAACTTTGCGTTCTCTGCGCTCTTTGCGTTGACCCGGCTGTTTGATATTCTGAGCTTAGCAAATAAATTTACTGCGTCAGGCTGGCAAGGTATTTCACATACTCTTCCATTGTCTCCTGATTGATCAGGTAGCGGGCATTGCGGCCGTCTTTTTCTGCTACGAGGATGTCTGCATCCACGAGTTGCTTGAGGTGATGGGACATGGTGGACTGAGCTAGATCATAGTTGCCGAGTATGCATGTACAGGTCATCCAGTCCTTTTGCTTCCGTATACTATCTACTATAGACAGGCGGTAGGGGTCGCCAAGGGCTTTGGAGATTTTCTCTATCTTTTTGAGGTCATACTTGGTGCTCATGGTGCAAAAGTATCGATTTTTCTCGATTTATGGAACTCATGCAGTATGGGCCTCATTTTTTCAATTAGCCAGATCGATCTCCCAGACACCGCGTCCATAGAGCCCTGCTCGGATCTTACGGATGCCGGGGCTGATCTCAAGTGCTTTGACATATGACCTCGGCAGTGCAGTACCAAAGGTTTTCCAGCCGTCGCCGTCATTGCGGTTGATGAACACTCCTGTCGCTGTGCCTAGGTAGAGATATTTAGTCTTAGCGTCATACTGGAGCGCGGAGGAAATGACATAGGGAGGCAGGCCCTTATTCATATCTAACCATGAGGCACCGCCATCTGTGGAGTGTAACACACGCAGATCTGCGTGATCATAGACAGCATGATCATAGCATACCCAGAGCTCATCCGGATCATCAGGAGATACGGCGATGGCAGATACGCTGTAGGAGGTTTTGTCGAGCCACTCATACTTCTCATGTGGCAGAGGGATTTTGACCCAGCAGGTATTGCAGAGGTTTTCGCTGCAGGGTTTATCGCTGTGCGGTGGTGCCTGTATCCGACCTCGAGCCAACTGGCAGACGCTACCATTGTAGAAACCATAATTGGACAGATAGATCACCGACTCCCCTGTGACGCGATCATGACCCACGCCCATGCTCTCGATCTGGGTGTCGAAGTTGACGGGCTGATTATCCGAGCTGTGATATTTATAGACGGTCGTGAAACTTTTTCCTCCATCATCAGTGTAGGAGAGATTGGTGCCCGCGGTGTAGCAGCGCTCGGGCTGAGCAGGATCATAGGCGACAATGGAGTAGAGCGCAGTCTCGCCCACCTTGCAGGCCGAGGGTCGATCGCTGACGATCTTGCCATTTTTCAGGCGACAATAGCGACCGAAGTTGCCCACGAAGAGTGTGCTATCTACCGGTGAGGCATGAATGGAAAATCCATCACCGCCTTCATAATTAGTCCACTCACTTCCGTCGTATATATCGGCACCTGTGTCCTGCTTGCCGATCATGATGCGATGCGGAGCCTGTGGCGGTGCGCTCATGCCGATGACCTGAGAGATGTTCAGACCGGTATTCAGCTCGACATCTTTTTTGTCTTTGGCAAAGTAGCGGAAGACTCCGCCATCGGTACCGATGAGCACATCCTCAGTGCCGGGGATGCAGTCTACGGCATGGATGTCGCCATGTATATTGAGCGCATTCTGCTGAGAGCCCGGTTGGCAATACTCACCTCCGAGCTGCCATGTCTTGCCGCCATCATCCGTGCGGCAGACATAGGTGATGCCCGCGTAGACGCGGTCAGGGTGTATGGGATCTACAGATATTTTAAGACGATCGAATGTAGGAATGTATACACCAGACGCCACCGGTGGTTTTCGCAGCTCCCATTTGCTGCCGTCATAGTAGAGGAAGAAATTTTGGCCATCCTGATAGACGAGTGCATAGATCACCTCTTTGCCATCTCTTTCGATCACACGGATATCGATATTGCGCTGGCCTTTGGCTGCGGGTAGCTGGTCACCGATACTGGGTTCAAATGGTGCGAATGATCCTTTCGCACCTTCTTTCTTTGATACATATATATCGTCGCCGGATGCGTAGATCATGTGCGTCCTGCCAAATGCGCTGCTAATATCTACGGTGAATAATTTGTCATTGTCAAAGACGCGTGTCCATTTCTTTGTCACATCGGACTGATTGGTGAAGAGACCCTGATCGGTGGCGGCAAAAAGCTGCAGCCTGTCTGCATAGTGATTTGCCAATAAGCGCGCAATATGGCGATTGTCCTCGGCTGCAAACCTCAGCCCTGTGTGCTGAAATGTCTGGCCTCCATCGCCGGACATAAAG
>Ga0214192_1001460_pt1 | contig 13212 bp, 9 predicted proteins | sample TroBogEpilimnion_44_FD_153030 | JGI IMG/M metagenome (GOLD analysis project Ga0214192, IMG submission 153030) | Freshwater microbial communities from Trout Bog Lake, WI - 29JUL2008 epilimnion | ecosystem: Environmental > Aquatic > Freshwater > Lake > Epilimnion/Euphotic zone | place: Trout Bog... | reverse complement strand
TCTGTTGGAAACGGCTTTCCACTCAGGATCTAATCAACATGGCTCGAAAAAGGATCCTTTATTGCGTTCGCTCCTGGACCAATCCAACGTCGATATACTGGGATTCTTTGCCGTGATGACAATGCACCGCGATGATATTCTTGCCTGATTTTAGTTTTTTCGCTGCTTCGGGCATGATATCGATTTCGGCATAGTTTTGATTGCGACCACTCAGTTTGGCTGCAAGCACTCCATTGAGAAATATTTCAACTTCCTGACCATGCAAAACCTTGAGCGCAGGAAAATGCATTGAACCGGATGGCAGATTCACATTTCGTCGCAGCCAGATATCATCGCTGTCCCAGGAGGTTTTTACGATTCCATTCGTGAAGCTGGCGACACCAAAACCACTCATTCCAGCATGCCACGAAAGGTCATCGAAACTGGGGCTAAACCAATTGCTGGATGGCTTCTCCATTGAATATTGCCAGGACGACGATTCGTCTCCGGCGGTTGTAACTAACGTTTCATACAGCGGCGCTAGCGGGTAGTTGCCATGTATGGCAGCGGCGGCGAGGCGTTGATCTACTTTTTCCACTTCACGGTCGTAGGTGAGCAACCCGTTGCCTTCGCCTTCCACATCGGTAAGCTGGGTGTAAACAGCGGCGCAAAGCCCTTGTTCTTTCAGTTCTGCAACCTGTTTCCAGTATTCGACATACTTTCGGGTCAAGCTTCGCTGACCGCTCATGTCGCTGTAGCCCCAGGCGTTTTCGACCCAGGTGTGGTTGGGAATGGAGAGGCCGAGTCCGCCGAATTCGCCCAATACCGCCGCGCGCTCGGTTTCAAACGGCGGGGCTGCAGGCGATGGATAATTATGGCGGTCGACAATATCGCCCGTTTTGCGGTCGTTCCAACCGCTTGCGCCATTGACCGGGCGTGAAGGATCCATTTCTTTCACCCACTTGGACAGTCGAGCGGTTTCGTATTGGCCCCAACCCTCATTAAAAACCACCCACATGATGATTGAGGGATTGCTGATGTGTTGATCCACCATGGCTTTCAATTCCCTTTCAAATTGCGCGGCAAAAGGTCCCGCTTCCGCATCCTGCTCGGCTGACCCTCCTTTGCCGCCGCCACCGGAAGGCATGTCCTGCCAGACTAGCAGACCGAGTTTGTCACACCAATAGTACCAGCGCGCCGGTTCCACTTTGATATGCTTGCGAACCATGTTGAAACCAAAACGCTTCATTTCCTCAATATCAAAACGCAAGGCTTCATCCGTCGGGGCGGTGTAGAGACCGTCCGGCCAGAAGCCCTGATCCAGTGGTCCTGACTGGAAGACAAACTTGCCATTCAACAAAATGCGCGGCCTGCCGTTTTCGTCCTTGCCGAGTGAAATTTTTCTCATGCCGAAATAACTGGTGACCTCATCCTTTCCCATTCGAACTTTCAACGTGTAAAGGAACGGATCCTCCGGAGACCACAAGTGGGGATTCGCTATAGGTAGAATCAATTCGCCTCCTGCCTTACCGCTCATCCGAGCCACTTCCTTGCTGCCCTCTAAGGCGCTGATTTTAACCTCCCCAGCAGATGAGGCATCATTTGGGAACACCGTCGCGTGCAAGCACCCGCCATCCAAATCAGGGATGAGTTTCAAATGTTCTATATGTGCTGCAGGCACTGTTTCCATCCAGACCGTTTGCCAGATTCCGGAAGTGGCCGTGTAAGCGATGCCGCCGGTTTTGTTGAACTTGTTGTAATTCTGTTTTCCGTTGGCCTGACCGTTTCCAGTGGCATCGAATACGGCCACCACCAATTCATTCTCTCCGTCCGTCTTCAGGCTGTCCGTGATGTCGAAAGTAAACGCATCGTATCCACCGCGATGCACTCCCAGTGACTTGCCGTTGAGAAAAACTTTAGCCTCCCAATCGACGGCATCAAAATGGAGCAACACCCGTTTTTCGCCAATCGTTTTTGGGGCCTTGAAGGTTCGCCGATACCACAGGCGTTCATCCCGCCAAAGAGGTTTTTTGACGCCGGACAAGGCCGACTCGACGGGGTAGGGGACCAGTATCTGACCTGAGAATTTCTCCGGCTGCAGCCAATCCATAGGCTGAATGGAGTAATCCCAAAGTCCGTTCAGGTTGACCCACTCCTTTCGAAACATCTGGGGCCGGGGATATTCCGGCTTGGGATTTCTTAGTTTCACATCCTTTGCCCAGCGAGTCATTATATGACCGGGGATCGGATGCCAGCCGGTCTGTTCCACGGGTTTTTCTGCCGCCTGAGCGACCTCATGCCGCACAATGAAATCAACCACCTGCGTGGGATCCGAGGGGCCATGGGGGTGATGTCCCTCACCGGGATGCAGGATCAGTTCGAACACGCCTCCAAGCCGTTTGTAATCCGATTGCAAACGCTTGCCGTTATCCTCGAACGGGACGGCTTCGTCCTTTTCTCCTGCTAGGTAAAGGATCGCCACTTTGTATGCGGCCAGTTTGGGAGCCAGATCAATGGGATTAAAATTGTAAGCCATTGCTTCAGCTTCAGATTTGAAACCGTAAAGTTTCATGAGGGCTTCCCAATCGGAGGCGCTTCCCTTGCCGATTCCCATCTTTCCACCCGGCCAACTTTTGAAATCACAAACGGCTTTGTCCATGTATAGACAGGTTACCTTGCCCGGATTCCCGGCCGCCCAGCGGGTGACGGAAAGTCCCTCACGGCTCATGCCCATCATCGCCAGTTTTTTGGAAAGCCCGAACCGGGTGGTCATCTGCTGGTAAACTGCATCCCATTTCACGACCGCCGTGGGCGCACCGAAAGTGTTTCCAATATTGAAGCCCACGACAAAAAGACCGCGCTTGGCCAGTTCAATTTGCGTCTTGCCCAGGTTATTCTTAGGTCCTCCATCGAGTTCGCAGATGTCCGGGGCCAGCACCCAGGGATTTCCTGGCTCGGGTTTTTCAGGGACAAGCACCTGCACTTTATCCTTACCAATCTCAAAGGAAAAAAGTGTTATCCCGTGGAAGTCCGTCTTTTGCCCAGGAAACGGCTCACTTGCATACAACACTCCACAAATGGCTGAAAAGGTGAAAATACAAAACAGCAGATATCTAAATAATCTTGTTGAGCCAGGCTGGATACGATTCATCATCAAGGCAGAATAACCGCAGATTAAATGGAGGCAAATAAGTCTTTTTTATGAGAGGGTCTCAGAATGGATTTCATGCCGTCACCAGTGAATGTGGTGGCTTACTGCAAGGCAAAACGATATGAGGCTGATGCGTGCCGGCTTGTTAATGGTGGGTTGGCAGGGACTCGAACCCTGGACCAATGCCTTAAAAGGGCACTGCTCTACCAACTGAGCTACCAACCCACAAACCCCTGATTTTTGCTTGATCATCAACGCTCCTCAACGAGGCAATCGCAATGAAAGCGTCCGGAAAGGTATCTAAGAATTCAATTCACTGCAAGTGTTTTTGGAATCTGCTTTGCTTGTCTTCAAGGAAAGCCTTTGTTGGCGAGGGGCGAGATCCCAAAACGCTGTGACAGCCCCCTCACTTGGCGGCAAAAAGGTTGAGATCTGTTTTGATTCGGTGAAGCATCCCTTCAGAATTCAGCTGAGTAAGTCTTCGAAGAATTCGTGGAAAAGTGTAAAGAATTCAAGGAATTCACGGCGACATTCTTCCAAACGAATCCTGAAGAATTCCGAAAACCGTTGCTATTCAACCGCCTCCGGAAATCCATTCAGTCAATAGGGAACACCCCCTATTTTCGAAATCATAACTTCCACTTCTTTTGTAATGTGGTAATCTTTTATTTAACAACAGAAAGATCAATAGTTCGAATAATCAGAAAGAATCCAGATAATGGGCCAGCCCAGCTACATCATTATTTGCCCGGTGCGCAATGAAGAAAACCACCTCTCGGGCACAATAGAATCCATCGCCTCACAGACCGTTAGACCCACCCGTTTGATTCTGGTCAATGACGGATCCAGTGATCGTACCGAGGAGATTGCCCTCGCGGCGGTTTCCAGGCATAGCTGGATCACACTGATTAACCGGACTGATCGTGGCTTTCGCCAGAACGGGGCGGGGGTGGTGAGCGCATTCTATGACGGCTATCAGGTGATTGAAAAAGAGGCTTGGGATTTCCTGGTAAAACTCGATGGGGATTTGTCTTTTACAGAGCATTATTTTGCCCGTTGCTTTAAAAAATTTGACGAAGTCCCACGTCTTGGGATTGGCGGAGGCACGTGTTGCATCGCGACGCCATCAGGTCCGGCGGTCGAATTTCCTGGAGATCCATCGTTTCATGTCCGGGGAGCCACCAAGATTTATCGTCGTGCCTGCTGGGATCAGATTGGTGGTTTATTACGTGATGCCGGCTGGGACACAGTGGACGAGGTGAAAGCAAACATGCTTGGCTGGCGCACCTACACGTTTCGCGACATCCCGCTCATTCATCATCGCAAGACGGGTGATGCGGATGGCAGTTGGAAAAACTGGGTGAAGAATGGTAAGGCGGGTTATATCGTTGGGTACCATCCGCTTTTCATGTTGGCAAAGTGTGTGAAGCGGGTTTCTAAAAAGCCGCATTTTGTTGCCAGTGCCGGGCTGATGTATGGTTACGTCACAGGCTACTTTGAAAGAAAACCTTGCATTCAGGAGCCGGAGGTCATCGAATATTTACATCCCCAACAAATTCGTCGTTTGTGCTTCAGAAGCAGTATCTGGGCAGATTAAGCTTGGAATAACCTTCCAACTCGCAGGAATGAGCGGCGTACAATAGGATTTGTAGCAGGAATGAATTGAAGACAATATTCCCGATCCAAAATCACCCTGCGAGACACATCAATATGGAGCATCTGTAAAAGGATGGTGGAGCCGAGGGGATTCGAACCCCTGACCCCCACAATGCCATTGTGGTGCTCTACCAACTGAGCTACGACCCCATCCACGGGAAACAAAAGGTATTATTCGGCTGGACAGTTGTCAAAAGAAATATCAGGGCATTTTTAGACAATGTGACAAATTCCTCCGCGAATAAGTCATTCCAGGCCCAAAATCTTGCGACCTTGTTCCGTTATCATGGATTGATGCCAAGGGGGATCCCATACAATTTCCACCACGGCTTCCTCGACGCCTTCCAGGTATAAGATTTTTTGCTGGGCATCTCCTGCGATGGTTGCGCCCATTCCGCATCCCGGGGCGGTGAGGGTCATTTTTACGGAAACCCGGCTCATTCCGGTCGGCATCGGCTCCAAATGCAAATCGTAAACCAAACCCAAATCGACAATGTTCACCGGAATTTCCGGGTCATAACAAGTGCGCAGGGTCTCCCAAACCTTTTTCTCATCGGCGGGGCCTTCCGCTTTTCTCTCCCCTGAAGGTTCAGGTTGCGAGGCCAAACCGAGTGCCTCAGAATTGGACGGGGAGACGCGATAAAGCCCTCCCGGTGCCCTCACGGTGATGGATCCTCCCAGATTTTGTGTGATGTCCACAGCGGTTCCGGCAGGCAGGACGAGGACGTCCCCGCTTGGAATTTGGACGACTTCACAATCACGGTTTAAGATCACGGTCTGGTATTGGTGCATAAATACTTGATTGGCAATCAACTAAAGAATGACCGAAGTATATATGAATCCGCCCTGATTGCCAAAGTCTTTATCGCCTCGGGAGGGATCGTTTGCTCTTGTCGCAGGGAGAAAAACGAATCTCCGTAGCCAACCCGACAAATATCCGTAATCGTTCAATTTTGGTTTTGTCCCATTTGATGACATAGTTGGGTTGTGAACATGAACAACCGAAAGAACAGTGTAAGTCTCACGATGCTGGAAATACCGGACGATGAAGTGTCTTCCGGGGAGCGCGCCTTGAGCTTTGCTGAAGCGGTAGCCGCTGGCATCAAGCTGATCTTCAGTAAGCTCCTTTTACTCGTCCTGGTCATGGCGATCGGCCTTGGGGTGGGATATTTCATCAATAATTATTGCTACCGAATGGTGGAGATTTCCGGGAGCAGCATGGTTCCCACGCTGGCTGAAGGAAGCCGTCATTTTGTGAATTTGTGGACAGGGAGAATGAGCGAGCTCCGTCGCAATGACATCGTGGTTTTTCAGGATCCGGGCGATAAGGGAATGTCCGTAAAACGCGTCATCGCGGTTCCAGGAGATGCGATCTTGATCAAAAATGGAGTGGTGTATCTGAATGGAGAAATACTGAATGAGGAATACCTGATGTCCAATATTCGCACCTACACCTATTCCAAGACAAAAGAGCAATTTATCACGATGGGCGTAGACCAGTATTTTCTGCTTGGAGACAATCGGACGGTGAGCGTTGACTCCCGTTCCTACGGCCCGGTGAATCGCCAAAATATCCTCGGTTTGGTGGATTTGAAAAACCGCGACGGAATCTGATTCATTAGAAGCCCAAAATTGTCTCCCCACACAACAAGCCGGCTAGCCCGGCTTGTTTTTCTTGCTGTCCAAGCCACCGTCACTTAGTCTGTCAACCATGAACGAGACATTGGTTGACGGCACGATTCGAACATCCCTGGGCGATTTGGGGCGCAGGGTGTTGGAGGGTGGGCAGATCACGCGGGAAGAGGCTATGACTCTTTTCAACCTCGAGAGTTCCTCCGATATTTTTGAACTTATATCCTGGGCTAATCGAATCCGTGAGAAATTCAAAGGGAACAAAATTCACCTTTGCTCGATTGTGAATGCCAAGGCGGGTGGATGCTCAGAGAACTGTAGTTTTTGCGCCCAATCCTCATTTTATCAGACCGGTTCGCCTCGATATGGTTTCGTGGATCCCGAGCCCGTTTTTGAGGCTGCAGAGGAAGCGAATCGCAATGGGGTGACGGCAGTCGGACTGGTTGCTGCGTGGAAAGGTTTGAATGAAGGCCCCATGCTGGACGAAGTCTGTGATCGAATCCGCGAAATGTCCAAAGGCGGAAAGACGCGTCCGGACGCATCTTTGGGAATCATCAAGAGCCAGAATGTGGCCGACAGGCTCAAGGAAGCAGGTTTGGAATGTTACGGCCATAATTTGGAAACCAGCCGTCGTTTCTTCCCCAGCCAATGCTCGACCCACACCTTTGAAGACCGTTTGGAAACCATTGGTTATCTGAAAAAAGCCGGGATTAAGATTTGTTCGGGAGGCATTATTGGAATGGGGGAAACGCGGGAGGACCGCTGTGAGTTGGCCTTTACGCTGAAAGAAGTGGGAGCCAATGTGGTGCCCATCAACATACTCAATCCCATTCCGGGCACACCTTTCTCTAAAAACCCGCCGCTTCCACCCATGGAAATTTTGAAGACGATTGCCTGTTTCCGTTTCATTCTTCCTCGAAAGGAAATCATGATCGCCGGCGGTCGCAGTGTGAACCTAAGGGACATGCAGAGCATGGTATTTGCCGCCGGAGCGAGTGCGCTGATGGTGGGGAATTACCTCACCACGTTAAATCAATCAGTGGAAAAGGACCTGCAGATGCTGAAAGATCTGGGCCTGGATCCGTCGTGGGACAAGCACGGCTTTACGGATCAGGAAGAGGGCTGTGGTTGTGAGGCATCCGCCTGTGCTTCCTAAGGTTTTCCACCAAGAATAGAGTATTTACACATCTGGCCTGATTGAGTTTAACCACCCTTGGTGTTGCATTTTTCATAAAATCACTTCATTCGCAGTATGAACAAGCTGGAGAAAAATCTTGGAGGTTATTGCGGGGAACTCATTGATATCCGTGTTTTGCTGGAACAAATCAAGTCAACCGCAGCATCCCGCGGATGGACGAAGGAAGTGTTTTACTCTGAGGATGGTCTTGATCTGATGGCGCTTCACAGGAAGAGTCACGCACCGCGGCGGAAGATCTATATTTCCGCGGGAATACATGGCGATGAGCCTGCGGGACCTTCTGCAATATTACGACTTATCAAAGAATCAAGTTGGCCTTCGGATACCGAGATTTTTATGTGCCCCTGCTTGAATCCCATTGGGTTTTTGCATAACAAGCGTGAAAACCCGCAGGGATTGGATCTGAACCGACAGTACAAAGATACCGAAGCGCGGGAAGTTCAGGCCCACAAGGAATGGCTGTCACGGCAGCCCGCATTCGATGTTTGTCTCTGCCTTCATGAAGACTGGGAATCCAAAGGCTTTTATCTCTACCAGTTGAATCCACATGGCGGGATCTCCCATGCGGAGCAAATGATTCAGGAGGTGTCGAAAGTTTGCCCGATTGATCTATCCACCGAGATTGAAGGGCGTCCGGCGGTGGGTGGAATTATTCAACCCATTGCGGATCCCAAGGAACGCCCGTTATGGCCGGAGGCCATTTATTTAATCGCGCATAAGACTCGCCAGAACTATACGTTGGAAGCGCCGTCCGATTTTGAGTTGCCAGTGCGCGTAAATGCCTTGGTTTCAGCAGTGAGAGCCGTGCTGGATGCGCAAGTTTATTGAATCACGCTTTGTAAGCTTCCATTCCTACACAAGAGCAAACCAGGTTTCTATCCCCATAGACGTTGTCGATGCGTCCCACGGCAGGCCAGAATTTGTGATCGCGCAATGATTTGACGGGGAAGGCTGCCTGTTCACGAGGATAAGGGAATGCCCATTGATCCGAAGCAATCATGTCCGCAGTATGCGGGGCGTTTTTGAGAAGGTTGTTTTTCTTGTCCACGGTGCCGTTTTCCACGGCTAAGATTTCGGCGTGGATGTGAATCATGGCCTCACAGAACCGGTCCAACTCGGCCATGGATTCGCTCTCTGTTGGCTCAACCATCATCGTTCCGGGAACAGGCCACGAAATGGTGGGGGCATGAAAGCCATAATCCATAAGGCGTTTGGCAACATCCTCAACGGTCACGGTTTTAAACGCACGCAAATCAAGAATACACTCGTGGGCGACCAGTCCTGAGTTTCCTTTGTAAAGAACCGGGAAATATTTTTCCAGTCGCTTGGCGATGTAATTGGCGTTCAGGATGGCCACCTCGGTCGCAAGAGTGAGCCCCTTTGCTCCCATGGCGGCTATGTAAACCCAAGAGATGGGCAAGATGGAAGCACTTCCCCATGGTGCGGCTGAGACAGCGCCAATGGGGGATTCACCTCCAAGATTGACCACGGAATGGCCTGGTAAAAACGGAACCAGATGCTCGGCCACCCCGATGGGACCCACACCGGGTCCACCTCCGCCGTGCGGGATACAGAAAGTTTTGTGAAGGTTCAAATGGCAAACGTCCGCTCCAATGTCTGCAGGCCGGCACAAGCCGACCTGGGCATTCATATTAGCTCCATCCATATAGACCTGACCACCGGCTTGATGAACAATTTCACAAATTTGTTTGATGGTTCCTTCAAAAACTCCATGAGTGGATGGATAGGTCACCATCAGGGCCGAAAGATGGGCTCGATGTTCGTTGGCTCGATTTCGCAGGTCTTCCACGTTGATGTTCCCCTCGGAATCGCAGGAAACAGGGACGACTTTCATCCCCGCCATCACCGCGCTGGCAGGGTTGGTGCCGTGCGCTGATTGGGGAATGAGGCAAATATTTCGATGCCCATCGCCCCGTTCGGCATGATATTCCCTGATCACCAGCAAACCGGCATACTCTCCCTGAGAACCTGCATTGGGTTGGAGGGAGATTCCTGAAAAACCTGTGATTTCAGAAAGCCATTCCTCCAACTGCTGGAAAAGCATCTGGTAACCCTGAGTCTGCTTCAGCGGAGCGAACGGGTGAAGATTGGCGAACTCAGGCCAGGTCACTGGGAACATCTCGACTGTGGCGTTGAGTTTCATGGTGCAGGAACCGAGCGGGATCATGGAGGTGGTAAGGGATAGATCGCGGGATTCCAAACGTCGCATATAACGGAGCATTTCCGTTTCGCTATGGTATGAATTGAAAACGGGATGCTGCAAATAGCTGGAGGAGCGTTCGAAGGAGCTCGGGTAGGAGGCATCCGTGGTGACGGCCAGCTCTGCGGGGGTGAAAGCTGTTGCGTTGCCCTTGTTAAAAATCTTGAATAAAACCGCTAGGTCTTCTTCGTTGGTGGCCTCATCCAGGGAAATGCCAATCGCCCCACAGTCCATCGGGCGAAGATTTACCTTCAGACTCTCAGCGAGTTTAAGAATTTCCGCAGCCTTCGAACCCACCGGGTTCACGCGCAAGGTGTCAAAGAAGGAGGTGATCTCAATCTCATGACCCAGCTTTTTCAGTCCTGCAGCGAGGGTGGCCGTGAGCAGATTGACTCGGCGGGCAATTCGCTTGAGACCTTCCGGCCCATGATAAACAGCATAGAGCGAAGCCATGTTGGCCAGCAATGCTTGTGCCGTGCAGATGTTACTGGTGGCCTTTTCGCGGCGGATGTGTTGTTCACGTGTTTGCAACGAAAGTCGGAGGGCGGGTTTTCCCCGGGAGTCCTTGGAAACACCAATCAAACGACCCGGTAGGCTGCGCTTGAATTCGTCCTTGGTGGCGAAGAAAGCAGCATGCGGTCCGCCGAAACCGGTGGGAACACCAAACCTTTGGGCGCTACCCAAAGCTATGTCCGCACCAAATTCACCGGGAGGCTTTAGCAAGGTTAATGCAAGGAGATCAGCCGCAACAGCGACCATTGCCCCCGCCTGGTGTGCCAGCTGCACAAAGGGTTGATAATCATAAATTTCGCCATCGGTTGCGGGATACTGAACCAACGCTCCAGCCACATTGTCGTTGAACTGGAAGGTTTCGTGGTCGCCGATGACGATTTCGATTCCGAGCGGTTTTGCCCTGGTGCTGACCACCTCGATCACCTGGGGATGGCATTCAGCGGAGATGAAAAAGACATTTCGGTCGGGTCTCAACTCATGGCAGAGATGCAAAGCTTCAGCGGCAGCAGTCGCTTCATCCAGCAGGGAGGCGTTGGCGATATCCATGCCGGTCAAATCGCAAATCATTGTCTGGAAATTGAGAAGCGCCTCGAGTCGGCCTTGCGATATTTCAGCTTGATAAGGTGTATACTGGGTATACCAACCCGGGTTTTCCAATACATTTCTTTGAATGACTGGAGGGGTGATGCATCCGTAGTAGCCCATTCCGATAAAAGAACGAAAGACCTGGTTTTTGCCTGCAATGACTCGAAGCTCGGATAATGCCTGCTGCTCCGAACGGGCCAAGGGAAGATTCAAGGATTTGTTCAATCGTATGGAATCGGGAACAGCAGCGGAAATCAAGTCAGCCAGTGTGGGCTGGCCAATGACAGATAGCATGGCGGCAATTTCCCGGGTGTTGGGGCCGATATGACGACGGGGAAAGGTATCCAGCGGGGCTAGAGGCTGCGTGGGCATGCTCGTGGAAGGGGTCAAACTCAATTTGGAAGCAAGGCTGCCTCCTTCTGCTGATTCATTCTGTCTGTTCATCATCTTGTGAAAATAGACCTCTATTGCTGCAAAGCAAGCGAGTTTTGATGGGGTTTCGTCGATCATTCCTCGCGCAGTTGCATGGCTGCAGGGTTCCGGATACCATGCCAGATATTAAAATCTGGATTGAAAGATTAACTCTGGTTTTGCTCAAACGCCCCCTGTTTTGGGTCGGGTTGACGGCACTAATTTTAGAGATTTCCGGTAGCTGGATTCTGCCGTTGATGGATCGTGATGAACCGAGGTTTGCCGAGGCTAGTCGGGAGATGTTGCAGCGACACGACTGGGTCATCCCTTGGTTTAACGGTCAGCACCGGTTCGACAAACCTCCTTTGATTTACTGGTGCCAGGCTGCAATGTATTTGATATTCGGAGAATCAGAATTCTCGGCTCGTTTGCCTTCTATTTTATTTACAACGGCAACGGCGCTTTTGATTTTTTCATGGGGCAAAAAGGAATTGGGCAGCAACGCCGGAATGCTGGCTGCTTTGGGATATTCCACAAGCCTGTTGGTACTGGTTTATGGTCGAGTCGGGTTCGCCGACCCGGCCATGGTTTTTTTCTACAGCGCTTCTTGTTGGCTGGGTTGGGAACTGACAAAGCAGGCTCGAATCCTCTCTTACAACCTTGTTCTCTTGTTTTGTCTAAGCCTGGCGTTGGGTTTTTTGGCGAAAGGACCGGTGGCATGGCTGCCAATGGTGGGGCTGGCGTGGCTGATTTTTCGGGATCCAGCCCTTTATAAATTCGGTTGGGGAAGGTGGTTTTGGTGTTTACTGGGTGCATTGGTATTGGTGGCTTTGTGGGGAGTTCCCGCACTGATCCAATCCAATGGAGAATTCTTCGTGGTCGGTGTGGGGCACCATGTTGTTGAACGTTCGTTCAGTGTGGTCGAAGGACACGGCATTCGAGGTTCATTGGGATGGCTTGCCTCGCTGCCCTTTTATGCGCCTGTTTGGCTTCTGGGGATGTTTCCTTGGAGCATTTTGCTGTTTAAAAGGTGGTGTGGCTTGAAGAAAGCAGGAGGGGAAAGTCCCTTCGGTCACTACTTAATGGTGCAATTATTGTTGGTTTTGGTGGTGTTCAGCTTTGTGCGCACGAAACTTCCGCATTACATTCTTCCGGCAATCCCATTATCGGCCCTTTGGATCGCTTGTGACGGCACGCTCCTAGCGGAGTTCCGTCCACGGTGGTTTGTTTGGCGTTTTGCGGGGGCAGGCATGGTATGTCTCCTGGTAACCCTCCCCGGCTTTATTTTTTTGAAGCACTATTTTATTTCCAAGGAACTTTACGAGCGTGCAGCTGCTGAGATTAGCCCGGATTCACGAATCCTTTCCGCTGGCGATGGCGAGCCGAGCATCGTCTGGGAATTCCGTCGGCGAACCTCGCGCTACATCGAAATGGTAGGAGATGACCAATGGACAAATGTTCTGGGGGATACCAACCCATGCGTGGTCATCTGTCGTTCCCATACAATGAACACAGTGACAAATTCCAGATTGAACCAGGCATTTGTGATTCGTGAACGCGGGAGAGATGTTGTTTCCGCCGAAAAGACCGATCTGGCGGTTTTGGTGTTTCGATGAACCTTATGGGAAGTTTAGCAATTTCGATGTGAACCTCGAATTTATTTCCGGTTTTAGCAGGGATAATTTGATCAAATTCCGGACCATTCGAGCGTCCGATATTCGAAATTGAGAGCAAAGAATGACTTCCCCTACATATCCACCGGTTGTTGGCCGCACCCACAACTAATGGTAGATTTAGCGTTAAAATGAATTGAAATAAACGTTGTTTGTTTCCAGTATTTTACCTATATTTAACATATAAATTTGG